>Ga0315279_10002234_pt1 | contig 29817 bp, 29 predicted proteins | sample YL17G06_20_MG_FD_203694 | JGI IMG/M metagenome (GOLD analysis project Ga0315279, IMG submission 203694) | Sediment microbial communities from Yellowstone Lake, YNP, Wyoming, USA - YL17G06_20 | ecosystem: Environmental > Aquatic > Freshwater > Lake > Sediment | place: USA: Wyoming | collected...
CCATATGATTGTCAACAAAAAAATGCTGTCATTGCGAAAAAATAGTTTGGGTTTGTCTGGACAAATAGAAAAAAGGCAGGTCTGAAGCGGATTAGAAACGCGAAAAAAAGTCACTCTTCATTGCTGAATAGAGAGTGACCTTCTCACAACCGTTCAATCTTGAAGAACACGGGTCGAGCTCCGTCGCTGCAAGGGGTCGCAGAATTCTAAATTGTGGGTTAAAAGATAATGGAATAAGAGGCTTAGAATGGCATGAAGAGTGTACTAATATCTCTCCAGTGGAGTCAATGGAATCTTTGGGGATTGGATTTATGATTTCGGATTGTCAAATTTTCGAATCTGTTGACAAGGAGTAGGAGACTTTGATAAATTGTGAAGAGGAAAAACGGAAATAAAATAAGAAAGGAGGGATTTCTATGAGACAATGGTTAAGCTATATTTTCATGGTTCTCATCACACTTCTTCTCATCATTCCAACTCAAAGTGTGGCTCAAGTCTCTGGAGGGACAGTCATTTATGCTGCCGGTGCGGATCCGGACAACCTGGATCCCGCCAATGCAGAAAGTAACCCTTCTGAGGCTGTGAACCGGATGATGTATGAGAACATCGCTCGATTCGATGAGAAATTGAAAATCGTTCCAGGATTGGCAACCAAATGGGAACAGTCAAAGGACGGATTGACCTGGACTTTTTTTCTCAGGAAAGGGGTCAAATTCCATGATGGCACTCCATTCAATGCAGAGGCCGTCAAAATTTTTATTGAGAGGATGATTGGACCGGAAAAACCTTCTCGGTCGGGACTCTATACCCCTTTCGTCAATTCGGTGGAGGTAGTGGCTGATTACACAGTAAAGATTATCTTAAAAGCACCTTTTGCCTTCTTCCTGAATAATCTTGCCCACAGCGCATCAGGGATTATCAGTCCAACTGCACTGAAGACTTATGGAAAAGATATTTCCCGCCGGGCAGTCGGGACCGGTCCTTTTAAATTTGTAGAATGGATTCATGGTGACCACCTGACCATGGTCAGAAATGATGGGTATTGGGGAGGGAAACCTAAACTTGACAAGATTATTGTTAAGACGGTGAAAGAGGACAGTGCCAGGGTGATGATGCTCCAATCGGGTGATGCTCAACTGATCGTCCGGATCCCTTCAGAGGACATCCCGAGGCTCGAGAAAGACCCAAACATTAAACTCGACTCCACAGAAACCTTACGTGTTTTATTCATTGGAATTAACGTCACCAAAAAGCCTTTAAATGATGTCCGGGTGAGACAGGCCTTAAATTACGCCGTCGATAAGGAAGCCATTGTCAAAAACCTCTATCAAGGAAGGGCCCTGGTAAGTGCTGGAATGGTGGGTCCTTTGACCACTGGATATGTTCGTGTCGAGGGTTATTCCTATAATCCAGAAAAGGCAAAACAACTGCTTACTGAGGCAGGTTATCCAAATGGATTCAAGGCAAAACTTTGGAGCCCCCAGGGCCGCTATCCAAAAGACTTTGAGATGGCTCAGGCAATCCAGCAGCAATTAAAAAAGGTCAATATCGACTGCACCCTCGATACGATGGAGTGGGCTGCTTATTTAGCCGCCACTCGGAAACCGCCTGAGCAAAATGAATCAGAACTCTTCCTGATTGGATGGGCGCCTTCCACAGCAGAGGCTCGCTGGATCCTTGCCCCTCTCTTTACAACAGAACAGTGGGTTCCAAGTGGAAACAATCGAACCTTCTTCTCCAATAAAGAATTCGATGAGATGGTGACCAAATTTACTGGGGCTACCACCAAAGCAGAAATGGATAAATACCTAAAGGCCTCTCAGGACTTGCTTTCCAAGGAGGCACCTTCTATCCCCATCCTGGTGACCCAGGAGACGATTGGCTACAGCAAAAAGCTCAAAGGGGTGATCAATTCGCCACTGGAACTCACCTATTTTGATAACAAGACCTATCTGGAGAAATAATGGAACTTCTCGGATAACATACCTTAAACGGAGGGCGACTGAAACTTAGTCGCCCTTTAATTTATTGCCCTCATCCCCTCCCCTCTCCCCTGGCGGGAGAGGGGAGGGTGAGGGGGAAAAAATGGGACGTTACATTTTAAAAAGAATCTTCATGCTCATCCCAGTCCTCATTGGAGTTTCACTGGTCTCCTTTTCTTTACTCCACATGGTTCCCGGGGACCCGGCTGTACTTCTGGCTGGTGAGGATGCCAATCCAGACTTCATCAAGGCCCTCCGAGAAGAATACGGCCTGGATAAACCTCTTTATATGCAGTACTTTCAGTTTATTTCCCACGTAGTCCGGGTGGATTTTGGAATATCAATTAGAAATCGTGAACCCGTCATCAAACTTCTCAAGGAACGTTTCCTCTTCACAGTCCAGCTCTCTTTCCTCTCTATTTTGATTGCTGCTTTTATTGGTTTGATTGCAGGGGTCATCTCTTCTACCAGGCAATATTCAATTTTTGATAACCTGAGCATGGTGGGCGCCCTCTTCGGTATCTCCATGCCCATCTTCTGGTTCGGCTTGCTGCTCATGCTCGTCTTCTCCGTCCACCTGAGATGGTTCCCAGCCGGAGGGAAGGGAACGATCGTACATCTCATCCTCCCAGCTATTGCTCTGGGAGCTGCCTCATCAGCGGTCATCGCCAGAATGACCCGAGCATCTATGCTCGAGGTCATCCGGCAAGATTATATCCGGACTGCCCGGGCCAATGGTCTTCGTGAGTTCATCGTTATTTACAAACATGCCTTAAAAAATGCCATGATCCCGGTGATCACGGTCTTCGGTCTCGAATTTGGATATATGCTTGGCGGTGCGGTCTTAACGGAGACCGTCTTTTCTCTTCCCGGTGTAGGGAGGTTGATGGTGGAGGGCATCTTCCAGAGGGATTACCCTGTGGTTCAGGGTTCGATGCTACTCGTCGCGACAACTTTTGTGTTGGTAAACCTCTTAACCGATATCGCTTATGCCTTCTTTGATCCAAAAATACGATATGAATGAATCAAAAGAATTTAAAACGAGCCAGACCGCAGACGTCTGGCGAAGACTCAAACGAAACCGAGCGGCCATCGCAGGTGGAACAATCGTCCTCTTATTTGTCTTCATCGCCATCCTGGCCCCTTTGATCTCACCCTACCCCCCTAATGAGGGGGATCTTGCAAAGCGGTTGAAACCTCCCAGCCGAGAACATCTTCTGGGAACCGATCCTCTCGGAAGAGATCTCTTAAGCAGGGTGATCTATGGTGCTCGTATTTCTCTTCAGATCCAGGTGATCGCGGTGATGGTTGCACTGGTGATTGGAACGCTCCTCGGAATGGTCGGCGGTTACTACGGAGGAAAATTGGATCACCTCATCATGAGACTCATGGATATCCTCCTGGCCTTTCCGGGGATCTTTCTCGCGATTTCCATCATTGCCGTGCTGGGCCCAGGGCTTACGAATTTGATGTTGGCCGCTGGGATCTACTCGATTCCTCAATTCGCAAGAATTGTCCGGGGATCTGTTCTCTCTTTAAAAGAGAAGGAGTTCATTGAAGCTGCCCGTGCGGTTGGGGAAAACGATTTCAATATCCTCTTCCGCTATCTGTTGCCGAACTCCATCGCACCCATCATTATCCAGACCACCCTCCGAATGGCAACCGTTCTTCTCACCGCCTCCGGTTTGAGTTTTCTTGGGCTGGGAGTTCAGCCCCCGACCGCCGAGTGGGGTGCTATGCTCTCCAATGCAAGAGCCTACCTGATCACCGCTCCCCATGTGGCTACTGTTCCGGGCTTGGCGATCATGCTGGTGGTGATGGGTTTTAATCTCTTTGGCGATGGCCTGAGAGATTCACTCGATCCAAGGCTGAGAGACTAATTCGAATTCGGATTGCGGAATGCAGAATTCGGAATGGAAAGATGGTTAAAAGATTTAACGCTATGCACTATGCTCTATGCGAATTTCATGAAGCCAGAATTAAATTCAGATGGGTACACTCTTAAGTGTTAAGAATTTAAAGACCCAATTTTATTCCTCTGGTCGAACGATCCGGGCCCTTGATGGAGTGAGCTTCGATATCGAGGAAGGAGGGGCCTTTGGTCTGGTAGGAGAGACCGGCTGCGGAAAATCGGTCACTGCCCTCTCGATTCTGAGACTGATTCCATATCCGCCTGGCAAGATCGTGGAAGGTGAAATCCTCTTTAGGGGAAGAAATCTTCTTGCCCTTACGGAGGACGAGATGCGATCCATCCGAGGGAAGGAAATCTCCATGATCTTCCAAGAACCGATGACCTCCCTAAATCCTGTGTTTCGTATCGGCGATCAGATGATGGAAGTGATCATGTTACACCAGGGTCTGATGAGAACTCAGGCTTTTGAAAAGGCCGCCGAGATGCTTGACCGAGTCAATATTCCCGATGCCAAGAGGGTGATGATGCAATTTCCGCATCAATTGAGCGGCGGGATGAGGCAAAGGGTGATGATCGCCATGGAACTCTCCTGCCATCCCTTTCTCCTCATCGCAGATGAACCCACTACGGCATTGGATGTCACCATTCAGGCCCAGATTCTCAGGCTCATCAAAGAGATGAAGAAAGAGCTTCATACCTCGATCCTCTTAATCACCCATGACCTGGGAGTCATTGCCGAGATGTGCGACCGGGTGGCCGTGATGTATGCAGGCTCTATTGTCGAACAAGCGAGCGTAGAAGAAATCTTTGAAGATCCAAAACATCCTTATACACAAGGACTCTGGGGGGCCATTCCCCGAATTGATCAAGAAAAGGAGGCTCTGGCCGTCATCTCTGGCACCGTTCCGGACCTGAGTCAACCTCCGCTGGGCTGTAAATTCCATCCCCGATGTTCCTATCGATTCGATCCTTGCGACCGAATGATCCCTCCTCTCTTTCAAACCTCACATGGACATCTCGTTTCCTGCTATCTCTATGAGGGAGGGAAGAACCTTGAATGAACCTTTGCTCCAAGTGAAGAGACTTAAAAAATATTTTCCCGTCACCAAAGGATGGCGGCAGGAGAAAACCTTCGTTCGTGCCGTGGATGAGATCGATCTTTCGATCGACCGCGGGGAAACCTTGGGCCTGGTTGGAGAATCGGGCTGTGGGAAGACGACGGTTGGAAGGCTCATCCTCAAACTGATCGAACCAACCGAGGGGTCAATCCTCTTTGAAGGTAAAGACCTTTCCCGTCTGGATAAGAAGGAAATTCACCCGATGAGGCGAGATTTTCAGATCATCTTTCAGGATCCCTTTGCCTCTCTCAATCCCCGTATGACCGTCAGCGAGATTGTGGGACGACCGATGGAAATCCATGGATTGGTGGAACGATCCCAAAAGGATGAAAAGGTCTTTCGACTGCTCGAATCAGTGGGGCTCATGAAGGAACATCTCAGCCGATATCCTCATGAATTTTCTGGTGGACAGCGCCAGCGAATCGGGATTGCCAGGGCACTGGCCACTCAGCCCAAATTGATTGTCGCGGATGAACCCACCTCCGCCCTCGATGTATCGGTTCAGGCCCAGATCCTTAATCTGATGAAACAGCTCCAGAAGGAGTTTGGATTGACCTATCTTTTCATTTCGCATAACATTGGAGTCATCCGTCATATCAGTGACCGGGTAGCGGTGATGTATCTCGGAAAAGTAGTGGAGATGGCAGAAAAAAAGGTCTTTTTCCAATCGCCAGCTCATCCTTACACAAAGGCACTTTTATCTGCGGTCCCCTCTCTGAATCCAAGAAAAAAGAGAGCGGAAGTAATCCTGGAAGGGGATGTCCCCAGTCCCATCAACCCTCCCTCAGGATGCCGGTTTCATACGAGATGCCAATATGCCCTTCCAAAATGTCTCGAAGAAGAACCTTTCTTCCATCAGGTAGAGGATGGCCGATGGGTGGCCTGCCATCTCCGTTCGTGATAGAACGATTATCGATTTCGGAGTGCGGAATGCGGATTGGGGTTGGGCTGACGAAGGTCAGGCTTGATTCAGGATCTGGTTTATTAGATGCTGGAATAAATTCAGCATGACATATAGTAGGTCACAAGGAGGAAATGATGTTCACCTTAATTAAAGGAGCATCCCTTTATGGTCCCGAAAAAATGGGGACAAGAGATATCCTGATCGTCGGAAAAATAATCGCAAAGATTTCGGATCAGATTGATCTGCCAGATCATTTTAACACCCGGGTGATTTCAGCTTCCGGGAAAATGGTGACACCGGGTTTGATCGATCTCCATGTCCACCTCCTGGGTGGAGGAGGGGAAGGTGGACCTCGGACAAGGACTCCAGAAATAACCTTATCAAAAATCTCCCGTGCAGGCGTGACGACGGTGGTGGGATGCCTCGGCACGGATGATGTCTCCCGCAGACCTGAAACCCTTCTTGCTAAGGCAATGCAACTGGAAGAGGAAGGAATCTCTACATACATTTACTGTGGCTCCTACCAGTTCCCTCCTCCGACCATCACGGGAAGCGTCAGGAAGGATATCGCTCTTATCCCCAAGGTGATTGGAGTGGGAGAGATTGCTCTCTCAGATCATCGATCCTCCCAACCCAACTTCGATGAACTCTGTCGGGTAGCTGCAGAGGCACGGGTTGGAGGAATGATCGGAGGAAAAGTAGGATTAGTGCATCTTCATATGGGAAGTGGCAAGCGAATGCTCGACCCTATTCTCCGGATCGTCAAAGAGACTGAGATCCCCATAGGTCAGTTCCTCCCAACTCATCTGACCCGGGCACAATCGCTCCTGGAACAGTCGATCCAGTTTGCCAAGATGGGAGGGAACATCGATTTCACCGTGAGAGGACAGGAACTTCATTTCCCCCTGACAACGGGAAAGGCTCTGAAAATGGCTCTCGATGGAGGAATCACGATAGACCAGATTACCTTGAGCTCAGATTCCAATGGCTCGATGCCAATATTTGATGAAAAAGGGAAAATGATAAAACTGGGTGTTGGAGATATTCAAAACCTCCATTTTGAATGGAGAGAACTGGTAGAGGAAGGTTTTTCACTCGAGGACGTCCTAAAAATGGTGACATCAAATCCCGCAAAAAGAACCGGTATCTTTCAAAGTAAAGGGAGTATCGAAGAGGGAAAAGACGCCGACCTGTTGATTTTAAGTAACGACTTAAAAATCGAATCGGTCATGGCAAAAGGTCAGATGATGATTCATCAGGGGGAGGTTCTGATAAAGGGAACTTTTGAAGAATGAGGGAGAAAAAAATGAGGCCACTGATCGGAATTACCTGTTCAAGGGTGATTGGAGGGGCGTGGGGGCTCTATTCTCTAGGTCATTTTATGGACTATACTTTCGATGAGTATAGTCGGGCCATTCAATATGGTGGAGGTGCTCCATTACTCATCCCGGTTGCTCAAAACCGTGATACCCTCCGAACAATCCTTGACCGGCTGGATGGCCTCCTTCTGAGTGGCGGTCCAGATATCAATCCGAGGTTTTATGGTGAACAACCCTAAGCAGGTTTGGGAGAGATAGATGAAGATCTCGATCGGATGGAATTGGAGACAGCCGGGATGGCTCTTCAAAAGGACCTCCCGATTCTCGCCATCTGCCGTGGGATCCAGGTCTTGAATGTCTCGCTGGGAGGGACGCTTTATCAGGATATCCCCGCCCAGGTTCAGGAAAGTATCAATCATACCCAAAAAGCTGACAAAGGGATTAATACACATTCGATAAGCATTGAGGCAAAAACCTCTCTCTATCGCATTTTTAGAAGAAAAGAAATCTGGGTCAACGGTAAACATCACCAGGCGATCAAGGACCTGGCCCCGGGTTTGATCGTCAGTGCGAAGGCGAGTGACGGCATCATTGAGGCGGTTGAACATCATAAAAAGAAGTTTGCCATGGGAGTGCAGTGGCATCCAGAAGGAACCTGGAGGGATGACCCCTATTCACAAAAACTCTTCCGGGCTTTTGTTCAGGCATCCCTCCATTACCTGAAGAAACAGTGAAACAATTTATCTTTTTCCCCAAATCCTATCACAACCGTTCAATCTTGAAGAACACGGGCCGCGCCCCATCGCTGCAACAAGAGTAGATGAAGCCCTCTTTCTTCATCCAGGGATAGTTTCCTCCAAAACGCAGCCCGGTCACGGCCGGATAGATGTCATGCCAGGCCCACGTGCAAAACCCGGATGGCATCGCTCCGGGCTCTTCTACAATAAATTCTTGCCCCACTTCCAACCGATCACAATAAGGTGTCATATCCTCTGACACCTCGGGAAGGGGCTGACCGTAAATCTCCTTCGAACTCAACTTCTTTATTACCGTGATCTTCAGCGGGTGCCTTTTTGCCATTTTTTCCTCCTTTCATCAAGGTTTATTCAACTGTACAACCTTTTTAATCCCTATAGAGCCCCCCAACCCTCTCTATATCTCCAATCTTTGATCAAAAGATCATTGCCTCACTTCTTTAATGAAATAAGATGTATAAGAAAATCTGGAAAGTGTTGCCGCAAAGCTCTTTAGTTGTTAGTCAGTCCATAATTGTATAGACACCGGAAACTAAATCCCTCCTCCCCTCCCTTTACAAAAGGGAGGAATTACCCCTCTTTGCCAAAGAGGGGCGAGGGGAGATTTTCTGAGCAATATGTCTACTCAATTATGGACTCCTTAGTAACAGAATGCAAATGCGTCTGATACTAGTAGATCGATTCCAAATTAACGTATCAACAAACTTTGTAGCCGCAACCTTTAGGTTGCGCCATTCTCGCAGGCTAAAGCCTGCGGCTACCGTTTATGGTTTGTAATTATTTTGGAATCGCTCTACAAATGTCCACTGTTTCATTTATTGTATTATCATTTTTTTGCGATGTAAAGAATTCTTCTCGATCCCCAGCCTCCTGGCAGGCATTCTTCTTCCCACTGGCCCAGTACATCGCTGGTAGAGGGCTGAGGGGAGAAGAAGCTAAGCTTGATTTAACCCCTCCATTTCTTTTAAGATGAAAGTAATGAAAGGTTTTTTTAATCGACTTCTAAGGGTTGATCTCTCGAAGCAGACGTCAGCCATCGAACCCATTCCTGAATCGATTCTTCGATCCTACTGGGGAGGGAAGGGTTTAGGGTCCTACCTTCTTCTTAAAGAAAATCCGCCTCATATTGATCCCTTTTCGCCTCAAAATCGCCTCATCTTCACAATGGGCCCTTTGGCGGACACACCGTTTTATGGCTCCAGCCGTTACGCCGTCTTTACCAAATCCCCTCAGACAGGAATCTATTCTGAATCCTATTCTGGAGGAAGGATCACCCTTGCTATGAGCCGGACGGGTTACGATGCCATCCTCATAGAAGGAAAATCAAATCATCCCATCTTTCTTGAGATCAGTGACAAAGAGGTCCTCTTCCATCCCGCCTCAGGCGGGACCTCTGACCTCTGGGGGAAGGAGACCTATGAGGCAGAAGAGATCATTCTCAAAAAGGTGGGTAAAGATTCTAGCGCATTGGTCATCGGCCCGGCGGGTGAGAATCTGGTCAAATTTGCGATGATCGAGAGTGAGCACGGGCGCTCTCTCGGAAGAGGAGGAATTGGGGCGGTGATGGGATCAAAAAAGTTGAAAGGGATTGCCTTTCACGGCAAGAAGCGCCGGGAGATTGCTGACCCCTCTTCTCTGAAAAGATTGGCTTTGGAGTTTAAAGATCGAGTCAAAGACAACCAGACCGTTCACATTTATAAAAAATATGGAACCCCCATGCTGGTTTCCATCATGAATACCATTGGTGCCTTTCCTACCCAATATTGGTCCAAAGGGACATTAGAGGGCTGGGAGGGAATCAGTGCGGAGAGTCTGATGGAACGCTGCCAGGTGAGTTCAATGGCCTGTCCCCATTGTTTCATGGCTTGTGGAAAAATTTCTGAGGTTAAACAGGGGAGGCATCGAGGTCTTCGCATCAGGGGCCCGGAATACGAAACCATTTATGCCTTTGGGGGGCTCTGTATGGTGAAATCCATTGAGGAGATCATCTATCTTAACGACTTATGTGACCGTCTGGGGATGGATACCATTACAGCAGGAAACTTAGCCGCATTTGCCATCGAAGCTTCAAAAAGAAAGGTGATCCAAGGCAATCTCCAATATGGAGATGTCGATGGAATTGCTGAGATCTTAACCAAGATAGCATACAGAAAAGGAGTGGGTAAGATTTTATCGGAAGGGGTCCGCCATGCTGCAAAAGTCTGGGAGATGGAGGAGGAGGCAATCCATGTAAAGGGATTGGAGCCAGCAGGTTTCGATCCCAGGGTATTGAAAGGGATGGGGCTTGCTTATGCCACATCGGATCGAGGGGCTTGCCATCTCAGAGCAACCTTCTATAAATCTGAACTTTCTGGTCAGATTGATCCAAATCAGGTGAAGGGGAAGGCTAAGCTTTTTGTGGATTATGAGGACAAGATGACCCTTTTCGATGCCCTGATCCTCTGCCGTTTTTATCGAGATTTAATCACCTGGAAAGATCTTCAAGAGATGATCAAATCTACTTGCAACCTTTCACTCAAAAAGAAAGAACTAAAAGCCACAGCCTCTGGAATTATCAATCTTGCCCGGATGTTCAATCAACGAGAGGGAGTGACGAAAAAAGAGGACAAACTTCCTCGCCGATTCTTTCGAGAGGTCCTTCAGGAAACGGGAAAAACGATCCAACCCAAAGATCTGGAGTTCATGTTGAAAGAGTATTACCAATTGAGAGGATGGAAGTAAATTGGTTTACATCCCGTCCTCAGGATGATAAAATGAGTGACAACTGCATAATAAATGTCCGCTATTTCGTCATTCCCGCAAAAGCGGGAATCCAGAAAAACTGCATTTACTGGATTCCTGCTTACGCAGGAATGGAAAGAATAGAACGATGAGTTTCCGTAGCTTGAAGGCAAAAATCATTCTCAGCGTCATCATCGTAGTGGTGGTGATCGAAGGAATCTTCCTCTACCTGAATATCCGATCTCTTTCCCGGCAGATTCTTGAAAAAACAGAAGAAGAAGCCTTCAACCTTAGCGAAACGATCCGTTTGAGCATTCGCAATGCGATGATCATGGATCGAAGAGACGAATACCAGAGAATCATCGATGATGTGGCTCAGAGAAAGGGAATTGCTGAGGTCAGAATATTTAATAAACAGGGTCAGATCACCGTCTCTTCGGATAAAAGCAAGGTTGGAACAGTGGTCGATAAGCAGGCCGAAGCCTGCTATGGATGTCACCGTGCAGGCGAGGCAAAGGTCCTTCTCCCCTCCGACAGCAAAACCCGTATCTATCACACAGAGAAACAGAGTCTCCTCGGTTTAATCAACCCCATTTATAATGAACGCTCCTGCTACCCTTGCCACCCCAAAAGTTTGAATGTCCTGGGTGTCCTTGACACAATGATCAGTCTCGAAGGCTTCGAAAAAGAAAAGGCCCAAATTTACAACCGAATGATGATCTCAGGAATCGTCAGTGTCATTATCCTCAGTTTATTATTGAGTCTGTTGCTCACTCACTTTGTGAACCGGCCCATTGATAAACTTCTGGCTGCTACAAAGACAGCGGCCCATGGAAATCTGGACCAAACCGTAGGCGTTCGATCCCACGACGAATTGGGAGAGCTTTCCGATTCCTTTAACAATATGATCTCTGAACTGAAGCGGTCTCGTGATGCTATTGAAGAATGGACTCAAACCTTAGAACAACGCGTTCAGGAGCGGACCCAAGAACTTCAGCAGGTTCAGGATCAACTCATTCGCGCTGGCAAGATGGCTGCTCTCGGAGAACTGGCGGCTGGGGTCGCCCATGAGATCAACAACCCTCTCACCGGAGTACTCACCTTCAGTTCTCTGATGCTGAAGAAGGTGGATGAAAACCATCCTTGGAAAAAGGATTTAGAGAACATCGTTCAACAGACCACTCGATGCCGAAACATTGTGAGGGGCCTTTTAGACTTTGCTCGCCAGAGGAAGCCGGATAAGAAGGAGTGGGATATTCACACATTAATTGACCGGACTCTCACCCTCATTGAAAAACAAGCCCCTTTCCAGAATATCAAGATCGTGAAGGGATTTGGAACAGAGATCCCGATGCTCTTCATTGATGCAGACCAGATCCAGCAGGTCTTCATGAACATCCTTCTCAACGCAGCGGACGCCATGGCAGGAAACGGTGGGACCCTGACCATCAAAACAAACTTAAGGGATGGAATGGCTGAAGTCTCCTTCGCCGATACAGGGTGTGGGATGACAAAAGAACATCTTTCCAAACTCTTTGCCCCTTTCTTCACGACGAAAGAGACAGGTAAGGGAACCGGGTTGGGGTTAGCCATCAGTTACGGAATCATTCAAAGCCATAATGGTAATATTGAAGTGGAAAGCGAGGTAGGCAAGGGTTCGACCTTCCTTATCAAACTCCCCATCGAATCTTCTGATAAAAATACTGTCTGAAAGATTAATACTAAAACGACTTTTTTTCGTCATTCCCGTGAAAACGGGAATCCAGGCTCCGTCCCTGCGAAAGCAGGGAAACATTAAGAACTTGATTCCTGTTTTCACAGGAAACCCTGGATACCCGCTTTCGCGGGTATGACGGATGGGGCGGCAGCACTTTCTGTTGGTACAGTGCCGTTCTTTCTAAAAGAATCGCTGCAGTATTAACCTTAACGTTGATAAACTTTTGACGATACGGACATGGGCAAGCCGTTCGGAGAGGCTTCGAGGCGAACCTTTGGCCGAATCGGCACTCTCGTCCCCTTCCCCTGCTGGAATTCACTTGGAGTGATGTCCTCCGATACCCTTAAATTCCCAAAACAACCGCCTTCCGAAGCCTTGAAGGGCGGTTTGCCCATGTCCGTTTTGCAACTGTCAGGTTAACTCAACCCGAATAACCTTAACTTGACTTCGAAGACAGGGCGTGTTTCGATTTAGCTCTAAACATTACACCTGCAAAGGGGAAAGATGAACCTATTTTAAGGGTAGTTGATTTTCGATTGAAAGACAGGATAACATCAGGGATCACGGATGGCCATGGAGTGGTAGCGGAATGGCCATCCAGTGCATCCCATTGTTCGATCGCTATTCATAACTCATCGCTTTCTCCAGATCCTCCAATAAATCATCCACTTGTTCGATGCCGACGGACAGTCTCAGAAGGTCATCCGTTATACCAATCCTCTTTCGTTCAGCGACCGAAATTTTTGCGTGTGAGGTGACTGCAGGTGAGCATATGGTGCTCTCTATACCTCCCAAACTCACGGCTGGCTTGATAAGACGTAACCCTCTGATAAAGCGAGCCACATCGACTTTCGCATCATCAAGCTCGAAAGACAGCATAGCACCGAAGCCGTCCATTTGGGATTTCGCAATTTCATGTCCTTTAAAATTCGGTAGACCCGGGTAGTTCACCCGCCTGACAGTCGGATGTTCTTCCAAGAAATGAGAAATGCGGCGAGCGTTTTGAGTCTGTCGCTCGACTCTGATCGCTAAGGTTTTTAGACTTCGCTCAAGCAAGGAGCACATCATGGCATTCAGGCTACCTCCAAGGTGTCGTGCAACGGCGAGGATACGTTCAGCCTTTTCATACGTCGTCACCGCCACACCACAGCAAATGTCACTGTGGCCCCCAAGGTATTTCGTGCCACTATGCACCACGACATTTATGCCCAGCTTCAGGGGGTTTTGATTTATCGGGGTCGCAAAAGTGTTGTCAATGATGGTGACGAAGTGATGTTTACGAGCAAATTCCGAAACCTTTCGAATGTCAATGACGCTAAGCAGCGGGTTTGTTGGAGATTCTATCACCACCACCTTGGTGTTTTCCTGCACTGCATTGCAAACGGAATCAGCATCTGTTGCGGCAAATGTATAATTGATTCCCAGTCTTTGGAATTCATTCGTTGCGAACGCATGTGTTCCTCCGTAGAGTTCGTCCATCAGGACCACATGGTCACCCGCACCGGCAAAGGCAAGGATGGTTGTACTGATTGCAGCCATACCTGAACTGAAGAGAATTCCATCTTCCGCTCCTTCCAATGCACAGAGCTTTTCAACAACCGCTTTCTGATTTGGAGTATTGAAATAGCGTGGATATGGAATATCCTCTCTGTCGAGATACTCGAATGCTGATGAGGTAAAAATAGGCGTGTTGATTCCACCGATAGCGGTGTCATGTAGGCTACCGCTATGTACACATTGTGTCTCTTTTTTCATTGGAAACCTCCCTTCAGTTCTTTGATCGAACGGCAGAGTTCAGCGCCAAAGATATTGAACTCAACATTTTCTCATTTTACTTCTTTCATGATTTCTGCCAGACGGTCCTCCCCATCCTTCGCTTCTTTAAAACCTATAGCCCCAAAAAGATAAATTCCCTTCTGCGTAACGGTGATCTGACCTTGATATGGATCTTCAGCCCTAAATGAATGAGGTCCAAATCCAATGGGCGGGTTTAGGTGGATCTTTCCCCTTTTGGAAAGATAATCTTTGTAAGTTTTTAAGGCACTCATCGCATCTTGAGGATTTTCAAAAATGGCCAAGAAGAGACGAAATTCTTTAGACCCGGTGTTTGCTTTATCTTCAGCCTCAACCTTATCTTCCTCCCTCTCGATATAGGTCCCTTGGAAACCCCTTTTCAAAAATTGATGCCCTAAAACCCCCTCGGGAAAATATTGTATTGAACCCGGTTTGAGTCCGTTCTTGGGAAAATAACCTATCTCTTTGGGTGGGGGTGAAGGGTCTGAAATCTTCAACGAGACGATCGTTGAAGATTCTTTCAGGATTGAAAGATTTGATTCTGTGGCATAGAGCATGACAAAGTACCTGCCCTTATAGAAGAAGGCAGAACGATCATCGAGGCAGGAATCCAATCCAATCCCTGCTGGACGATCCTCATTTCTAAATCTTGAAAATATCCCAAAGGCCCGAAGCACATTTCCCATATCGTAGATGTCCAATTCGATTTGATTCTCAGGGCTCTTCTTATCTTGATAAATTGCAAAAACCGACTTTTGAAATCCATACTTGAAATAGAGCTCTGCCTGACCATCGATATGTCCAAAGAGTGTTTTTTTCGTATAAGTGTGAGGGCCATCGATCAAGGCCCATCCGTCAGGGAGGTCTTTGGGGAGGAGGGACTCCATTCCAGTCGCACCCAAAGACATACCTTTCCAGGTGAATATCAATATCAAGACAGATAGTATGATCTGCTTGCTATAACTCATTATTTATAAATAACTCCTTACCAAAATCACCCCTCCCTTGGCGGGAGGGGATTAAGGGGAGGGGGACCAAGTCCTTATTGTCCACCCCTCTCCGAGCCAGAGGCTCTCTGAGCCGGCGGCCACCCTCCCCTTTCCCCATCAAGGGGGAGGGAAAAAGGCTCGTGGCTATGATGGATTAAGTGAATATATGTTGGACCAATTTTATTTGTCCCTTAATGTCAACTTCTCTCCTGCAAATGATGGAACAGGAGGAGCACTCAGAACATCGCTGAATGTTCTGTAATGGAATTGACTTTTCTAACACCTCTTTGACAAGATTATCATTCTGGTACCCATCATGATACATTACCATCCTCAGGAAATCCTGATAAGCAACCCCATAAGGGCATTCTCCAGTGCATTCACCACACATCGTACAAATTCTCCCCTGGAGGAAGGATTGATAATTTTTCAGATCATTCACGTCTCCCTTCGAAGTTGAAGTCCCCATGGCGCCAACACATTCTTCGATCTGCTCAATGGTGGTCACTCCTGGAACGGCCGCGGATACATTCTGGTCCATCAATATGTATTTGAGGGCGGCTTGATGAGGGGTGAGCCCTCCCATCCTCTCTTTCTTGTAACCCCCTGCTTGTGTCTTCATCGCCACAATGCCGATCCCCGATTTCGCTGCCAGAGACACTGCCTCTTTCAAACCTTTTGAATGAGTAAAATTGTAAGAAACCAGAGCCACATCATGAAAATTCGATTTTGCTGCCTCTTTTAAAAGAGAGGCCATGTTGCTATGGGCGGAAAAACCGGTAAACCGGGCCTTACCCTCTTTCTTCATCTTCGACATGAATTCGAAGAGTCGATCACTCGAAACCTCCTCGGTGGAGTGGAGGCCGTGCCAAACGAGGACGTCGATATAATCCGTTTGGAGTCGGCGGAGGCTTCTCTCCACGGATTGACGCATCTTCTTTTCGTCATGGTCGTGAACCTTCGTCTGAATAAAGACCTTCTCACGCCTTCCTTGAAAAACCTTGCCTACCATCTCCTCATTTTTACCCCGCATGTAGCAGTCTGCAGTGTCATAAAAATTGATCCCAAGATCAAAGGCCCGCTGGAGCACGGCTGGGTCACTACAATTCATCACACCCATGCTCACCGCTGTTATTTTCAGTCCCGTCCTGCCCAGGGTTCGATATTCAAGGTTTGGCGCCTTCTCGCTCTTCCCAAGAGAGCGTTTCACATTTAGAATGCCGGGAGCGGCAATCCCCAAAAGGGTTGATGAGATGGTTTTGATAAATCTCCTTCGTCCCATCTTTTTTGAAAGCATTGATCCCTCCGTGAAAACGGCAACTATTTTTACCTGTAATTATCACTCTTATCGATTCAGTTTTCAATGACGCCTGTCCGATATCTCCAAGTTCTGGATCGGGCAAAGGCTACCCGATGATTTCTTTGGAGAGGTTCCTATTTCTCCAATCCCTCGTGCCGTGCCCAAAAGGCTTGGGAGCTTTCCCTTCTAGAGGGGCGAAGAAAAATTCCTGGATGCTATGGAATCGATCTATGCAAACGCCTCAGCCGTTGGGTTGAGAGTATTCCTTGTAGAGCAGGTAAACCCCGTTAGAAAGGACGGGGCTTTAACCCCACCCTCAATAATGAATGAACTTTTTCTTTTACATCCCCGCCATAAATGGCGGGGCTTTCTAACGGGGTAAATCATCAAGAACATTTCGAAAGAAACGACTTGCAGGGGTAGATTATAATTCGCCCTAAAACAAACTTCAGGAAATTTCAGAAAAAGGGAAGAGGTCAGATCTGTCGCTTTTTTAAGTTGTCGTGGTGACTTCTTCCTGAACTCTTCACTTCCAAAAATTTCAAAAAAGGTGTATATTATAACCCGTATTTCACAAATGATAACCGTGATTCTGAGGGCTGGTTAATTTTTTCGATTATTATATTGTTGCAGTATAATATCGCTTCCAAGAATATTATACCGCAAAAAGGGCAATTGCTGACCCATTTAGGCCTCAAAAATGACCTTTTAAGGGACTGAAAGGTCTGGTTTTTAGGAGAAACATCGCAGCAGTATAAAAAATAATGTTAGGCATATTGAAATGAACAGAAAGCCCCAAACCATCAACTTATCAGAGTTGAGAGCAGGATTTGAAGACAAGCCCTTCTCTCAGTTGATCGAACACCATCTTAACCGGCAAAGTCAAGACCAGCGGATCCAAGGCATTAATGGAACCATAGCCATGCTCCCAGAAGAAGCCCGTGGACTTGTTGAGGGTTTTATCGATCGCTGGAATTTGCGAGCGTATGACCGAGCATTTTGGAAAACCGACACGGCGTCCGTTTTTGATGATATAACGGAAGACGCCAAGAATGTCCTTTCCGACATAGGGTTAGCTGTCGATGACGATACGTTGTTTAACATGTTCAACATCGTCGCCTTGAGTTATGCGTACAGCGCATACGATCAGCCCAAGATGCGCGAATTCATGGGAGTTAAAGGTTCTGCCTTTCCATGGATAAGCGCGATTTCCCTGCTATACCCAATAGGCGCAGGCGTTTATATTTCAACCCAGACTCCAGCGAAAACGCCGATGATCGTGGGATATTGCCTTACGAATTTAGGATATCTACTTGTGGGCTCAGGAATTATCAAAGGTACGTTCAGAATATTTGGCCTCAAGAAAAGGTGGCAGGTGCTTGTTGCTGGTGCTCTCGCATTTTTAGCCGGCACATTTCTTTCAAATATTGGTGCCTAACAAATTGCTCAAGAGGGACGCGGCAAAATTCCGCCGCGCCCCTTAGCTCTCGCGTTCGGAGGCATCAATAATTGCTTAAAGGGGCTTCATAAATGTGTGCTCGGTGGGCTCAAAATTACCACGAATCGCCGGAACTTCCAATCGTTCAACAGACGCTGATCGCGAGTTGGTTGCCCTGGAAATATTATTTTGTCTCAACAATACAATTAGACATATCTTCTCCCCTAGCAAAACTCACTAGAAGCCTTGAAAAGAACATTAGTTATAAGGACGTTCCCCTCGAGATAATTGGGTATGTGACTCAAGTGTTTCGATGTGATAAGAACGGGGTAGTAACATCATTTGATAAGCCACTTTTCGAAAAAGAATCTTCTGACTTGTCTAAAGCCATAGATACTCACAAAGAAGCTGTTAAAAAGTTTACTAAGGCTGGCGCTATCTATGGTCGATCAGGAATTCGCATAGAATAATTAATACTCCGAACAAGGCGCTGCAGGCGTCGCGAACAAGACGCGCGCCTGAGCGCTGACGTTGAGGCTGTAGAAAAAGTCCCCAAGCAGATTCTTGGGCGGGATGTAGAAAAAAGTGACCTCACAGAATGCGCCACAATCAACGATCTCATGCCTGGGAAGGGTCAAGTGACCCCCGAAAACCACCGGTTAATAGCGGTGAGGGCCTTTTCCTACAGACTCGTTAGGTTGATCGGGAGCGGTCTACGCGTTATTCCCATTGAATAATATGAATGACCAATGCATATCTCAAAAACTTAAAGAGTTATTGCCGGAGCATCCACCAAAGAGGTACGAACCAGTAGGCATTTGTATCTATTGTGGAAAAACAACCAACTTGAGCGATGAACATATTATTCCACTAGGGTTAGGCGGCCGAATGGTGCTTCCCAAATCGAGTTGTAGTTTATGCTCTAAAAAAACTAGTTCATTTGAAATGACTTGCTTGCGCACCATGTACGGTCCTTTACGCCAATTATATGCCCTACCAAGCCGCAGAAAGAAAAAACAACCCCCAAAGCTACCTCTTAAAGTCAAGTACAAGCCTCAAGATGATTGGGCAGAAGTTTTTGTGGATCAGGTCGATTATCCGTTTCTTGTAACCTTTCCATATTTTTCCATGCCAAATTTAATGACTGGTGAACAAACTACAGATCGAAGAGGGGCCGCAACAAATAGATTGTGGATACGCGGCGCATCGGCATATGAGGGTTTCTTTGACCATTTGCAGAGGCTAACTTCAGAATTGAAGGTGCACTCTATAATGCCTGAGTCAAAAGCGCATATAGAGGAATTTTGCCAAATGCTTCCAAAAGTAGGACATGCTTGTGCTGTTGCAGAATTAGGATACGGTAAATTCAAACCTCTGTTATTACGCCATATCGTTGATAAAGAGTTGTCAAATTGCGCGGACTTCATAGGAAGCTTAGATAGAGACGAAGAGCCATCAAAGGATATTCACGAGCTATCTATATATGAAGACAACAAAAGAAATTACATCATTGTTCGTATGCGATTTCTTGCAATTTTAGGCACCCCGACTTATCACGTTGTGGTAGGAGAAAAATTGAAAACTAAAAGCATTTGAAGAATACGCAACCTAACAATTGCATCAAGACGGACTGCAATTCCGCTGCGCTCCATTGCAGCCGCTTATGCAAGACGTTATACTCTCTTTCTAATGGAAATAATCAACCCTTAATGTAGACTGATCCTCACTCTTTGTACGTATACTCTTCCGTTAAAAGGTAATTTATCCGTGTCTGTTAGGTCAAATTTCATTTAGGAAACATCGATTTCTTTCTCTCGGCGGGGACTCTTCAGGAACGATATTGAGAACCAGTTTCGCGATGTTGTGGATCAATTGAAACAGCCTTGGACAACAATCACTCCTCGCCAAGGGCTTCGAGGTCTGCGAGATCTTTTTTTCTTCCCAAAACCCTCTTGTTCGATATAAATTGTTCACGCCCGATATAATAGACCTGAACGTCCCCGTAGGTTCCTTGAATCCTTCCAGAAACCGCTTTTTCCCAGGAAACGCCGGTTATTGATGTAACAATATCGACTCTCACGGGGGGGAAGCCGAGTTGCACGACTTTATCTTCTACTTCAAAATCTGCTGCCGATAGTTCCACAGAACCGAACCCAAAATCGCTCAGAGCGGCCATAATGCACTGAGTATTTTCAGGATCAGGTTTTACGAATATATCCATGTCACCAGTGTAACGTGGTGCACCGTGGAAGGCCAAAGCATACGCACCCACGATCATATATTCAACTTTATGAGCGTTTAATAACTCGAGCAGATCTCTGAAGTCTCTCTGTACTTCCATGATACTGCTTCCGCAAATGATCGACTGCTGCGACACGTTCCTCAGGGGTTTTGCTCAGCCAGTAAACCAAGTCCTCTTCAATCGATGAGAAATCATTAAGATCGCGTTTATTAACAACTTTTTCGATCATGTATTTAAGATATCATTAATCAAGATGGGAGTAAAGAAAAATCCCTCTTTATTCTTTTCAAAGTCCACGGAATAGGATTTTTTTACTACGCTTATTAAGGGTCTCAAAATTGAATTGACATAGACATTGAAAAATCTCCCCCCGCCCCTCTTTGCCAAAGAGGGGTAACTCCTCCCTTTGGAAAAGGGAGGTTGGGAGGGATTTTGCTGATCAATGTCGTTATTATTATGAGACTGTTAGTAACTCACTCTGGATTGACGAGGGGGTATCCCGCCTTTTTCCAACCCTCAACACCACCAGCGAGACACTTGACGTTCTTGAATCCCATGGCCATGTATTTCGCTGCCTGACCGGCAGCTGTCCCTTCATTAGGTCAGCCTCAGTAGAAGACGATCTCCTGGTCCTTCGCTAACGAAGGAAGCCTGGACTTGAATTCGTTGATTGAGATTGCTCCTTGGAGATGCATTTTCTCGAACTTTGCCTCGTCTTCGTACGCACAGACAAGCAGCACTTTTCCCCCTTTCAATTTCTGATAAACTTCTTCTGAACTGATGCGTTTAGGTTCAACCATAAAATATACACACCTCCCTTCTTATCTTTTGTAATCTTACTCCTCTGGTCTGGAATGAGATTCCTCAACATCTCCTTCAACCAGGCCAGCTCTCTTCGCTGGGCTATTATCCTCGATAGAAACGACCAGGATACCGCTTTCAACTGGCAGGCGTTAAAACCGGATAAGGCGGCGATGGAGTACAACATTTTGTCCTCCCACCCCTATGTAGCTGCGCCTTACTTTACCTTCCTTGATGAGCTTGCCCGCAACAAACTTGGCTGCATTAATCCCAATGGCAAAACAGATCCCTTGTGCCGCAAGAATCATGGCTGTATTGACACCGATGACATCCCCTTGAGATGTAACAAGAGGCCCCCCTGAATTCCCAGGGTTAAGGGCCGCATCGGTTTGAATAATGTTATCGATCAGTCGGCCAGACATCGACCTGAGGGAGCGCCCGAGTGCACTGATCACTCCAGAAGTCACCGTATACTGGAAGCCATAAGGGTTACCAATGGCAATCACAAGTTGACCCACTCGTATTTTTTCGGAGTCACCCAGGGGTGCGGCCATAAGGTTTGGTCCATCAATCCTGACCACAGCTAAATCCGTATCTGGGTCATCACCTACCAGGTCTGCCTGAAAACGGCGGCCATCAGAGAGAGTCACCTCAATCTTACTGGCATGATGCACAACGTGGCTATTGGTAAGGATGAAACCATCTGGCGTGAAGATGAATCCAGAACCATTGCCTCGCTTCCCTCGGGATGACAAAAACAAACTGTCATTGCAAGGCAAAACCGAAGCAATCCCAATAAAATTTAATAACTGGACAGGATTTTTTCAAGGACGGCAAGGTGTGTCCCGGAAGGTGTTGATTATGCGACCTTTTTGAATTATGATGTTTAAAAAAAGGATAAAAGATGCCTGAATATACAAAAAGCCATGCAAGAGCAGGGATCGATAGCCCTCTTCCAAAAATTGAGTGCTTCGAGAATCAATTTAAAAATTATGAGATCACGATCTCCATCCCGGAGTTTACCTCTGTCTGTCCTCGAACAGGGCTGCCCGATTTCGGAACCATTACCATTCGATATATCCCCAACCAGTGGTGTGTGGAGTTAAAATCCTTAAAGATGTATATTCTCGCTTACCGAAACTTGGGAATCTTTTACGAAAATGCGGTCAACCGAATCCTCAGGGATTTCGTCAAGGCTTCCAAACCGATTCAGGCTGTCGTCACCGGAGAATTCAATGTCCGGGGAGGGATGAAGAGTGTGATCGAAGCAAGGTACCATTCAAAGTCTTCTTCAAGGAAATGACATAATTCTCCCCTCTCCCTTGACGGGAGAGGGCGGGGGTGAGGGTGAACATGTTTCTTTCCCCTCACCTTAATCCTCTCCCCTTAGGGGAGAGGAAATTTTTTAAGTAGTTTTTAAGAAATGTTAGAGGTAAAAAAGGTCTTCTTCCTCCACACTGGAAATGCCGCCTGGAATCAGACGGCGGAGGGGTTAAAAATCGACCTTCAGCCTCTCCTCCTTGAGGGGTTTGAGGTGACAGGTTTCGTTCATGAGCGACAGAATGTATTTTCCATTCTTGTATTGAACGAGGTTGATGGCAGTAGGATCCTGGCTGATCTGCCAGAAATGAGAGTTGTCTATCCCCAGGATGCCACAAATGAGAACCTTGTTAACGACCCGGTGTGAAACGAGGACCAGGGTCTCTCCGGGATGTAACCGGATCACCTCTTCCAGCGCAGTCATCGCCCTGACTCGAACATCCTCTAAACCCTCTCCTCCTGGTAGCCTTACCAAATGAGGTTCTTCTCTCCATTGCCGATAGACTTCTCTGTCATTTTTTTGAATCTCTTGATGGGGATGCCCCTCCCACCTTCCAAAGCTCATATCGATGATTCCATTTAAAGCTTGGACTTTTAGATGGTGAAATCCGGCAATCTTTTGGGCTGTCTCCCAGGCTCGAGCTAAAGGGCTCGCATAGATTCCATGGATCTCCATTCCTTTAAAGTATTCCCCTGCCAACTCTGCTTGCCTTAGGCCGGTTTCATCGAGAGGAACATCCGTCCTCCCTCGAAAGATCTCTTCCTTATTCCATGCGGTTTGCCCGTGACGCACCAAATAGATGGAGGTCATCATCTATACCTTCCTGAGAAAATAACTATCTTTTTTTCTTGGGATTGGGTTTTTGGGATTAGGGGTTAGCTAATCCCTAATCCCAAACCCCTAACCCCATGATAATAATTACATTGGAAAATGACTTGAGACCTTTATTCTCTTAAATTGCTCAACGATTTTGCTTCCCGGAATCATTCCCTCTTCTGTAATGATGGCTGTCAGGAGACCCAAAGGAGTAGTGTCGAAGTAGAAGTTGAGCACCTCCACCCCCTTGGGAGAATCAGGCCAGATTTCTTTAGGGTCTCTCTTAAGGATACGAAACCCGGCGGCCATCTCTGCTCCAAGGAGTTTCTCCGTGCCACAAAGTGCGTAAACGGGAACTCTTCTTTCCTTGGCCCCGAGGGCAAGACCGTAAGTCCCCACCTTACTCACCAGGCCCAGCGGGGTAACACAGTCTGCTCCAACCAGAACGAGATCGGCATCCTTTATTGCATACGCAGCTGCCGAATCGATCTGGAGTTGAACTTTAATATTGGATTCAATCAACTTCTTCACCAATTGAAATCCTTCACAGATGGGGCGAGACTCCGTGCAGATCACCTCAAACTGTTTCCCAGCCTTTTTTGCATCCGTCAGCGTCCTTAATACCGTTGAACTATAAGAATGGGTAAGCACCCTGGACCTCTCGCGGATCAATTCTCTGGCTATCTTCGAGATCTGCTCAGAAGAATTTTGAAGACGAACAACAAATCTCTCAATGGCCTCCGTCGTCGCTCCCTTCATCTTCTGTATGTCTTTGTAACCTTTGGCAGATAGCAGGATAATATTTGCTAAATGGAAGAACGGGGCCATCGAGGGCTGGCACTCGATCAATTTCTTCGATATCCGAGTCAACTCGTTGAGCAAGAAAACAGGTTCCCCATTAAAGTCGATTATAAATTGGGCAACCATATATGCCCCCTTTTTGACCAACTCCACTGCCCCAGTGGTCCGGTCTTCTTTAATCTCCTGTAGAAGGGAATCAATGTAATCTTTCATATGTTTGGTTATCCTACCATTTTCTTATGAACAAAGACAACCCTTTCTGAAAAGATGGTACTATCGTTTATCCATAATAAATGATTATTTTTTTGAGACAAAAAATGTCATATTTCCCCTTCCCACAAAATCTTAAACCTTCAAAACCTTTAGGAATCGATGAGTTCGTTCATTTAAACTGTTTTGGCATCTAAATTGCTGAATTATACCCAAAAATTCTTAAACCAAATCTCCGGTTTTGATTTTAGAAAAAATAAAGATCGGAGATTGAAAATCAACACCGAAGCCATCTTTGCTTGGGAAGATTTGAAAAAATACACTCTGTTTCGAGTGTGGAAATAGGCTGAAATGGAACCTACTAAAATTGTCGTACATTATCTCAATGGTGAGGTGATTAAAGGCTTTACCCAAGATTTCTTTCCAAACAAACCCCTTTTCCACCTTTATCCGATTACTGACCCCACGCGCGAGGCAATTGAGGTGTTAATGAAAGACCTGAAGGCCCTGTTTTTTGTCCGGGATTTCAATGGGAACTCTCAGTATGCTGAGCGGAAAACTTATGTCGAGGGAGAAAACACTCTGGGAAGGAAGTTGGAAGTGATGTTTACGGATGATGAATTGCTTGTTGGTTCAACTTTGGGCTACGACCCAAGCCGACAAGGCTTTTTTCTCTTTCCAGCAGATCCCGAGAGCAACAATATAAGGGTATTTTCAATTATCTCCTCAGTAAAAAATATCCGTTTCCTATAACTCTACCCAGATGTTGCAATATCAAACCCGGGCAGGGATACTTCCAAACCCTTGCAATTGCGGATTTTTCGTAAATGAAGGGTTACAGAGGATCTCACTTTACGTGAAGTCCCGGTTTTGCCTGGAGACGCATGCAGCTAACTCCTAAAGGTGCCGCTGCAAGGCTTTGAGGCATCCCGCTTTATCGCGCGATGCCTTCCGGAGAGGTAATTGTCTTTTATAAATATGCCGGCCCAGTACCCCCGCCCGGTTTCGATATCGTTTTTTTGCAACTGGCGGGTCTACCTGCCACGAACTGTAATTTTAATCACCTCTTTTGAAATCTATGTAATCAAGAGAGCGTTTAGTAGCTTTTTAAAGCTCTCCCATATTGGTCTTGACATTAGGTGCACTTTAAGTTAATAACTTTTTGTTCTTATTGATATCATTTCATAAGACCTTGGCAGGAGGTATGGAATGGAAAGAGGAGATTATTTTTTCATAAAAAGATTTTTATTGGGGTTGATTCCTTTTGTTATTCTCTTATTTTCAATCTCCTTAGGATATGCGGATTGGACTCCTGTTAGTCCTCCAGACCTAGGCACAAACTGGGGGCTCCAGGGTATTCATCTTTTCTCGGCCACGAAGGGATGGGCTGTGGGGACCGATCAAACAAATAAAAGAGGGGTTACCCTGCAGTTTCATGATCACCTCTGGGAGGCCGTCGCGGTCCCAGAGGTGAGTTCAGATTGGGAACTTCAAAGCGTCTTTTTCATTTCTACCGGACTGGGATGGGCGGTTGGATTTGATCGGGTCGGGGAGAGAGGCGTTTTGCTTAAGTTCACCAATACATCCACTGATGTCACCGCCGGGTCTTGGACCGTCGTCATCCCTCCGGATGTGAGTTCAAACTGGGCACTTTACGGCGTTCAATTCACCTCTGGCACTGAGGGCTGGGCTGTCGGTGTCGATTATTCAAATCAAAGAGGGGTTTTGCTCCATTACCTAAACGGTCTGTGGACAAATGTCATCCCTCCGGATGTCAGTCGAAACTGGGGACTTTACGGGATCCATCTGATCTCCCCTACGCAGGGTTCGGCGGTGGGTGTCGATCGTACCAATAAAAGAGGGGTATTGCTTCAATACAGCAGGGACAGGAGGACGTACGAGAGTATTTGGAACGTCGTGACCCCTCTTCCGGTAGATTCAGATTGGGAGCTTAACCACGTCCATTCTCTTTCCGCCATTGATGGTTGGGCCGTCGGCATTAATCATATAGATAAGAACGGCGTTTTACTCAATGGATATGGCAATACGTGGACTTCCATCATTCCTCCTGCGGTGAGCTCGGATTGGGAACTGACAGGTGTTCAATTTACCTCTTCGAATAATGGCTGGGCTGTCGGCACCGATTATGCGAATGGGACAGGAGTCCTGCTCCAAGCTGAGAAAGGTTCTTGGACCGTCGTCACCCCTCCCGCGGTGAGCTCGGATTGGGAGCTTAATGGAGTTCGTTTCATCGGTGCGAACGATGGGTGGGCGGTAGGCTTTGACCGGGCAAATCAAAGAGGCGTCCTGCTCAGGTACTCTGCTCCTACGGCAAAGGAAACTGTTTCTGCTCCACCCCTTCCAGCGGGGCCGACCAATGGCGCACCTGGGATTGTTTACACTTACGCGGCCGGAGGCTCTTCCTCTAACCTGGACCACTCCATTCAGTATTTCTTTGATTGGGGAGATGGGACCAACTCGGGATGGCTCCCGGTCAATACTCTCAGTGCATCAAAGAGTTGGGTTTCGCCTGGCAATTACAGCGTAACGGCCCAGGCCCGGTGTGCCACGCATAACTCTGTGGCATCAAAGTTGTCTCCAGGGCTGAGTGTCAATATTTCCAGTTCGCCTGCTACTATTCTCCTTCGTTCCCCTGGAGATGAGAATCACTTCGATTCCTGCTCTCTCTATTCTCTTCCGACCTTCGCCTGGGATGTAACAGGATCCTTCAGCAACTATGAAATACAGTTCTCCAAAACAGAAAATTTCAGCTCGATCGCCGCTAAGGGCAGCACGTCTTCCACAACGTTCCCCATGCAATCAAAAATATGGAGCAAGGTGCTATTGATTCCGGGAATGACTGGAGGGTCGGTCTTTTGGAGAGTCGTTGGAACGAGCGCAAATAAGACCACCGTGACAAGCGGCGTCTTCTCTATCATCATCGACCCTGCTCCAGCGGCAGGAAATCCTGGTATCGTCAATACCAGCAAAAACTCCTCGCCGACCCTGTCCTGGACGAATAACTGCAATATAAAATTTAAGGTTTGGTTTGGGAACAATGAAAATTTCTCTAAAAAGACTGCTCTATCCTTTAATATAAAAAAACCTAATGATAATGGAGGGGTATTTGGAAAGTCTCTCACGCGGGATCAATGGACTTCTGTCAGGAGTTTGGTGAGGGATGTCAGCGGCTCGACCATATTCTGGTATGTTGAATCATGGGATGGGGCCAATCGAAATAAAAAAACGGAGGTGATGAGTTTTACGCTCACCGATTAATCGTACCGACTTTTCAGAATAGACCTTTCCCACGCCTTTTCAAAAAAATAATCTAAGACCTTTTCCGAGCTCTTCTCTTTAAAAAGAGAGAGCTTTACCTTGGGGCCTTTTCTCAGGCTGAAAAAAGATCTCTCTCTAAAAAGCAGTAAAAGCAGGTCGATCCAAGTCGTAGCGTTATCTTCAACCTCAACCTTAGCCTTAACCTTTCCTTTCAATACTTGATGAAGTTCTCTCCATGTCATCCCCTCATCTAACTCTTTTTCATCCATCTTTCCCTTGATAAAATTAATAGCCCTGGCCAGACGAAAGAGGGTGATGATATCGATCCGATCGAAGTCCTTTGTCTGAATGGGGATGGCACTGGAACGCCATTGGGAAGGGTGCAATGGGAGTATGTTATCACTCTTACATCTCTCAAAAAGAGAGGTCCCAGGGGTAGGATAATAGACACTGGGACCAATGAGAATTCTCTTACTCATCAAATAGATCAATGTGTCCACCATTTCCTCAATTGTTTGGTCTGGCATCCCAAGGATTGCATAGGCAATAACATGAAGACCAACTTGCTCTGCATCTCCCAAGATCTCATCAAAATCTTTCATTGTCTTAGGTCTTTTCATTCTTTGTTTAGTAGAAGGGTCCGTACTGACAAAGGAGAGATTGATGGTGTGAAAACCCGCCTTTTTCATCAGCCTCAAAAGCTCTTTATCCAAAGAAGCAAAAGAGACACCGTTCATGGCGGTCAATTCCAGATTTTGCTCTCCGAATGTTTCGGCAATGAGACCCATCAATCTCTTAGCCCGATCTTGATCAAATGTGAAATTGTCATCTTCGATGTCAAAGGCTTGGATGCCATATCGATCCCTGCAATCCATCATCTCCCGGACAATGTTTTCGGGAGATCGTACCCGAAAAGAGGATCCCATGACGAGATGGGTTGAACAGTATGCACACCCATGGGGACACCCCCTGCTGGTGATGATCATGGTGGATCGCTTCTTCCTCATCCGATACCGATCCAGATCGAGCAGATCTCTCGCAGGATGGGGAAGGGAATCCAGATCTTGGATAAAGTTTCGAAGAGGGTTGATGCGTATTTCTCCATTTGCCCGATACCCGATTCCGTCGATCCCCTTAATTTTTCCCAACCTTCCCTTCTCAATCTTCTCCAAGAGAAGGGGAAAACGAATCTCCCCTTCACCTAAAATGACATAATCGACAAGAGGACTTTTCAAAACCTCCTCCGGATCACAACTGACATGGGCTCCTCCCATAACGATAATCTTTCCCCTATCCCATTCCTTGATGATCCTAACAATCTCCTGTGCCTCACCATGATAAGGTGTAAAGGAGGAAGAGATCCCGAACACATCGGCTTTGGAACCCTGAATCCTCTTTCGGATCTCGTCCCAACCCATTCCAAAATGGTAATAACCGGAATAGAGCTTGAAAGGACTTCGATCATTGAAGGGATAGAAATCTCGAAGGTAGAAAAGTTCAGAAAGGATGGGAATTGATCTTTTCTTTTCTGTCTGGCAGTCAAGGATTTCTGCTTCGTGGCCGTGTGATTGGAGGGAGGCGGCAAGATAGGCCAGACCAATCGGGAGCGTCCGAATGGAGGTCTGATAGAAATCCCGGACAGGAGGTTGAATGAGAAGGATCTTCATTGCTTTTACAGAAGAGCCAAGAAATTATATTAAACAAAAGGTCAATTGTCCATTTCTGGGACGAGGGTTTGAACAATGCATAAGGCTTTTCCCCCTGAATGTCCTCAAAAAAGGCTATCCATTCCGTTAAATGACAAAACTTTATTGCGTGGATCACGTTGCTGAGTACTTGCTGAAGTCAACAATCCAGCACTTTGGCAGAGTATGCACGATTTGAGTTGGTAATCATCAGCGCTCACTTTCTCTACTCAGAACCTCCTCGGCCACTTTCTTTTTTCGGACTGGCGCTCGAACGGATGACGAGGACACTGCCATATCTTGTGGTCAATTTTTCTTGACATACTACTTTCTTTTTTGTATCTTCAGCCCATCCCGAAGTAAGTTCTTATCACTTGTCTATTGGATCTGCGAAAGCAAAAGGGTTCATGTCATGAGGGCGCTCATTCGCAACATCCGTCGCAAGATCCAGCTCGCCTCCAGTTACGCGGTCTGCGCCTGGAAGGCCCCCCGCTACCCGGACATCTTCCGGCAGGTGAAGGTTTTCATGCTCTTCATCGGATACCCTCGGAGCGGGCACAGCCTGGTGGGATCCCTGATCGATGCGCACTCCGATGCCATCATCGCCCACGAGGCGAACGCGCTCAAGGCCCTTCGTTACGGCTTCCGGAGGGACCATATCTTCTACTATCTCCTGCGGAACTCGGAGCGCTTCACGCAGACCGGGCGGCTCA
>Ga0315279_10002235_pt1 | contig 29778 bp, 31 predicted proteins | sample YL17G06_20_MG_FD_203694 | JGI IMG/M metagenome (GOLD analysis project Ga0315279, IMG submission 203694) | Sediment microbial communities from Yellowstone Lake, YNP, Wyoming, USA - YL17G06_20 | ecosystem: Environmental > Aquatic > Freshwater > Lake > Sediment | place: USA: Wyoming | collected...
GCAGGCCAATTCTCTTCGCATGTTGGCAAGATTTGGCCCTCAGGCAAATCGAAACCCGCAAGTATTTCCCACCATTTTGAGTCTCCACCTGGAGGAAGCTCTATCGTGAATGCAGGAATCCCTTTGGCCTCATACACCCAGTCACATAATTCTCCTGATGTTTTGTACATAAAATTACCTCCCTGAGTCGAAGTGTAGTGCTTCCCGTGGACACTGTGTATTTCATCTCTCATTCCATCTGCAAGTGCCTCGAGAATTGAGTGACCGATTTTCCCTTCTGCTTCCTCAGTCTTGTACGACCATGGATACAATATATATTGCGAATAACTGTGGTAGCTTAGCACTGCCTCAAACTGATTCTTTGGGTTGAGGATTAGATCTCGAATGGCTTGTGTTTCAGGTTCAGAAAACGCACTAGGTCCCCAATAAGTGCCGTCCCAAGAACTCGCGCTCCCATCTTGTGTTGTATCGGGCTGAACATCTTTGCCCCAAGATGAACAACCATAGTTCCTGTTCAAGTCCACGCCAGTGCCTTCCAAGAAGCCGTTGTCTCTCATATTCTTCCTCCAAAACCGATAGTCTGTGTGGGTGTACACTAGTCCATCGGGATTTATCACTGGGACAATCCATATCTCGCTGTTGTCAACAAGCATCTTAACAGTAGAATCGGTGTCATAGTCCTGAACGAGATTCGCTGCGAGGTACAGCGGCACTTCAGCAGAAATCCATTCACGCGCATGATGTAGTCCGACAAACAGGATGTCAGGCTCGTTTTCATCGTCCGTGTTAGGATCGTCGCTTATCTTGATTGCCCATATTTGTCTCCCTTCCGCAGTCTCACCGATACTCTGAACTTTAGCTATGCCTCTTTCAAGCGACCGAAGACCGGACTCAATCTCACCGTAAGAGTGATAATTGGACCATCCAATCACTCTGAGCCTCGGAGGATAGTCGTTCTGCATTGTCCATTTCTCATCCCAGCCCCACCATTCTTCTTTGCAGGCGTCAACATGGTATCCATTAGTGTTTTGTTCATCAGTGCCTATAGTGGGCGTGAAGCTTAGACTGTAAGTTCGGTCGCCGCCGTCGTAGTCAAAGAAAAGCGTAGTCACTTCCTCGTCTGGCCAAATGTCTATGTCCCGCATTATACGAATTCGATAGTGGCCAGATGGCTCTTCGCTCATTCTGATGTTTGCACTTATTGTATCTCCTACGAAGCCAACTGTTTCATAGTAGCTGCCGATGGACCAGCCTTTCCACTCAATGACTGGTGATGGGTTTGCTTTGACTGTCGAGATTGACTCCAATAGAGTTGCACTGATTAATAGCAAAGCAATCAGTAAAGCGAGTTTTTTCATTTTTCTTTCTCCTTTCTTTGTTCTGTAAGTCAGTCCTTTCTGGTTCATGTAAATAAAAGCCTTGTGAAAGCCTCTTCTAGTTGCATAGAAAGCCAACTTCAAGACACTACGATGAATCAAATGCGATACATTGCCGATGCAGGCATCAGTGCTCGATGTCTCTAAACATCCAATTTGACCAAAATATGGTCTTCAGCGTATCATTTGACTTATGGAAGCAGCGCAAGGTAAGCGCGCGCTTACGGCACACTGGTTCTGGTGATTTCTGCAAAAGATCCTAATCACTGGAACTTTGACACAACCTAGCTCGTATAACTTATGATTACGTCGGCTGTAATGCTTATATGAGGTTTCCCGGCTTCTTGATCGTGATGCCAGTCAACTTTGAATATGTGAACGAGATATTGATGGCAAAGGGGATCCGAATCTTGCCTAGATCCCTGGAACTCTACAATCAACAAGGGAGAACTAGCAAGATTTTCAAAGTTGATTCCAACAAAGGCAGCTTGGCGATTAAGATTAGCGAGCACTCTGAAAGAAGATGGCGATACGAGAAAGCAGAAAAGGAGTTCCACATGTCACAACTCCTCGCTCAACATTTGACAATTCCAACACTGGATTTTTATGCTTATGGGAGTGATGCAGAAGGCAACGTTTTTACGGTGCGGAAATTCGCAGAAGGCAAGAGCTTAAGGGAAGGAGAATACCATGTTGCTCATCTGAGGCATCTTGCCCAAATCGTAGCTAGGTTGCATCAAATCGATATTGAAGGAGCAGGCGATGTTTACTTTAGGAGTGGCAAACCATGCACCACACACAAGAACTGGCATAGTTTTTTACTGCACAGCTCGTGCACAAGCCTGGACCAAATATCTAGAGCATCAAGAATATCTAGAGAGGAATATGATGAATACATGCATAAGATTAGGATTTTCTTCAAAGAATACCACCCACATATGATCAGAGAAGGGAAGTTGCTTCATGGAGATTTGATTGAAGAGAATATAGTCATAGAGGATGATCAGATCAACGCAATCATAGATTTTGAGTACTCATGTGTGGGAGATCCTGCATGGGATTTTGCGGGTCCAGCGGATTGCTTTCAACATACTCTCTTGAAACACTATCTCAAAGAGATAGGAAGACTGGGTCTAGAGACAAACAAAGAAGATTTCATGCTCAGGATTAGAATACTTGCCGCTGTCAAGGCTTTGGTTATCGCAGATTCATATAGCTCCCGCACGCGCGAAAACGATAAACCATTTCGACTTTGGTGGTCAAAGTTCTGCCAGCTCATAAGCGAGATGATATAGCTCATTATGGACTGCTATTGTTCTTTTCTGTGCTTTTTGGACCGTATCTCCAAAAGAAACTTTCATTCAGGTCGCAACTGCAAAGTACGCAGCTTTTGCGAAGACTGAAATGACTGCTTTTACCGACGTTCGGGTGCCTCAGGTTCTTGGGATTCTTGGAGATATCTAAAGGCATTTATAACATATGACTCAAATATCAGAAGTCTCGAAATGCGAGAAAAGAGGACAGGAAAATGAACGAGAACAAAACCAAAGCTAATACAGATGATGATATTCCAGGTAACAAACAGAAAAAGAGTAAACGCTTCTTTCGCGCAGTGGACGTTGCAACAATGGCGGTCTTCGCTTGTCTAATGGGAGTAACTTCAGCGCAAATCGCCAACCTCATACGCCTTACATGGGTATTTGGTTTTTGGGGCGAACAGCTGTTTCAAGGTTTGTTCATTGTGCTTCCGATAATAGTTTGTTACCTAGTGAAGAAACCCGGTGCAGGAATCATAACAGGATTCATATCAGGATTCGTTGAAATCATTGCAGGAAATCCGTTAGGTGTTATCATAATACCGTTCACTATACTAGAAGGCCTAGGCGCTGACATTGGCTTTGGTTTGTTTAGGTACAAACGATTTGACACTTTAGCTTTCTTTGTAGCAGGGAGTATGTATTTCTTGACAGCACCGTACTCGATCTACGTTTTCTACAGTTTTCTGCTACACCTTCCGCCGATAGGTATGATTCTGTTCACTGCTTCCCAAGCACTGAGCGGTGGTTTTGTTGGGGGGCTAGTCGCGAAAACTATCGCTAAACTGCTGGACAAGAGCGGCTTGACAGAAAGATACTCTAGAATCGGCGGATCTTTCTGAGAAGCCAGTTCATATTGAACATGCGCATAGCGCGCGCCAATAGAAAATCACTCGATCTCGGGGTAGTTATGACGTGAATATATCTGTAATAATCCCAGTAGTTGACGATTTGAGACTCAAGAACTGCGTAGAGAGCATTGATGAAAACGTTGAAGTAATCGTAGTTGTGGAACGCCCCTCGAAAGAGATAAGAGACTTGGTGAAATCTCTCGGGGTTGAATGTTTTGAGTCTTATAAACTGAGGAATATGGGAGCGGCGTGGAATCTGGGAATAAAACATGCGAGCAACGACAAAGTTTTCTTAATGAATTCAGATTGCACATTCGGCAAGAATTGTCTTAGACTGATTAATGACTGTTTGGACGATTTTCAAGTGGCCAAAGCTAGGCTCGTATTCACATATGACGGATTTATCAGCAGAATCATCGCGAGAAGCAGAGAATACCATTGTGGATACATACCTGGTGAAATGGTGCCCATGTATACGCCATCACTGGCTATACGAAAGGATCTGGTTGATGTATTGGGCTATTACTTTGACGAAGACATCCATTGGACAGAAGATTCAGACCTGAGACATAGAATCAAGGCTGCTAATATAAGGACAAAGTACCTGCCGGTGGCCAAAGTCTACCATGCTCCATTAAGTATTCGCAAAGATCTCATGAGCGCATTTAGATATGGTATTGGTGAAAGGATACGAGTAGAAAAGGGCACTATTATTGGCGGGCACAATTTCATACCCGTGTTGAAGAAAATTCTTGCGGGACATTGGCTTAAATATCTGAAACGCGTGATGGCGAAAAAAGGTTCTCTTGTTGCCCTGTACATGATACCTTGGAACCTATGGTATTTCCTAGGCTATCATGCCCAATCTATCTTGAATGTATATAATGTTCCTCCGAATATTAGAAGAATGAAGAGCTTCTTTTGCTAACGCGAAAAAAACGCGTAGGCGTTGTGCGCGCTCTCTCAGCAACAGAAGAAGCTTTCTAGCGTTTGTCATAGTCATAATACGCTTCCTCCAGTTCTACTAGGTTAAAGGTGTACAGTATCCACAGCCATATTGCGACTAGGCCAATCAAATACAACGGAGTTGTGAAATACCACAACAAAGAGAGCCATACTGATAGCATGATTGGAATTAGAAACCTTTCAAACCAGTGACCAAAAACGTAATTCCCCCAATATCCAGGTCCACCGAAGGGGATCCATCTGTACTTGCCCTCTTTGAAAGCGTCTTCGATGTCTGTTCCACTGACCAACTCAACAATGCGTCTTCTCCAAACATCGACATTTCTCGCCCTGAATTCGCAGGCTATTCCGAAGATGATACAGAGGGTTATGCTTGCCACTGATAGTAGCCAAGGATACAGGGTTAGGTCAAGTTGGTATAGAGTGAACCATAAGCCAAAGAGGGCTATCTCAAGAGTTGTCAATAGAGCTTGGTAGCCTACGCGTATTGTTTGCTCATGATCCATCGCTGCTTGATAAACCGGCAGTTTTTGAACCCATTCTGTCGTGAATTGCTTATTGAGATGCTTCTCTCTGGCATTCAGTTTATTCTGTGGAATAAGGTTTCTTGCCTTTCTAGCTCTTCGGTCGCTGACGCCGAGATAGGCAATTAGAATGAGCAATGGAATCATCTCCAGTATTGCGGCTCTTTCATCGAGGCGCCAATTCGGAAGAGAGTTCAGAAAGCTCAATTGCGGCAATGAGCCGAGGAAGCCTAAAGAGATTTTGTGGAGAATTGGCTCAGTCCAGAAGGGAATTTGGATCGACAGGAGTTTTGAAGAGTACAGAACCACCCAATCGAAATCCGGCAGAATCGAAAAGACAAGACCCAGCTTGAAGTCTTTCCAATACTTGAGTAAAATGTAGACGGTTAGAAAAAACATGATCAAATGGAAGGAAATCCAAAATGCATTCGCAATGGGCTCAGGAGGATGGTAGGTAAACTTCGCCAAACTGTCCAGAATCCCATGAGAGAAAAAGGCCAGAAGAGCAATGGCGGAGTGGCGCGCAACTGGACGTCTGACTCTCTTGAGAGCTTTCTGAACCAGCATTCCAGTGACCAAATGAGTAGGTGCCTGCATCTCGATCTAATTCTCCGCACGTGTCATGATTTGCTCAGTCAATTCGCAACCTGCCTCTTGAGTGCAGTATTAATTCTGTTTCAGTTTTTATAACTACCGCGCACGCTAGAACAACACTTATCTGAAAGATTATCCTCCACTTCCATAGGTATATCAGAAACTGCACAAAGCCAACTTCTCGATGGGACATCGCGCGATATATCAGCTTTGTTTTGGGTAGCATGCGCTCATACAACGCCAGTTTGAGTGATTTCGCTAAGTATGTCTCCTTCACGTGTGCTTTTATTGAGTGTATTGGACAATTCCCGACCGTTTACACGACGACATCGTGCACATGATCCGTCTCGGAGAACTTCCAATCTGTGGTCCTCAATGTGCCTCGTTACTGTGTGTGGAGACCTCTTCAGAGCTCTAGCAGTATCCCTCACTTTGTATGCATGGTCAATGTAGGTTTCAATTAATCGTGTGTGGTCAAAGTCAGAAAGAGCAGTTCCTGTTCCATAGTCTATGGGTTCGCCATATTCAATGTCTATGCCAAACTTCCGAAGCAGGTTCTCACCTTCCTCTTTGTGAAACTCTGGCTTTTCGAACCGGCCGATCGCTATTGGACCTTTGTTGCAGACTAGCGCAAAAGAAGGGGGAAGCGGGTTCATGAGGCTTGAAGGATCCACGTATCTATAGACAAAGCGGAGGTCTTTTGGCAAGCCTTGTATTCCAACTCTCTTGATGAATATGTAGTCAGAGACGTCGCGGATCTCCTTGTCAATTGATGTCCATCTTATGGTGTCCACTCCCACGGCGTAGCCCATGTGGCGTGCTTCTCTCAGCAGGTAAATGAAGTCAGCCTTGGCGATTAGTTGGTTCTTTGTTATCTTGATCCTGGAATAGATGAAGTTCGAGGCCTCTCTGACCATGAGGAACCAGACGCGCGCCCAGGTTGTCCGGTGCGCGCGCAACATCTGCCCCCTCCAAGAACTCTGCGACTACTACGCGAGCAACAGTCCGAGGCAAACCTAACCTCTCACACTCTCAGTTTTCTTCAGGACACGTTGCAGAAGCGCTAGGTCGTCCGCCAGCCTTTTCCCAGACTGTCGGGCACGGAAAACCAGCATACTGAACCCCTGCAGCTTGGTGCCGTCCGAAAGAAACTGCTTCAAAATCTTCCTTTCATTTTGGGTCAGGATGTATTCTCTCATAGATATCGCTCACAGATGAACAACCACAGATATCCTTAAATCGGACGTTGCCTATATTTCTTTTGGTGAACTATGACCTGCCCGCTGACAAACCCCCATTCGAATCCGTCCAGGAGAAACTGAGACGAAAAGTAGAACCCTGCTCGCGCTACTCCTTCCTGCCTTGGTCTACCTCGACGTTGCCGCGGGCCTGACCGACTTCGCTTGGCTTCTACTTCTCCGCTTGCCCTTGGTCTTCTTTGCCATCGGCCTACTCCATCCAAAGCGAGAAGGACGACCTGCCCTCAAACCGTTCGACTGTCTGCTGCTTCCCATCGCCTCGCTTGCCGTCTCCTCCGCCGTCACCGTCGGCCTCGGACTGCTATGCTGGGTCGTCCTTCCGTCCTTTTTGGATCTGTCGTTTCTCGGGTTTTTGGCACCCCTCAGCGCTCCCTTTGAAGTCTGGGTAAACTCGGGCCTCGTCTGGTTCGTGGCATTCGTCGACATTGCAGAAAGCCTAGCCTACCCACTCCAGTTCGCCTTCCTCTTCTCGTCGTTCTCGCTGCTGCTCTGGCTTCCCACCGTCGCAGGAGCAAAAGCAGTCGAAAAAATCAGACGGAGAGGACAGACGACATTCACTGTGCAGCCGCCCTACGCCACCTACACCAACGAGCTACCCATTACGCCCCCGAAAATCACCTATCACACCCAGACGGCCGGACCAGAGCAGATACCCGAAAGCCGGTGCGAGACCCCACGCCCCCTCGAAACCTTTTTGGCAACCGACGGACGAGACGCCGGACTCCAAGCCCGCTCGCACAACCTCATCGCGCTCTACAAGGAAGTCGACCGCTGGAACCTCTACGGAAGGAGGCGAGTCTACTGGATGCTCAAGCCCGAAACCGCCGAAAAACTGCTCAAACTCACCGTCGATATGGCCGCCGAGACCGAATTCGACGAGCGGGAACGGCCCGTCGTGAACGACCTACTGGGCAAGCGCTGGCTCAAGAAGATGAAGACGGGCGACAAAGTCTACGTTTACGGTCTCGACAGGGAGACCGCCCAGGTCCTCCAGAGACAGCTGACCACACTCGCAAGAAGACAGTCAAATTCCGAACCAGAGATAGCCGAAAAATGAGAACGCACCAATACTTACCGCCCTTTCATAAAAAACATCTAGTTCTCAAGCCAATTTCTCCTGTATGCCACGGTGCCCGAGCTGCGGCTCCCACAAAACCTTCAGAAACGGCCATCGGTTCTCCCCAGACGGACAAAAAACACAGCGCTGGCTCTGTCCAAGTTGCGGCTACCGGTTCTCGGAAACCTCAAATAGCCCCGCTCTCTCTACTTCTGCCGGCCAAATATGCGCCGTTCAGGTGAAAAATTTGGCGAAACAACTAGAGAAAGGAGAAGAACACGCGGGAAACACCACCACCAAAGGCAAACTCGTCGAATACAGCTGGTACATGCAAAAAGAAGGGTACGCAGAGGCCACAATCACCAGAAGAACACGGCTGCTTTCCACGCTCGCAGTCCGAGGCGCCGACCTCCTCGACCCAGAATCCGTCAAGGAGACAATGGCAAAACAGAGCACCTGGGGCCTCAAGACCAAGGAGCTCGCAGTCGAGGCATACTCCTGCTTCCTGAAAATGAGCGGGGGAAAATGGCAGCCACCAAAATACAAACCCGTCCGAACCCTACCGTTCATCCCGACAGAACGGGAGATAGACGAGCTTATCGCAAGCTGCAACGCAAAAACCGCCACATTCCTCCAACTGCTGAAAGAAACGGGAATGAGGAGCGGCGAGGCATGGATGCTGAAATGGACCGACTTCGACATCGAAAACGTCACCGTCAGGGTCACGCCGGAAAAGGGAGGAGAACCCAGACTACTCAAGATAAGCAGCAAGCTGATCGCAATGCTCAACGCGCTACCGAAGACCAGACAGGAAACATTCATCGGCTCGCTACGCCACTTTGCCAGATCCTACAGGAGACAGAGGACCAGACTTGCCCGAAAACTCAAAAACGAACGCATACGCAAAATTACCTTCCACACGTTCCGGCACTGGCGCGCGACGATGGAGTACGCGAGGACCAAGGATATCCTGCACGTTATGAAGATGCTGGGCCACAGAAGCATCCAAAACACGTTGCTGTACACGCAGCTGGTCAATTTCGAAGGCGACGAGTTCCACTCGGCCACAGCCAAAACCGCCGCTGAAGGCCAGAAACTCGTGGAAGCCGGATTCGAGTACGTATGTTCATTCGAGAACGTAAAAGTGTTCAAAAAACGCAAATGATACAATTCTAGCCGGCAATGGGGCCTAGATTGTTGTGGTGGGGTCGCTGGGATTTGAACCCAGGATCGCCAACGCCCCAGGCTGGTATACTGAACCATTACAGTCCAATCTGGCACCAGTATCCCCTACAACTAGCGCAGAATTGAATAGCTATACGACGACCCCACAACAGCTAAAATACAAAGACCAAATAATAAATACGTTACTACAACTCAAAGCAAACGGAAAATCACCCAGCACACTAAAAAGCGTATCATACAGCCTCAGAAAGCTAACCACAAACACAGATCTACACAACCCCGAAGCAGTAAAACTATACATAGCAAACCTAAAACTACGCAACAACACAAAACAACGATTAGTGAACAGTTATAACTATTTCTGTAAAACCAACGGAATCCAATGGACACGACCCGCATACTACAAATGGGACAGAATAATACCCATCATACCCACAACAGAAAACATATACAAAATCATAAGCGGAGCAACAAAAAAATACGCAACAATCTTCACAATCCTAGAACAAACAGGACTCGAAGGACAAGAACTAGCCACGCTACAAAGGAAGTACATAGACATAGATCAGGGAATAATTAGCGCAGAAGGATGCAAAAACCACAACGGCAGAGCAATCAAACTAACAACAAAGACCGCAGAACTCCTAAGAGAATACTTAAACACATACACCAACGAAAGACCATTCCCAACATCCAAAAACATGAGCAACATTTGGCACAGAACACGAAAGCAAGTAGCAGAAAAACTCAACGAACCACAACTAAAAAGAATCCCACTCAGAAACCTAAGACACCACCACGCAACAAGCTACTACGCAAAAACACAAAACATCTTAATGGTCATGCAAAGACTAGGACACAAAAAGATCGAAACAACCATGCTCTACACACAACTACTAGCCCTAGATGAAGAAAACGAATACACATGCAAAGCAACAAACAACAAAGAAGAAGCCATAAAATTAGTCGAAGCGGGCTTCCAATACGTCAATGACATAGACGGATTCAAATTATACAAAAAACGCAAATAACCCCTTTTTTAGTACAAACAAAAAGAAACGGTACGCGTCGGCAAGCTTGCGCTTGCCCGCCGTTCCGCAAAAGCCGATCAAGCAGACCCCGCAAGCCACCTAACCAGACCTACCCTTCATACGCTTAAACCGTCTCTCTCTCCGCCAATCCATCAGCCAACCGACTACCCCCAAAGAGCCATCTTTTAAAAAACAAGTGACTCAAAAAAAGAAAAGGAGAGCCAGCTTCCTCGCAAAAAGATAGCCCCTCACGAATAGAACCTTCTTCCAAAAGCCATATCTCCTTTGCTAATCAACGTTTAAGCAACAATTGATTGGTTTCGGAGAGGTCAACTTGAAAACTCTATGGGCTTTAAGCGCGTTTATTCTATTTTTTGGAGGCTGTGTTCTTGTTTATTCTCATTTTCCGGAAACAGTAAAGGAACCTTACACAACATTTGCCAATCTACCAAGAGATAACGTGCTGACAAACGGAATTGTCAAAGCATATCGCATCTATTATGATGGCTATAAAACTCTTGATCAAGGAGATCGTGTTTCGATTGTGGCTTCAAACTCTGCCGAAACATTAACTGCACGCGTCATAGATTGCAGCAACCTTCTAGCTCCAAACGTAATATCATCACGGGAAAATGTATCGAACATAAACTTGGATGTGACAATTCCACGTTCAGGCTACTATGAAATTGAGGTTTCACGGTATAGGAGAAATGAATACATAATTTTCTTAGACCAAATAAACGCAACTGTCCGAGTGATCACGCACACGACAGAACAGGTCTCGACTCAAGCTTACAGAGATGTTACGATCTATCCTCACAAGGACTTGCAGACTCCCGCCATTGCGATATTGGTTGCTGGAATTGGAGTAGGAGTACTAACTATTGCACAAGGCACGCCCAAGAACCGCCAGCTAACTTACTCAACACAAACAACACAGACAGAAAACAATACTAGAACGCTTCAAGAATCAGCCAACGATCCTTAAACTCCCAACGCCTCTTATCATACCCAGATAACTCAACCAAACGCTTCAAAGGAACAGACTCAATACGAGAACCTTGCTCCCGAACACGAATAAACAAGCGAACCTTACCCAAAACTACAAGCCCTCCTTATCCTTCCTCACTAGCCCATGCGCATGAAACATAAGTCTGATGAAGACCTTGCCCCGATGATTAACGCCATCCACAACCTTGTCATGCAAATCCACACGAATGCAACCCAAAAAAAAAACAGCAAAAATCGGCACGCTCCATCAAAGCCAACTTATCACGTTCGTCGCCAACATACTTCACAGTAACCAACTCAGACCCACAAATAGGACAGTAAAACCCAGAGCTACCGCTACCCAAACCTACCACTCACAACATCAGGATAGTTAGGAACACCATCCTCACCAAACTCATCATCAACAAACAACGAAACATAGTCAGCACTACCAATATCCTTCACAATGTAACGTTTGCCCACGTAAGCACACCTATCCATCTCACCATCACATACAGGACACAAACTCTCAGTCTTCACCCTCTCAGACTTAAACTTACAATAACTAACCGAACCAAACCATGTAACAGACTGAAACCGTTTAATACCAACCCGAATAGTGGCATGATTGAGTTGATACCAAGCAGTACCAACAACAGTCTTACGCTCACCCAACACCCTAACAATACACCCATCTTCCTCGAAAAACCGCCTTGTCCGACCTTCAAAACCACTACACCCAATACAAAACTTTTTACAACCACGACAACGATCATAACCACCCTCAATATAACCTAAAACATGATAATGAGCGCCCCAAGCCAAAACACCACGACTTCTATGCATCCGAAAGCCATGAAAAATCATACAACCTCCAACCACGCCACGATCAAACAAAGCCTTACGACACTTCACTCTCAAAACAGACTCAGGCAAATCACGATCAACAACAGGAACAGACACCATAATATGCTCAACCTTACCAAAACCACGCTTATCAGCCTCAATAAAGCGACCCGCTATACTACGAGCCTCACGAGTTGACCAACCACGAATAAAGCAAACAGGACAAGACGATTTCGCACACCACATATGATTATGACGAACAACAACCTTACCCGTACAATCCGTACCACCGAGAGAAATTCCCTTATGCCCTTCAACATTCTTACAAACCGAAAAACTAACCCACCGACCGCAAAAATCAGAACTCTTCACACCACGACCAACAGGCTGATAATTCTCATGACCCTTGTTATCTACAGGCAAAACCCAATACTGATTCTTCAAAATCGCATGGTTCAAACGCAAACGCTCAGCAAAAGAACGGTTCAAAACGTCAATAGAACTCACTTACGCACCCCCGTTCTACGTTCCTCATCAACCTCATTCATCATCCTTTCATCTTCCTCATCCATCTCACGCATAAATCGGACATAATGAGGACACTTCCAACACCTAGCCATAATAGTGACCTTTTCACTCCTACGGTACGAACACAAAACGTCGAGCAGAAAGACACACGTTAACAACTTTTCAGAAGAAGCCATTCCTTTTCCTCCCATTACCAAAAATGAATAAAATCATAAACAGTCTGAGCAATCAAAACAAGAGCATGAACAACGCCAGCCAAAACACCATAAAAAGTTATAGCAAACTTGCCAATAGACTCAAAACTACCCTGCTCAACAGAAGTAGAAACAATATCCATAAAATAAAAAACAGACGACATTCTAAAAAATCCCCGAAGGAGGTGATTCGGAGGCGCCAACCCACCGCCCCCGAGGCGCGCACTACGCCCATTTGCTACGGCAGACATCCAGACACCAACCGTCAAAAAGACATGGACACAACCTTTTATATAAGACTTCGACACCTTAATCATAATGAAATGTAACCCAATCAGTCGAAAGAGCTGAAAACATGAAAAACAGAAAAATCACAGAAGACGAAATCAATAGAATAACCAAAAAATGCTCACTTCGAGAAAAAGCATTCTTCACGATCATACGACAATCAGGACTACTACCAATCAAGATAAAACAACTCAGGATAGAGAACGTGGAAAGGATTTTGGAACCAGACCCCACTGTTCCATGCAAGATAAATGTATCTCACGAGAAATACCCAACCTTCATAGGACAAGAGGCAATTGACCACCTCAAAGAATACTTAAACGAAAGAGCAAGGAGAGAGAAACTGACATCTGAAAGCCTCCTATTCACTGCAAGAAACAATCCAAGCAAAGAAATCGACACAAAAAGCGCGAGCAGAGCATTCAAAGACAATGCGGGAAAGTCAAGCGAACTAGAACTACGCAGCCTCATAGAATTCTACAAAACAAATACCAAGAACTACCAAGATGAACTGAAGGAACTAGGCAACGACAGCACACCCAAAGACGACGAATTCTATAGAGAACTATACAAACAGAAAGCCATGCCAAATCTAGAAATCGAACCACTAACACCGATGGAGATGCATCAGCTAGAAACCCAAAACAGAGAATTAATCCAGCGGCTAACAAAGATAGAAAACAAAATCCTTCCTCAAGAACCAAAAGAACTGGAAGAACCACCACCTGAATTCTGGGAACAATGTGAAAGAGAAATCAGAGAAATAGAAGAATGGCTAAAAAAACACCCAGAAGAAGCCAAAGCAAGGGAGGCGCAGATGGAATATCCAAAGGAATTAGAAGAACAAGATGAGCGATTTTACAAAGAATACCTTGAGGAAAGGGTGAAGGAATTGGAAAATTGGCGTAGCGAAATCGAAAACACAGTCAAAAGCCAGAAAGCAGAGCGAAAAGGCGCATCAAAACACTTTCCTAAGAGGAAATGAGGAAATGAAGCATAGAAAAATAAAATGCCGAACGCCTATCACGATAAACAGCAAAACAACCTACATACACCAAAACAGATGGTAAACCCTAAAATATCAACCGAAACACCCCAAATCAGCAAATATTTTCTCAGAAAAAAAGCACATCTCGTTCACAGTCGGCTTCTAAATCTCATTTCAATCTCCTTGTCATCACCCAGTTCAGGCTGTGAACTTCGATGTCTGATATGAGGCATCAAAGCCCCGAATTATGCCGTAAATCTGAATTATCTGCTAAGGAAGCTTTTTTTCCTCATCACCACGTTAAGCAATTTTGCTTGGAGATCGGAGGGTTTCAACATAAATCTTTCCTTTTTCTCTCCCCTAGAAAAAGTCCTTAAGGAAAAAGATTTATTGTCTCACCCCCCGCATCCCCCTTAATCGCAAAATTGCACCACGACCAAAATATGAAATGCATGATGTGAGAACATGGCAAACTGCGAAAATGGAAAATGTGAATACAACAACGAAATGAACAGAGTAGCAAGAAATAAAAGAACCAAAGACGAAATACGATACGCCCAACTATGGGCAGAAATAGAACTACCAAACCTCTTAAGAGGCGAAAAACAATGACAGAACAAACAAACCAACCACAAGAAGCACAGGGTAAAACCACAAATCTAATGGACAACCAACAAGAAACCAAAGAAAAAATTACTAAGAGTAATGACAGGGTAAAACCACAAATCTAATGGACAACCAACAAGAAACCAAAGAAAAAATTACTAAGAGTAATGACTGGTATACTGAACCACTTTAGCCAAATTGAAGCCAAGATACCCAATTTGGAAGCTATACGACGACCCCACTCGGGATAGAGGATTAGCCTTACGTGTCTTATTTTCTTTTTCCAAAAGGTCAACCGTGTCCTGTACTCGGTTGTAGTCTATCCTCCCCTGTATATAGATTCAACTGTCTTTTTTGTTCAGAGAAAACGGTCGCTCAGAGGAGCTAACCCTCTGCATATATAGATTAAACTTGGGTTTCAATGAGAATTTGGGTGGCGAAGATTACAAAGATGAGATTGATGCTAAAAATTTAATTAGGTTCTTGGACCTTCTAGCAGTGTGATTGGAACGTGGGATGTTGAAAGGTAAAGTCGTTGTGCTGATGGGTTCGGAGCGAGATGCTGAGTTTTGCCGTGAAATAGCGAAGTATTTGAAGATGTTCGGTTTGGAATATGAGTTTCGTGTGGCTTCTGCGCACAAGACTCCTGATAAGGTTCTGGAAATCCTGAAGGAGTATGAGAAGGAGCGTGTTGTCTACGTTACTGTGGCGGGGCGGAGCAATGCTTTAAGTGCCTTTGTGGATGCAAACACGGTTAAGCCTGTCATTGCCTGCCCGCCGTACAGCGAGAAGTTTGGCGGAGCGGACGTTTATTCTTCGCTTAGAGTGCCGAGTGGAATAGGTTTAGTGGTGACTATTGAGCCTGAGGCGGCGGCGATTGCGACTGCCAAGATACTTGCGGTTGAGGACAAAGAGTTAGAGAAGCGTGTAAGAGAGTATCAGCAAGCAAAGAAGGACGAGATTGAGAAGGCTGACATGTCGGTTAAGAAGCTGAAGTAGTGTCGTGGTTATGGGAAGCGTAAAAGACCTAGAAGTGATCAAGAAGCCTAAAGAACACAAGATGGGTGTTGGACGTTTCGTTTTTTCGGATCGTTACTCGGTCTTTGATTGGGGTGAGATGCCCGACCTGATTGAGGGTAAGGGCGCGGCACTGTGCATGATGGGGGCTTACTGTTTCGAGAGGCTGGAAGAGAAAGGCATTAGAACGCATTATCGTGGACTGGTTGACAAAAGCGGGAAGGTTGTGCGTTTTGACGAGTTGGAGCAGCCTTCCAACATCATGGAAATCAACTTAGTTAACGTGTACAGACCGAAGCTTGTCACGAGAGAAGGCAAGCTCTGCCATGATTACCGTGTCTACACACCGAAACTGAGCAACTGTCTGATTCCACTCGAGATAATCTACAGGAACGGCTTGCCAGAAGGCTCATCGGTTTTCAAACGTCTCGAACAGGGCTCCACCACGTTCAAAGACTTAGGTTTGGATCACTACCCGAAGGCTGGCGAAAAGCTCAAAAAACCCATTTTCGACGTGAGCACGAAGCTTGAGGACAAGGACAGATATGTTACGTGGGAAGAGGCGAAGGGAATGGCTGGCCTAACATATGAGGAAGTGGTTGAGATCAGGGAGTTGCTCTTGAAGGTTGATGAGACGATTACGGAGATTGCTTCTAGGGCGGGTTTGGTGAATGAGGATGGGAAGATTGAGCTGGCTTTTGATCCGTCTCGGAGGCTTATGGTGGTTGATGTGGTTGGCACGCTGGACGAGTGCCGATTCACTTACGACGGATTGCAGGTAAGCAAGGAGATAGCCAGACAATACTACAGAAAGACAGAATGGTACAGAGACGTGGAAGAAGCAAAGAAGAAAGCCGAAAAAGAAGGAATCAGCGACTGGAAAAAACTATGCAAAACACAACCGCCAAAACTAGACCCGACACTCAAAGAGATGATCAGCCAAATGTACAAAGCAACAACAAACGAAATAACAGAAAAGAAAATGTTTGATGTATCGAACCTTCAACATACTATCGGAAAATACAGTAAAGCATCTGATTTGTGTTAAGTAGGCTTCTCTCAGATTCTCCAGCAATCTACTTGTTCTAGTAGCAGTATCCAAAGAAAATTCTTGGCTGATTTGGTTATCGAAATGCTTTAATGTGTTTCTCGCAGAAGAATGCGTATCGTGTGATTAAGATGAAGGTTTTTATTTCCGTTGACATGGAAGGCATGCCGTACATTGTTACCCGAGGCCACCTAAACCTCAAAGCCCCACTGTACGAGGAAGCAAGAAGAATTGCCACAAAAGTCACCCTAATCGCTGCGGAGGAATTACACAAGAATGGTTTCAGCGAGGTCATCATTGCTGACAGCCATGGACCCATGGTCAACCTTCTAGTCGATGACCTGCCCGAATACGTGGAAATCATCAGAGGTTTTCCAAGACCAGTCAGCATGGTTTCCGGAATAGAAGAATGCGACGCCGCCCTATTCCTTGGTTATCATGCAAAGTTTGGCACAGCCAAATCCTCATTCGACCACACCTACAGCGGCGGAAGCATCCACAAAGTCGAAGTCAACGGCACAGCCGCCAGCGAATTCCTCCTAAACGCCTACGCAGCAGGAGAATCAAAAGTGCCAGTCATACTGGTTGCTGGCGACGCTCAACTTCTGAAAGATGACGTCAAGAAATTTGCGCCATGGTGTGAAAGAGTAGCCCTAAAAATCTCGTTGAGCAGGGTCTCCGCCAGAAGCCCCAGCATGGCGAAAATTGAGAAGGAACTGAGAGCATCTGTCAAAAGAGCGGTGGCTAACTTCAAACGGCACAAACCCAAACTGCTACTGGCTGAAAAACCCGTCAAGATCGGAGTCACCTTCCAAGCAACCCACTTCGCCGATGTCGCAGAACTCCTACCCACAGCCAAAAGACTCGACGGACTGAAGATAGAGTACTCTGCAAAAAACATGATTGAAGCATACAAAACCTTCGAACTGCTGGCACTCGCGGCAAGTGCCATGTCAACCATACTGGCAAATCAAACCTAACACAAACCAATCACTTTGATGCCTACGCTGGAGTGGTTCCAAACCCAGAGTAGGGAATGTTCTCCACTGCCGCTTCGAAATCCTTGAAAGGCAAAGCCACTATAAGCTCATCCACTGGCCACTCACGCGCACGCCTCTCAAAAACCGAGATGAAGTTTATCTCAGGCTTTCCCTTCGCCAGAGTGTTCGTTATTATTGAACAGATATTGCTCGCAGGATAATACATGAAAGGCTCGGCTCCTCTAAAGGAAGCCAACCCCAGAATCCTATCAGCTTGGGCAGGGTTCACGAAAAGAACGACCAAGTCAGGGTCATCCTCAAACTTATCGAGGGGGCCTAGAACGAGAACGTTTCCTCTCTTGACTGGCTGCGGCTGCCTCCTCACAGAAGCCATGGCAACATCGATTGATCCATAAGCCTTATGTCCAGTCGCCAAGACCGCAGCAAGCTTCTCTAATGGAAGGAAACTCAAACCGATAAAGTGCTGACCGCCTGCACACGTGCAATTGTCTCTAGAAAGGTTAATCACGACCTTTTCACGTCTAACGACGTCAAGAGCCTCACAAACCCTAAACTTTCTGGCGCTGTCGCCCCTTTCATCAAAGCTATCTGAAAACTTCCCCGCGATAGGCGTCCATTTCAAGCTCAAAACATCAACTATCTTCCGAACCTCTTCCCCAAACCTAGACATCTTCATTCTCCGAATCCCAAAATCACCCTTCAGAATATATGATTTTCGCAGACAGTAATACAAGAAAAATGAAACTTACAGCTTTGGATTATCAGTCCGCATAGTTGTCTCGCTTTGAGCTACCCTCATAACACTTAGTGTTAAAAAAATTTAATTAATGTCCTGATCCCTTTAGCACAGTAATCGTTGCGTGAATAAAAATGCAGGTTAAAGAGCTTGTTTCAGAGTACGATCCTCGCAAGATCAAGATAGGCGTGTTAGGTTCACATTCTGCCCTCGAAATTGCTCATGGAGCCAAACAAGAAGGCTTCCAAACAGTCGTAGTCTGCCAAAAAGGCAGAGAAAAAACTTACACCACCTACTACAGAAGCCTTTTCGATTACGTACTGCTTCTCGATAACTTCGCTGATATTGCCGAAGAGGAAAACGTCCAAAAACTCGTTGCGCTATCAACTGTATTCGTGCCCAACCGCTCCTTCGCGGTCTACGTCGGCTACAAAAACATAGAAGAAAAATTCAACGTCCCCCTCATGGGCAACAGATTCATGCTCAAAGCAGAAGAACGCGACTTGCCCAAGAACCTGTATTACCTGCTTGAAAAGGCAGGCATACCCACACCCAAAAACTTCAAAACACCAGAAGAAATAGACCGTCTAGCCATCGTGAAAGTCCCAGAAAAGGAACGAAAAATAGAACGCGCCTTCTTCTACGCTTCAAACCCTGAAGAGTTCAAGAAAAAAGCTGAACAACGCATAAAGAACGGCATAATCAGCCGAGAAGCCTTGAACAAGGCAAAGATAGAGGAATATGTCCTTGGAGCAAAATTCAACGCCAACTACTTCTATTCACCACTAACCAACGAACTAGATCTACTAGGCTTCGACAAACGCATACAAACAGACCTAGACGGAGTCCTAGACCTACCAGCAACCGAACAGCTAGAACTAGCAATAGCCACACAGAACATCGAAATAGGACACATGGGCGTAACCATGCGCGAAAGTCAAATAGAAAAGATCTTCGAAGCCGGAGAAAAATTCGTAGACACCAGCAAAAAAGAATACTCACCAGGAATCATAGGCTTATTCGGCTTGCAGGGTGCAATAACAAAAGAATTGGAATTCTATGTCTTCGATGTCAGCCTCCGCGTCCCAGGTTGCCCATGCGTAGAACCCACATCTCCCTACATGAAGTACAAATACGGAATTGAAGTTGGCCCCGGAAGAAGAGTCGCCATGGAAATCAAACGCGCCGCCGAAGAAGACAGACTCAAGGAAGTCGTCACATGATAACACAACAAGAAATAGCAAAAATCCTATCAAAATACGACCAAGACGACCTAGCCATAGGCACACTAGGCTCGCATTCCGCCTTAAACATTTTCAAAGGTGCCAAAGAAGAAGGCTTCCGAACAGTCTGCATCTGCAAACCAAACGACACAATACTCTACAAGAAATTTCCGCTCGCAGACAAAATCATAACCGTGAAAGACTTCACTGAACTCCTAAACCCTACACTACAAGAAAAGCTGCGCAAACTCAACACAGTCCTAATCCCACACGGCTCATTCACCGCTTACTTGAGCACCGAACAAATGACTGACAGCCTATACGTCCCAATGTTTGGTAATAGAATGCTCCTTCACTGGGAAGCAGGACGCGAAAGACAAAAACAATGGCTCCAAAAAGCAGGATTAAAGCTGCCAAAAACCTACGAAAAACCCGAGGACATTAAAGGCTTGGTAATAGCTAAACTTCCTGGAGCCAAGGGTGGAAGAGGCTACTTCCTCACACAATCAGCCCAGGACTTTCACAAGAAAACCAGCGAAATGGTCAAACGCGGACTCCTAACCAAACAAGACGTGACCAATATTCACCTCCAACAGTACATCTTGGGCGTGAACGTTTACCCGCATTATTTCAGCTCAATGATCCATAACGAAGTGGAATTCCTTGGAGTGGACAGGCGCTACGAATCCGCCGTAGACGCCATAGGACGAATCCCAGCCAACGAACAACTCGAAATAAACATAAGCCCCACGTACACAATAGTCGGCAACATACCCATCACCCTAAGAGAATCATTACTACCCGAACTCATCAGAATGGGAGACAACGTACACAAAACTGCACAAAAACTAGCCCCACCAGGAATAATCGGTCCATACTGCCTAGAAACTATAATAACCGATAACCTAGAAATCTACGCCTTCGAAATCTCCGCACGCATAGTCGCAGGCACAAACGTCGGCATAGGCACATCACCATACGCCTACCTCAAACACGGCGAAAACATGTACATCGGAAAAAGAATAGCCATCGAAATAAAAGAGGCATTGAAACAGGACAGAATTAAAGAGATTTTCGTATAAAACCTTTAATTCTCGCTCGATCCTAGCTATAGAAGTTTCTTCTATCACGTTTTTACATATGGGAATATAAGAAAAGAAAGGTTTTCAATATGATGGGGAGAAGGGAGAGACTTGGCAGAGGAAGCTTTCGGCTGGCTGTTCGTCAACAATGTGCCACTGCTCTACGACAAGAAAAAAGTAGCAAGACAATTCCAAATAGAAACGTGGCTCGACCTAGCCCAAGTCATCAAAGAACTAGGCATCGAAAAGCTAACAGAAAGCAAACCAACAGCAAACGCAGCAAGCTACATCGTTTAGAGACGACAAACCTCTAACACTCTGCCAAAATGCTCAAACGTCTTATCATTCTTATAAAGTCTCAAAACCTCAACAATTGCTTTCTTGTCTATCTCACCGAGCCTCTCAGCCACTCTTTTCGCAGTCTCACTGCTTAAAAAGAGAAATTGGCAAACCGAAGTCACATTAGATGGTCTTCGGTTCAGGCTTGCAGTTTCAAAATCAACGATGACAGGTTTTCCTTCATTACTGACTATTATGTGCTTTGGAGCGTGACTTAATTCTCCATGATCCAAACCAATCTTATCCAAGTGCCAACACTGCTCCAAAACTCCGCGCAATACAGCTCTCAAGTGTTTCTTCATTCTTCCCTTTTTCAACCATTCAGGTAGCAAAACACCATCAATAAATTGCATCAAGAGAAAGTCTCTGCTGACATCCAACAGTCTTGGACCCACTTGCACTGTGTTTGCCTTCTTGAGCAGTTTTGCCTCTCGCTGCATTCTCGCCCGATCTGCATCCACTCTCCGAATCTTCAGAGCTACCCTTTCATTCTTCCGGTGAGCCAGTGTGACTATGCCAACGCAGCCCTTGCCCAAGATAGGCACATTGAAGGCTTCCTTTTCTCCAGCAAATTCCAGCGCAGTCACTCCTAGTCTCTGCAGTTCTCTCAGACGTTTCCGTGTCTCAGCTTTTGTCGGTCTGGGATAACACAGCACAGAAACGTAAGGCTCAGAGCCGAGCTCTCTAAGAGCAATTGCGCGTGACTTTTTCAACACGTAATCCTCTAATCATGCTATGTGTCTACTCGGTGAGATAAACGTACAACATAATTAGTAGAAACTCCTCATCTCTTAAATGCTGTTTTGGAACCGGGTCAAAAGATGCCACACTTCAGACAAACCGCAGAAATCCTCAAACTCATGAGCAACAAGGAGCGCATACGAAACGTCGGCATAGTCGCTCACATAGATCACGGAAAGACGACGATGACCGACTCGCTCCTCGTTGAAGCAGGGCTACTACCGCCTCAAGTAGCAGGTACAGCAAGAGTGCTAGACTACCTTGAAGAGGAGCAGAAACGCGGAATCACGATCAAAACAGCCAACATATCCCTCCTGCATAAGACAGATGGACAGTCTTATGTCATCAATCTGATAGACACGCCAGGCCACGTCGACTTCACTGGTAAAGTAACTAGGGCTTTACGAGCGATTGATGGAGTCGTGGTGGTCGTTGACGCTGTGGAAGAGGTCATGGCTCAGACGGAAACCGTTACACGCCAAGCCTTGGAAGAAAGAGTGAAACCCGTTCTCTACATAAACAAGGTCGACCGTCTCATCAAAGAGCTGAAGTTCACCGCAGGCGAGATCCAAAAGAAGTTCACGCATATAATAGAGGAATTCAACGGCCTGATTGAGGCATATGGAGAAACGGAGTTTAAGTCCAAATGGCAAGTTGATCCAGCAGAGGATTCTGTTGCCTTCGGCTCAGCGCTCCACAAGTGGGGCTTCACGTTAAGTATGACGCAGCAAAAAAGAATAAAAATCGCTGATATCATCGCCGCCTACTCTGAAGACAAGCTCCAGAGACTTTCAAAATCGCTTCCTCTTCACGACGCTATACTCGACATGACCGTTAGAAATTGTCCTAATCCGATTGAAGCTCAAAAGTGCCGTATACCGAAAATTTGGAAAGGCAAAATCAACTCAGAGATAGGCAAAACAATGCTGAAATGCAATGACAATGGGCCGACAGTAATGTGCATAACCAACACCCAAATCGATCCAAAAGCAGGCGTTGTTGCGACTGGAAGACTGTTTTCTGGTTCGGTGAAAACTGGAGATCACGTTCACTTGGTTGGCGTGGATAAAGAGTACACTGTGCAGCAGGTTTCAATGTATATGGGCCAATACAGAGAAGTAGTAAGTCAAATCACAGCAGGAAACATAGCTGCCCTTACAGGTTTGGAGTTGGCCAGAGCAGGAGAAACACTGGTCGACATCCTACACACACAGGATATGGTGCCGTTTGAACGGATGAAATATGTTTCAGAACCAGTCATAACCGTAGCAATTGAGCCAAAGAACCCAGAAGACCTGTCACGACTAGGTGAAACCATGAACAGGCTTTCACTAGAAGACCCAAACCTCGCAATCACCATCAACGAAAAGACGGGCGAATATCTCCTCAGCGGAATGGGCGAACTCCACCTAGAAACCGCCATCAAGTTCCTCAAAGAATACAGCAACGGCATAGACATCACAACATCCAACCCAACAGCAGACTACCGAGAAACCGTCACCACAAAAGGCCTAATAGTCATGGCGAAAAGCCCCAACAAACAAAATTGCTTCTGGGTGCAAGTGAAACCACACGAAACTGATGCACAGAATATTCTAGCTTCGGATGAACATGAAAACGTCCTCATCGACTTAACTGGAAAAATGGACTGCCTGAGCGAAGTGAAGAACATGATTGTTTCTGGCTTCCGTTGGGCATGCAAAACTGGTCCGTTGTGCGAACAACCTATGAGAAGAGTAAAGATCAAGCTGATGAACGCAGAGATAAGCGAAGATCCAGCGCTTCGTGAACCAACACAGATCACCCGAGCTACAAGTAGGGCAATACTCGGCTCCTTCTTAACAGCCAAACCAACTCTCCTTGAACCAATCTACAAGATCGAAATATCCACTTCAACCCAATGGTTCGGTACATGCACAAACATCATAACCCGCAGACGCGGAAAAATACAAGACACACAAAATCGAGGAAACCTAACAATGATTACAGGCTACATCCCAGTCGCACAAACGTTCGGCTTGTCCACTGAAATCCGCTCAGCCACTTCAGGACACGCATTCTGGCAAAGCACTTTTGACCATTGGCAAAAAATTCCAGAGAGCATCGCAACAGAAATCATCAAGCAAATCCGTATGCAAAGAGGATTGTCCTCTGAAACTCCCAAACCAGACAAGTTCATAGACGAAAAAGGATGAACACACATGAAAATTCATCTGAACCAAGGATGCCCATTGGATCTGAATTTCACTCTCTGCTGTGGACAAACGTTCAGATGGGAGAAACATGGCGAATGGTGGTATGGTGTTGTCCGCGACAGAGTTTTCAAGGTTCGACAGACTGGTGACGAATTGGAAGTTGAAAATGCAGATTTGTTTTTTGCCAAGGAATATTTCGGCTTGAACGACGATCTGCCAACAATTGGCTTTCAGATTGGCAAGGATGTGCACATCAAAAAAGCTTTTAAAACGTTCAATGGTCTGCGGATTCTCCGCCAAGATCCTTGGGAATGCCTCATCTCATACATCTGCGCGACCTACAAGAACATTGCTGCAATAAAACGAATGCTGCTTGAGCTTTCTCGCAAGTTTGGGAATGGAAGTCATTTTGATGACCATGAATTCTTCAGTTTTCCAAAGCCAGAGACGCTGGCAAAAGCATCTATTGCTGAGCTGGCAGAATGTGGTCTCGGTTACAGAGCTAGATACGTGCTTGAAACGGCTAAGATGGTTTATGAAAACGATTTTGATTTCAGACTTCTGAGCCGAGTAGACTACGAGAAGGCGAAGGTAAAACTACTAGATTTTCCTGGTGTAGGTTTGAAAGTTGCTGATTGTGTTTTGCTCTTTTCTCTAGGAAAGCTTGAAGCATTTCCAGTTGACGTGTGGATGAAGCGTGTAATCCAAAGACATTACGCAAAGCATTTCCCAGAAGATTTCATAAAGAAAATCGCCAGCGAAAGGTCACCAAACAAGAAAGAATATGAGAAGCTGAACCAATTTGGGCGAGAGTATTTCGGAGAATACTCAGGCTACGCCCAAGAATACCTGTATCATTACGAACGCATGCATCGCTAGAAGAGACTAGTATGGGCTAGACTTGTTCTTTCGAGACTCTTTCTTTCCACTTATCTATTCGTTTCTTGACTTCTTCCTCAAGCTTTTCCTTGGAGATAAGCCGCCCTCGGACAATGACTTCATCGTCTATGGCAAAGCTGGGAGTGCTCAAAACGTCATAAACCAAACCTTGCTTCAACCCCTCCTCAGTAGCCAAGCTAATCTCTCTATAGCCAATGCTCAGCTTCTGCGCAGTCTCAGAAGCAACAACCTTAGCAATCGAACAAGTAGGACAAGTCGGCAATGTGAAAACCTTCAACTCCATGCGACCTTCTTCCTCCAAACCCCTAACTTAGCTTGACACAAGAGTTTTTAAACCTTTCACGGAGACCTTAAATGCAGAAAACGTTTAAATCAAAATGGAAAAATAGCATACTAGCACAGTTACAACGGAGGGCCCGTAGCTCAGCCCGGTTGGAGCGCCAGGCTCATAACCTGTTGGTCGGGTGTTCAAATCGCCCCGGGCCCACCATTATCGATGACTAGTATTTGTTTTCAGCGGTGATTGAACGAGTCTAACTCCGATTTGAAAAGCTTGATCCATCTTTTCTTTTTTGTCTTTGACGCCGCCTAGTTCATCGTCTTCGTGTGCATAAAGAATAACCTCAATCAATTCGACGTTTGCCCAATTGAAAAAGCCCTTCAGTGTGGCTTGGATCGTGTTGAATTCTTGGTCTGTACCTGCTACAGCTATGAACACGCCTTTCTTGCGTTTCTTTATTCTTCTTTCGAAACCAGAAGTTCCATCAGGACGTTTTGTATAGGGCATGAGGCAGTTGCAGCGGTCTATCATGAGCTTAGTTTGTGCACTGACTGTGTCGAAATATACAGGAGAACCAACCACTATGGCGTCATGAGATTTTAGTGTGTTGTAGATGATTTTCATGTCATCATCATAGAAACAGAGTTTTGGATATGGGTCGACTCCGCAGCTTTGGCATGGTTTGATGTTCAAATCGTTGAGGCAGATCTTGTTCGTCTTTGCTCCTTGGCTATGTGCTCCCTTCAAAACGTGGGATACAAGCAGATCGACATTTCCATTTTTCTTGGGGCTGCCGACGATTCCGCAAACCTTCACGATCGCTACCACTGTGCGTGCTATGCTTTGAGCTTCAAAGCTAAGGTTGCGACTTTCTTTCCCAGCTTTTTGCAGGATTCGATTTCTTCCTTGCCTGGGGCGTTCACAGCGGCAGCACCGTAGTGTTTGTCATCTGATCTGCCTTGGATTATCATCCCATGAACGAGCAGTGCTTGAATTATGGACAGTAACGTTGTTTCTGCGCCTGATGCTGTTCCACCTGCGCTGGTGAAGGCAGCACCGATTTTCCCTTCTAGTTTTCCGTGGATCTTAACTGATTCGTCGATGAGGGCTTTGAGCTTGGCGGACATTTGTCCGTAATATGTTGGTGATCCCATTATTATTCCGTCAGCCCTTTGCAAATCTGAAGAATTTGTTTCGCCAGCTTTCTTTACTTCTGCTGTGGCTCCCTTAACCTGTCTGACACCTTCGGCAACGGCAAGAGCCATTTTTTCAGTGTTTCCGGTTTTGGAATCGTAAACTATTAGGATTTTTGCCATTTCAGTTCACACTCAAGAATCTAAATTGTTGGGGGCTACCTGTATTTTAGATTTTATCAACCTGATATGTTTCCTTTCCATTCTCTGGGGCGAATAGAAGAAAGTTCCACAAGCTATAAGTGACGAAGAATTCATTGAATTGTTATGAGAGAAATGGCAGATCTCTTTGTTGGGGAGAAAGGAGAAGGGAGGAAGAAAAGGATTTGATCTCTGCCATTTCTCTCATACGTTCTCCATAATGTTTGCGCATGTTGCTTTTAAACCTTTTTTTCGCATTCCGAATTTAACTAGTGAATACTTCAAGAAAAAAGGGACTTTCTAGGGCACTTCGTTTATTGCGTGTCTTATTTCTTCCTTAAACTTGTCTGTTTCCATGAAGAATGTCTGTATGGGTTTAGCGTTTACTATTAGCCACCAGTTTTTGCGTTTTATGGATTCTTCAGGTCTTTCCCATTCGTTAATCATTTCAATCTGAATGTTGGGCGTGATTTCTCGTATGAGTTGTTCGATCTTTTTTGCAAAGGGATAACCGAACTCGCAAGTTGGACTGTAGAAGATTATCGCTTTGCCCTTGTCTTCAAGTAACGGTTCGTAATCTCCTGTAGGTTTGGCTAGCTCATAATTCGAGTCTATTGGAAGATATAGCGTGTTTCTTTCAGGTACGGGAAGGAAACCATTCTTTTTGTATAAGTCGGACATAGGGAAAGATTCGCCTGTGCTGATCGTCTTTGCTAAGATGAACCTGCATGGTTTGCTACCCAAGCAAGTTTTTCTCTGTTTTGCGTCCTGAATTAAGCTTTGCAGGAGTCTTGTGCCTATTCCTTGTTTCTGTGTTTCTGGTGTTGGGTTGTAGATGCATTGTATCACTAAGACATTTTTGCGTGTGAATGGCTTGGTTATGTCTGCTTCTTCGGGGTAGTAAAGTATGTGCACAACTGGCTTGTCCTCGTAGTAAGCGATTTTCGCAATCGATCCGTATTTTCCAAGCATTTCGCGTAGCCATTGTCTTTTCAGTTTGATTCCTTGCTGATGGATTGGATCGTTGAGTCTTTTTGATGAACAAACATAGATCAGGTCGTCTATGTTTGATTCATTCAAGTTGTCAATCCTTATTTTTTCCTGCAAATGCGGTCTTCCTCTGATGGCTTAACTGAATTCTTTTATGATTTCGTTGACTGTCATTATTGTGGCGTTGTACGCGTCTTTCAGATATTTCAGTCCTTGTTCATGGTTTTCCTGTGTGAAGGCTTCTACGCCGTCTTTGGCTATTATTATCTTGTATCCTCTGAAGAAGGCGTCAGCGGCTGTGTGTCTGACGCACATGTGCGTGTGCAAGCCTCCTAGGATTAAGGTTTTGACGCCTTCGCCTTTGTACAGGCTTCGCAAAAGCGGGTCTAGACCTGTTTCGTAGAAGCCGCTGTATACTCTCTTTTCGACGATGTAGTCTTTTGCGGTAGGCTTCAGTTCTGGAATCACTTCTGCGCCTTTGGTGCCTTTTATTGCGTGTTTTCCCCATTTCTGCACGACCTCAGCATCCTGTAGATAATGGGCGTCGTTGCTGTAGATCACGGGCACATTGTGTTTGCGTGCGGCTTCAACGAGCTTTTTCAAGTTTGGAATTATGCATTCTGCTCTTTTGCACTTCAGGTCTCCTGTGACAAAATCGTTGAGCATGTCAATCAGTATTACTACTTTGTTGTCCAAAGAAATTCCACCTCCCGCAATCAAGCTAGGCTATGCTTGTGACTATATTTAACCGTATTTATGATACGACTTGGCGCTTGCTGTCCTAGCAAGTTGCAGGCTTCGGCAATATTTTTATCTTGCCATCGCATAGAAGGAAAGTCTCCGTTTGAGGGTGAATGAGAATGAGAAAAGACGTTGACGAGATCTTGGCTGAGAAAGGCGTGGGTTCAATGCTTCTTTATTCGGAAAGCGTCAAGGATGCAAATATGTACTATCTGACAAGGTTTTTGGCACCCGATCCGTTTGCGTTTCTCAAGCAGGTTGACGAAGAACCAATGATGGTGGTCGGTCAGATGGAGCGGGCCAGAGCGGAAAAAGAATCTTGCATCAAGAATGTACGTTCCTTCCTCGATTATGATTACGTGCGGATTGTCAAGTCAACATCAGACCCTAATATTGGCGAAATGCGGTTTGTCGCCACCTTAGTCAAGAAAGAACTGGGAACGAATGAGACCATTTATGTGCCGCCGAGTCTTCCAGTGGCACTTGCCGACGTTTTGAGGCAAGAAGGCCTGAAGCTTAAACCCATGTTCGATGTTGTTGAGAAAGCCAGAAGAACAAAGGAACGTGAAGAGGTAGAAGCGATTGAATCCGTGCAAAGAACAGTGGAAGAAGCAACTTCGAAAGCCATTGAACTCATCAAAAACGCCGAAGTCGACGCGAATGGAAAGCTCTTTCTCCGAGAAGACGGCAAGAAGAACCCCCTCACAGCGGGTGAAGTGCGCTCTGTATTTGACCATACCTTCGCTGGCAGAGGATGCGTCGCGGAAGAAGAAACAATAGTTGCCTGCGGGCCAAGAGGCGCTGACCCTCACTATTCAGGGGAAGCAAGTGATGTTCTGAAGGCAGATCAGCCTGTTGTTTTGGATGTTTTTCCGAAAAGCGTTAGAAAACGCTACGTTTCAGACATGACGCGGACAATAGTGAAAGGCAGGGCTTCAAAGACTGTCAAGAAGATGTTCGAAACCGTACTTGAAACGAAAAATGCAGCCGCAGACGCCATAAGAGCAGGCGTTTTGGGAAGCGACATGCAGAAACTGTGCTACGACATGCTCGAAAAAGCTGGCTTTCAAACCATACGAGGGGGCAAACAGATTAGTAAAGGATACACGCACGGGCTTGGTCACGGGATCGGATTGGCGATTCACGAAGCTCCAAGAATGAGCGAGTTCTACAAGTACCCCTTGGAAGAGCGTAATGTTGTCTCGGTTGAGCCTGGACTGTACGACCCTGAGATAGGCGGAGTTCGAATCGAAGATGTAGTAGAAGTCACGAAGAAGGGCTGCAACAACCTGACACGTATGGACATTTTCCTTGAAATCTAATCAAATCTCCCATCAACTTTCTTGGACTAACATGCCGCTGTTCTCATCATACTATCCAGTAAACAGAAATTCTTAATTATACCATTGTTGCTTCTTGTGTGGACTCGTGGTCCCTAGTGCAACGTATTATTGAAACCAAAAACCTCGTCAGAACGTTCGGAGGAAAGAAGAAGCCAGTGATCGCTCTGGATAAAGTCTCAATTTCCATCGAGGAAGGTGAAATCTTCGGG
>Ga0315279_10002236_pt1 | contig 29771 bp, 21 predicted proteins | sample YL17G06_20_MG_FD_203694 | JGI IMG/M metagenome (GOLD analysis project Ga0315279, IMG submission 203694) | Sediment microbial communities from Yellowstone Lake, YNP, Wyoming, USA - YL17G06_20 | ecosystem: Environmental > Aquatic > Freshwater > Lake > Sediment | place: USA: Wyoming | collected...
CAGCCACCACCATAAAAACTATTAAGGCACCGGAATTAAAAGCAATTGAATTACCTCTTCCCCTCCTTTCAGAGCAGAAAAAGATTGCTGAAATTTTAACAACAATGGATGAGGCGATTGAGAAGACATCTCAAATTATTGAAAAAACTAAAGAGGCTAAAAAAGGTCTGATGCAACGACTTTTCACCCGCGGCATCGGCCATAAGAAATTCAAAAAAACCGAGATCGGGGAGATACCGGTGGAGTGGGAGGTGGGAGAGATTTCCAATTATGGAGAAATCTTAACTGGAAATACACCCCCAACAAATGTTCCGCAGTATTATGGGAATGAGTATCCGTTTGTTTCGCCTTTTGATCTTGGTAACAAAAGGATTATTAGAAAAACCGAGAAATATCTATCCAAAGAAGGCTTTGCTGTAGCAAGAGCCCTTCCGGCTAATTCTGTTTTGGTTGTTTGCATAGGGTCAACCATTGGCAAAACAGGCATTGCAGGCACAGAATTAGCAACAAATCAACAAATTAATTCTATTATCTGCAAGAATAGTGATTATAATTTCGTTTATTACTATGCCACTTTCATAAACCAAGAGTTTAAACAACTCGCTGGCACCCAGGCCGTGCCTATTCTTAATAAGGGGAATTTCAGCAAAGTAAAAGTTGCAATACCTCCCTTAAGTGAACAGAATGAAATTGGTGGCATACTTTCAGCAATTGATGACAAAATAGAAAAAGAATTGGACCATAAAGCACAATTAGAGTCATTGAAAAAAGGTCTAATGCAGGTGTTATTGACTGGTAAGATTCGGGTTTTGTAGGGGCAGTATCTTCTCCCTCCCCCTTCGACGGAGGAGGGCGTGGGTGGGGGTGGGCAAAAGAAAATAATCTCCCCTCCCCTTAATCCCCTCCCACAAGGGGAGGGGAAGTTTTTAGAACATATGAACCCCAAATTTAATGAAGATACCCTTTCTGAGCAGCCTGCAATTGAGCAGTTGAAGCGTCTGGGATATGACTATGTTCATGGCGATCAACTTGATCCGGAATTAAAAGACGATTGCGAACGAACATCTCGAAGAGATGTGATCCTGATTTCCCGTCTTGAAAAGAAGCTTGCCGAAATCAATCCGCAGTTAACTGAAGAAAGCATTAACAAAGCCGTAAGGAGAGTCACCCACATTCAGGCCGAAGGCTTGATGGAAGCAAATAGAATATTCCATCAAGATTTAATTTCAGGAGTTTCCATAGATCAGGATATTGGAGCAAAAAGACAGAAATTAACAGTGCGTTTTATCGATTTTGAAAATCCTGATAGAAATGATTTTCTCGCCGTTAACCAGTTCTGGGTAAAAGGTCCTAAACAGACAGATTGCCCCGATATTGTTATTTTCATCAATGGGATTCCTCTGGTTGTGATTGAGTGTAAGAGTCCTGTGGCAAAGCAGACGGGGCTTCTCACTGCCATTGGACAACTGATAAGGTACCAGGACGAAATCCCCCATCTTTTCCATACAAACCAAATCCTGATTGGATTAAATCTCTTCGGCGCCAGATACGGAACAATCTTATCCGACAAGGAATTTTTTCACGAATGGAAAGATACAGGAAATGAGAAGTTTCCCAATATGGCTGAGCATCCTTCAGTAATGGAGATGCTGGAACTCGGGTTGATCAAAAAAGAGGATCTATCCAATAACCCGACATCACAAGAAGTTCTGATTGCGGGCATTCTCAATAAAAAGAATCTCCTGGATATTATCCGAAATTTTATTGTTTACGAGCTCGACCAGAAGCAGCGCAGGACTGTCAAGAAAGTCTGCCGTTACCAGCAATTTACTGCCGTCAATAAGATTCTTAAGAGAGTTACAAGCGAGGATGAAAAGAGAGGGATTATCTGGCACTGGCAGGGATCTGGTAAATCCCTTACCATGCTTTTTACTGCCGTTAAGCTCAGGCGAGAAGAAAAAAAGTTAAAAAATCCCATCATCCTTGTTGTCACGGATCGAATAGACCTTGATGACCAGATTAGCGGCACCTTTCGCAATTGCAACTTCCCAAATCCGATACAGATCAGGGAAACACGAGGCACCCATAGGAAACTTTATGAGCTTTTAAGTCACAGAGTTGGTAATACCATACTGGCAACAGTCCATCTATTCAGAAAGCCTCTTGATAAACCACTTTCAGAGGCTGAGAATATCATCGTTCTGACAGATGAAGCCCATCGAACACAATATGGATTCTTTGCCCTGAATATGCGCCGGGCGCTTCCAAACGCCTCTTTTTTTGCTTTTACTGGTACGCCTCTTGATAAGAGAGATCGTAACACTTACCGTCATTTCAGCCCTCCTGGAGAGCGGTATCTTGATGCCTATTCTATTCGCAAAGCAGAAGATGATAATGAGATTGTACCGGTCAAATATGCAAGCAGGTTAGCCCAGTTACAGGTGGTCGGGAAAAGCCTCGATCAGCTCTTTGATGAGCTCTTCTATGATAAGACAGAGGAAGAAAAGGCCCTCCTAAAAAAGAAATACGCAACGATCGAGACACTCTCGAAGGCAGATCGGAGGATTGAGCGGATTGCCCATGATATGGTGGAGCATTTCAACGTAAAGATTCGACCTAATGGTTTTAAGGCCCAGATCGTGGCATCGGACAGAATCAGGGCAATTAAATATAAAGAGATACTCGATAGACTGATCGGTCCGGAACGATCCGAAGTAGTCATAACTGTTAACAACAAGGACTCCAAAGAATGGAAAGAGAAATACAGGCGGACAAGGGAAGAGGAGAAAGCAATCAAAGAAGCTTTTAATGACCCCAACAATCCATTAGATTTTCTCATCGTCTGCGATAAACTTTTGACGGGTTTTGATGCACCGATTGAACAGGTGATGTACCTGGATCAGAGACTCAAGGAACACACGTTGCTTCAAGCCATTGCCCGGACGAATCGGACGTACCCAAGGAAGGAATTTGGCCTGGTAGTGGATTACGTTGGAGTTGGGCGGGAGTTGGCCGAAGCTCTGGCCATATTTGAGAAAGAAGACCTTGAAGGAATCTTTGGGGTTGATGATATCAAGAAAGAGCTTGCCAATCTCGATTTCTGGCATAAAAAGACGCTCAGTTTTATCGACAAAATAGACCTCGTCAAAGGGAGGCCTGAAGATATTCTTCAAAAATGTATGGAGATTCTTAACCCGGAAGATGTGCGGGCTGATTTCGATGTTGCCTTCAGAAGCATGGCAAGGAGTATGGATATCTTGATGCCAGACCCGGTCGTTGATCCATACCTGAAAGATTTCAAATTATTAGGTTCTATCAGAGAAGGAGCAAAGAATCTTTACCGGGATGAGCGTTTGAGCCTTGAGGATTGCAGCAAGAAAGTGGAAGACTTGATTCACGCACATATCAAGGAAACCGGAATTGAGAGCATTCTTGAACCCATCAGCATCACAGCCCCGGATTTTCGGGAGAAGTTGGAGATAAAGGGGAGCTCGAAGGCTAAGGCCAGTCACGTGGAATATGCGATTAGGCAGACCATCACCGAAAAAATTGCTACAGACCCTGCTTTTTATGGTTCTCTCAAGGAGAAATTGGAAGAGATCATTGAAGAAAATAGAAAAGAGAGAAAGGATGAGGCACGGTTATTGCTAAATCTGATGGAGCTCGGGAAAGAGGAGAAAAAGCGGGAGGCTTATGCCAATTCTCTTGGATTAGAGGGCGCAAAAGAGTTCTCTCTCTTCGGCCTTCTTCTGCCATTTAGAAAATCCATATTTTCAGATTCAGAGGAAGGCCATGTGGCGTTTACAAAAAAAGTCATTGAGTCGATAAAAGAAAGAAGAGTGATTGACTGGACGGAGAAAGAGGATATTCAAAGAGAAATGAGGAGAGAGGTCAAAAGACTTCTGAGAGCAAAGGGGTTTCAGGAGGAAAATCTTGAGTCCCTTACCAGAGAGATTTTGAATCTTGCAAGAATTCATTTGAAGGACTCTTAAGAATGGATTTCATCGAATTCGGGAACAGGGAGATCAATTTCGAGATTAAAAGGGGAAAGCGGAAAAAGACAGTGGCCATTCAGGTTAATCCCATGGCAGCTGTTACTGTTTTTTCTCCATGGCATATAGATGATGAGAAGATTCGGATGATTGTTCGGAAGAAGGTGGGGTGGATCATCCAGAAACAGGAACAGATAAAGAACAATAGAGATTCGAATCCAGTTAAAGAATTCGTAAGTGGGGAGTCCTTTCCTTATCTGGGTAGGCATTATCGTTTAAAGGTGATCAAGGCATCCTCAGATATAGAGGGTAATTGTAGATTGGTCAATGGAAGATTTTTGGTTGAAGTCAATGGGAATAGCGGTGGAAAAAGAGACAGGGTAACCGTCAAAAGGAACCTTATCAATTGGTATTTGGAACATGCAGAGGAGAAAATTGGGGGAAGAGTGAATCGATTTGCACAACAAATCGGAAAATGGCCAGCAAATATTGAGGTTAAGAATCAGGAGAGACGATGGGGAAGTTGCTCACGAACTGGAGTTATCCGGCTTAATTGGAAAATCATTATGGCACCCATTTCTGTAATAGATTATGTGATCGTTCATGAACTTTGTCATCTCATTTATCCACACCATTCAACTCAATTCTGGCAGAAGGTCCAATCGATTATTCCTGACTACAAACGAAGGCGTGAATGGTTAAAGAGATTCAGCTTACAGATAGATAATTTGAATTAAAAAGGAGGAAACTGGAGCGAAGCCCTGTACTAAAAGGCATAGCTCCTTAACCCTTCGTTAAATCTTTATTGATGTCAATTTTGGCTTTGGCCTTTAATTGCTCAAGCCAATTCTGAAATGCTTCTTCCTGCTTCTGGTAGCTCAGTCGTTTTTCAAGATTTTTCTTCACGGATTGGAATTTATTCTGATCCGCAGGTTCATAGCCAGATAACCTCACCGCAAAATACCCATCCTTTGTCCGAAGGACTTCTTTAGGAACAGGATTTTTTTCTGTCAGCGAGGCGAGTATTCCCATAAACTCCCTGGCAGGACCAATTTTAGGAACCACCCCAGCAGTCCGGGTGAAAAAACCAGTCTCTTCTAATGGATAACTTTTCTCTCTTGCAACCTCTCTCATGTTTTTGCCCGTGCGAATCTGATTGAGAAGGTCTTCAGCCACTTGACGAGCTTTCTCCTCTGCCTTTGTTCCGATGACCTTTCGAGTCACCTCTTCTTTTACCTCATTCAGAGGCGGGATCCGGGAGTCTTTCTTATTCACTAACTTCAAGATATAGAAATTGGGTGGGATACTAACCACAGGAGAAATCTCTCCCAGCTTCAAAGAGAAAGCACTGGAATAGAAGAGAGGATTCTTGCCAATATCCGGGATTTCATCGCCTTCCTTAACAAGGCCTGTACTTTTAATCAGAGCATCCTTTTCTCTTGAATATCCTTCTAAATCGCGGCTCCGGAAAAGGGAGTAGAAAGCGTCGTCCGCTTTTCGAGAAGCTTCTGCTTTTGCCTTCTCCTTCTTTAAGGCCTGAAGGATCTGGTCCTTCACTTCCTCGAAGGATTTTTGTTTTTCCTCCTTGACCTCCTCTATTTTTAAAATATGTAACCCGTCTCTTGCTGCTAACACTCCAGTCAGGTCACCCGACTTCATTGAAAAGAGAATTGATTCAATTTGTTCACCCAACATTCCTCTTTGAATCCATCCCAGGTCGCCGCCTTTAGAAGCATTTTCCGCTTCAGAATACTGCTTTGCTAATGAACCAAAATCCTTTGTCTTTTTTGCTTTCTCCAAAATCTCTTCGGTTTTCTTCTTTTTCGCCTCCAATTGATCAGGTGTGTCTTGTGGCCCTGCTTTGATCAGAATGTCCCTCACCCTCACCTGTTTGGGGATCTTAAAAGTATCTTTTTTTGAATCATAATATCGTTTGATTTCATCTGGGGAAACCTGGACTTTTTTTTCAAATTCAGAAGGACGGAAGAGGAGGTACTGAATCTGAACAAAAGTGGGAATTCTGAAATCCTCTTGATGTTTCTGGTAGTAGTCCTTTATCTCAATCTCATTGGCATTGACCTGACCTTTGAATGAGTCAGGAATGACCTTCAGGAAGGAAAGGTTGATCCGTTCATTCTCAAAGAGATAAGTCTCCCATGCTTCTTCATCTGAGACCTTTCCACTGTTCATTTTTATCATACGGACTGCCTTTGAGAGCAGAAGATCTTCCCGTTGACTCTGCTCAAACTGTTCTGGGGTCATTCGGCTTAAACGAAGAAACCTTTCGTAGCTCCTTCTGTCAAACTGGCCATTCACCTGAAAAGCCGGGGCGGATTCAATGGCCTCCCTCAATTCTTCATCAGGGATGGAAAGTCCCATTCTTTTTGCCTCTTGAAGGATGAGAATCTTGGCGATGAGGTTGTCTAAGATCTTGTCTTTTAGATGAAGTTCTTCAATCATCTTCTCCGAGAAGGATGGGCCCAATGCCTCTCGATACTGCTTGATCGCATCCTGAAAGGCATCATAATATTCCCTCTCTCCAATGGTCACTCCATTCACTTTAGCCGCATAAGTTATTTTTTTCTCACGGAAATACGAATACCCTCCCCAAGAGATGAAAGTCACGGCCACCAATATCAGGATGCCTTTGAGCATCCATGAACTTGCATGTTCCCTCAATATTCTCAACATAAATTCTCTCTCCTCCGAAACCCAATATTAATCAATCCCTCTTAAAAAGACAAGGGCTTTCAATGGCAATCTTTGGAAAAGAATTCTCTTGATTCTTTATGATTTTTGGGTAAAGAATGCATCATGGAGAAACAATGAGAAACAATCAAGAGGCGAATATCACTTTTAGAGGGGAGGGAAGACGATGTATGATTTTCTTTTAACAGAGGGAGAGAAGAAGTTGCAGGAGGAGGTCAGAAGGTTCGTCAGGGAAAAGGTGCCCAGTTCACTGATCCGAGCGATGGATGCCGATCAGGTGAAGTATCCGAAGGAGTATGTGGAAAGTCTGGCAGCACAGAATCTCCTCGGACTTCGCTTCTCCAAAGAATGGGGAGGCAGGGGAATGAAGTGGACAGGGGAGGTGACGGCCATCGAGGAGATTGGCGTCCTCGGGTCAGGAATGACCTGCCTCTATTCCTTGGTGAGCATCTGTGGCGAGGCCATCCATCATTTTGGCACCCCAGAGGAGAAGGCAAAATATTTGAAACCCACCCTTGAAGGAAGGCTCTGCTGTGCAGAGGCCCTCACCGAACCCCGGGGAGGGTCCGATTTTTTCGGCGCAACCACCATCGCCAAGAAGGATGGGAACCATTATATCCTCAATGGCCAGAAACGTTTCGTAGTGGGAGCCGAAGGAGCAGATTATTTTCTGGTCTACGCAAAGACGGCGCCAGAGGCAGAACCTCACAAATCCATTTCCTGTTTCATCGTCGAAAGGGATATGGGTGTGGAGGTTAAGCATGTCTACGGGCTCCTGGGTTCACGGGGGGGAGGGACAGGCCGTCTCTACTTTCGCGATACCAAGGTGCCGGCAAAAAATCTTGTGGGTCCGTTAAATGGTGGTTTCCTGGTATTCAACCAGATGATGATTCCTGAACGATTGACCACTGCAGCCGGAGCACTCGGCATGGCCCGGTGCTGTCTAGAGATTGCTACACGATATAGTGACCGGAGAAAGGCTTTTGGAGAGACCATCCGGAAATTCGAAGCAGTCAGTTTTAAGGTGGCCGATTCCATTGCAAAACTCGATGCTGCTCGGAGTCTTGTCTATGTTACGGCAAGGCATGTGGACGAAGGCTTGGATTCGAGACGGATGGTCTCCGAGGCTAAGAAGACCTCCACAGAGATGCTCTGGGAGGTTGTCAACAATTCGATGCAGGTGATGGGCGGGATCGGATATACGAATGTCTATCCGATCGAGCGTTTCTTCCGTGATGCCAGATTACAGATGATCTGGACCGGAACGAATGAGATTATGAATCTTCTCATTCAGCATGAATTCTATAGAGAGACACTCAAAAGAGAGAGTGATGCGAGAGATGTAGAAAAGGATGCGAATGACCTCGAGGGAGAAGAAGAAAAGGTTTATGAATAGCAAAAACCCTGTTGTTGTTGTTCTGAGCGAAGCGAAGAATCTGACATGAAGTGTCATCCTGAGCGCAGTGAAGGATCTAATCAGTTCCTTCGCGGAGTCCGCCCGGAGCGAGATTCTTCAGTCGTCCTGCAAAAACAGGACTCCTTCAGAATGACAAAAGGTGAAGGGCTCAGGACAAGCTTCGGCTGGCGCCTCAGAATGACATTACGAAATAGCCCCGCGAGGAAAAGGGAAGGCTGAGGGCGCAACGTCTCTCATATTAATATGGCGATGGACGACCGGATTTGCATCACTGGAATTGGAGTTGTCTCTCCGATTGGAATCGGGAAGGAGGAATTCCTTTCGTCCCTGAAGAGCGGGCGATCTGGCATTGATGAAATTAAAGAATTCGATACACGTTTCTCCCGTTCGAAAAAGGGAGGAATGGTTCGTTCTTTCCATCCTAAAGATTTCATCCCTGCGAGTAAAATCCGGCGTCTTGATCGGGCAAGTCAGTTTGCGATTGCGGCGTCAAAATTAGCTTTAGCCGATGCCAAGTTTTCCGTTACTCAAGAGAATAGCTCGAGGGTTGGGGTTGTCCTTGGCTCTGGTTTCTGTGGCCTCTCAAGTGCAGAGGAATTTCACCGGGGCCAGGTTCTGAAAGGATTTCTGGACTTAAACCCGATGCTTTTTCCCAACACCGTCCCCAATGCCCCTTCCAGCTATGTCTCCATTGAACTTGGAATTCAGGGGGTCAATTCCACATTGGTTCAATCCTTCTGCACAGCGGAGGCAGCCATTCTTTTTGCCTGTGATCAACTTCGGAAAGGGAAGGCAGACCTCATCGTCACAGGTGGAGTAGATGAACTGAGCGAGTTTCTGTTTCGTGGGTTTTCAGAATTTCAATCCTTAGCCACAAATCAGGGGTATGGGGAGAAGTCCTGTCCTTATGATAAAATAAGAAATGGGCTGGTATTAGGTGAAGGCGCTGGATTATTGTTGATTGAAAATGAAGAACATGCACGATCAAGAGGGGTGAGGATTTACGGTTATATTTTAGGTTATAGTTTAGAAGGGAAGTCCTCTAAGGGTGACGGGTCAGAGGATTTGGATCGTTCTATTAAAAGGGTACTCAGAGGGAGAGGAGATACCACTATCGATTATCTCAGCGGGGCCGGGAATTCTTCTAAAGTATTGGACGTCCTGGAAGCCAAAGGGGTTAAGAAGACTTTTCCAACCCAATATTTTCAGATTCCTGTCAGTTCAATCAAATCCATGATGGGGGAAGCCATCGCATCCGGTGGGACAAGAATGGTGGCTAATGTGCTCTCCATGGAAAATGGCTTTATTCCACCGACCATCAATTATCTGAATCCAGATCCAGACTGTGATCTCCATTATGTCGTCAATCAAAGATTGGATCGAGAAATTCGAACGGTCCTGCATTTGGGGATTTCACCAGAAAATTGCTTTTCGTCTATTCTGGTAGGTGTTGAATGGAATGGATAGCCATCTATTGGAAATTAATTCTCCTCTTCACCCTCATTCACTTCACCCTAGGTCGATCTTTCTCTGTGCTTTTTGCCATCTTCAACCAAATGCCAATCTTCCTCTACTTTCCTCTGGCCTTGGCTTATGACTATGTTCAAATCCCAGTCTACGGCCTGATCTTGGAACATTCAAGTAGAAGTTTCTTCCCTATACGATGGTTGAAGAAAAAAACCGACACTTTTGGGGCCCAGTTAGAAAAGAGACCGATTTTAAGGAAGGTGATGTCTTTGGGGAATGTGGGATTGATCCTGCTTTCTGCCCTCCCCATTCGAGGTTTTGGGATCCTTTCCGCGAGCATCGTCAGTTTCTTTCTAAAAAAAGGGAGGATGGAAGGGACCATTCTCCTGATGACCGGTTCCTTCATAGGTATTTTCATCATCATGGGTATTGCAAAAGGGATCTTTAAGATTATTTCTTTCTTCTAAGCAAGTTCAAATTTCAAAATCCCTGCCTGCGGTAGGCGGGAACTTTGGCATTTGACATTAGTGATTGATATGGTGGACAAAGACGAAATTCTGAGAAACCTACCTCATGTTTTTCCTTTTCGAATGATTGATCGGATCATTGAAATCGAAAAAGGAAAGAAGGCGATTACCCTTAAAAATGTAAGCGTTGATGAACCCCATTTTTCGGGTCATTTCCAAAATGACCCGGTCATGCCAGGAATATTGATTCTTGAAGCGATGGCGCAAACCGGAGGGCTGGCCCTTCAATCATCCTTTGAAAAAGAAGAGGAAGGGATTCCGGTATTGGCAAAGATTGAAGAATTTCGATTGAAAAGAAGAGTGATACCAGGAGATCAACTCATCATCGAGGCAGAAGTGTTACATATCTTCTCTAACCTGGCCAAGGTCAAAGTTCAGGCCAAGGTAGGAGGAGAGATCGTGGCAGAGGGAACGCTCATCCTAGCTAAAGGACAAGGGTTCAAGGAGTCAAGTGGTCAAGGGGTCTAGTGAAGTTTTTAAATTCAACACTCGAACCCTTGATCCCCAGAATCCTGGAATCCTCCGGAGGCCTCTTAAGGCAATGAGGGAACGAATTCCAGAGTCCGGTGTCATTGAAGATAGGGAGTTGGCAGAGTATTACAACCTCATGGCCAAACGATATATGAGATTCCCTTGCCAGAGGGTTCTCAAACGGGTGTTGGCCAAGGGGATTGAGAAGGGAAGGGCGATGGATGTTGGAACAGGGCCTGGAATTTTCCCTATCTTTATATCAAAAGCCATTCCGGGGATTCGATTTAAAGGAATTGATCTCTCTCCTGTCATGGTTGATCTTGCTAGAAGGAATGCCATTGAAGAAGGAATAAGCAATAGGATTGAGTTTGAAGTTAGCTCGGCCTACTCCCTCCCAGTCGAAGATCATTCATTAGATCTTGTTCTCTGCATCAACACCATCCACCACTTAGACCGCCCTCTTGACTTCTTCAACGAGGTAGCCCGATCCTTGAAGGAAGAAGGGGTGTTTGTTATAGTAGATTTTCATCGGGATGCCTCTTTGGTGTTCATCGGAATTTTTAATCTTCTTTGGAAAGTCTTTTTCGGAAAACATCCTAAAGCGAAAAGAGGTTTCTTAGAATCCATTCAGTCTTCCTACACCTTAGGAGAATGTCGAAACTTTTTGGACCGATCAAGTTTGAAGCATTGGAAGCTTTATACACAGACAGTAGAGATGTGGATCGAGTCAATAAAACCTAATCCCCCTCTTTCCCCCTTTAAAAAAGGGGGATGAAAGGGGATTTCACATTTTTCTGTTCGGCGATGATGGAAATGAATATGGAAATGGAGGAAGTCAACTGTCCCATCTGCGAAGGATCAAGAGGAGAGCCTCTCCACCCGGAGGGTTCCTTCCAAATGGTCCGGTGTCTCTCATGTCAGTTTGTCTTTCTCAACCCAAGACCCACAAGTGATTCCCTATTTCGTTTCTATCAAAAGTATCTCCCGGAAGAAGAATCATCGGTTGAATCGTGGGAGAAGATGATGAAGGCAGTCTTTCGTCGGGCGGCAAATCTGCTCCAGCAGTATAAAAGAGATGGACGGCTCCTGGATGTGGGGACGGGTTTTGGATTTTTTCTGGCTGAAATGAAGAAGAGGGGATGGGACACTACGGGTGTTGAAATCTCCAAAAAAGCGATGGACTATGCAAGGGATATTTTAGGGCTAACCATCCATCCAGGCCCTTTGGAAAAAGTGAGCTTTCCTTATAATCATTTCGATGTCGTCACAGGTTTTTATGTGATCGAGCACCTTCCAAACCCGATCGTCTTTCTTAAAGAGTGCTACCGCATTCTCAAACCGGGAGGGCTCCTCCTGTTGAGATATCCTCATACCACCCCCATCAAGAACCTTCTCGGTTTTTTTGGCATTAAGAATCGCTTATACGATCTGCCTGCTCATCTCTCCGATTTCTCGCCGAAGATGATTCAGCGATGCTTAGAAGGAATTGGGTTTGGAAAATGCCGACACCAGATCGGCGGGTACACACTTCCTAGTGATCTGGGAAAGCGAACAGCCTCCATTCTTTTTGGAAGTTTTTCGGAAGCGCTTTTCTATCTCAGCCTGGGAAAATTCCTCCTGCCCGGAGTGAGTAAAAACATATTGGCATTCAAGAAAAAATAGGGTGAGTACGTGACTTTAAAAGTAAAGATATTGGACGTCAAATGAAGAAGCGGGTTGTGATCACAGGTCTGGGGGTGGTCAGCGCTGTGGGGAATAACCTCCCAGAGTTTTGGAACTCCCTCGTTGAGGGAAGAGATGGAACAAAAGAGATTACTGCCTTCGATGCCTCTGCCTACCGAATCAGGATTGCCGCAGAGGTTTCCCATCTGAACCCTGAAGAACATTTTTCAAAAAAGGAGATTCGGCGCCTCTCCCGATGTGACCAATTCGGCTTGATCGCATTTAGAGAAGCCTGGGAAGCTGCTCGTCTTGATCAAGATTCATGTGATCAGGAAAGGGTAGGGGTCGTATTGGGAGCAGGCTCCGGCGGCATTCTCTCAGTCGAAAAATATTTTAGAGATTTCTATCAGGGGCAAAAGAGATCTTCCCCTTCGCTTCTCATCTCTTACTCCCTCGCCACGACCACAGACCTTATTGCCATTGAATCAGGGCTGAAAGGGCCCCGAACGACCACCGCAACGGTCTGCTCTTCAAGCTCTGCCTCCATCGGTGTGGCCTATGAAATGATTCAAATGGATTTGGCTGATGTGATGGTAACCGGGGGAAGCGATTCTCTCTGCGAGGTTTCCTACAGTGGATTCAGCAGCCTAAAGTTAGTTGATCCTGAAAGTTGTAAACCCTTCGACAAACGGAGACAGGGGTTGGTCATCGGTGAAGGAGCGGGCATCCTTATCCTCGAGGAACTAGAACATGCTCTGGAAAGAAAAGCTCCGATCCATGCAGAGTTTTTAGGATTTGGGATCTGCGCCGATGCCTATCATCTCACCGCACCAGAACCCAATGGAGAGGGTGTGGAAAGAGTGATACGAATTGCCTTAGCCCATGCCGGAGTCTCTCCAGAAGAGGTCGATACCATCAATGCCCATGGTACGGCTACTCCTTTTAATGACATTGCTGAGACAAGAGGGATGAAGCGGGTTTTTGGAGAAAGGGCAAAAGAGATTCCCATCAGCGGAATCAAATCTATGGTGGGACACTGCCTTGGCTCTGCAGGCGGAATTGAAGCTGTGGCAACCGTGATGACCCTGGAGACAGGGATCATTCCTCCAACGATTCATTACGAAGTACCAGACCCCCTTTGCGATCTGAATTATACGCCGAATCAATCTCTCCGAAAGGATGTTCGAATTGCTCTCTCGAATTCTTTTGCCTTCGGAGGCAACAATGTGTGTTTGGTCTTTAGAAAATACAAAAGATAGTTTGGAGTATTTAGTTCGGAGTTGTTAGTTTAAAAACTCAAAACTCCGAACTCAAAACTTAATGTCTATGAGTCATCGCATTGTCATCACAGGTTTGGGAATCGTTTCCTCTATTGGCATCGGTAAAGAGGCATTCTGGGAGAATTGTCTTCAGGGAATCTCTGGAATTAAACCGATTCAAGGGTTTGATGTGAATTCCTACCGTTCTCGATTAGGAGCCCAACTGCCAGAGATCGATTTCAAAGCGTTTATTAAACCTGCTAATCTCAGAAGGATGGATCGGATTGGTAAAATCGTTGTCTCGGCTGTCCGATTAGCCATAGACGATTCAGGCCTCAACCTGAAGGAAGAGGATTCCAGTCGAATAGGAATTTCAATTGGTACAGGTCTGGGGAGTTCAGATACTGTAGACCAGTTCTTCCGGTCTCTTTTAAAAGAGGGGCCCGTCGGAGCTGCACCCCTGCTTTTTCAAACTGCTGTACCCAATGCCATCACCAGCCACTGTGCCATCGAATATGGAATCAAGGGAGTGAATATTACTTTCTCCCATAAAGAATCCTCCACAGAGATGGCCATGACTTTTGCTTATCATCTACTGAAAGAAGGAAGGGCAGATGTCATCTTCGCAGGAGGTGGCGATGAGTTGAGCGAGCCTCTCTATCATGTCTATTCAATGCTAGGGGCTTTATCTCCAGGAAGAGGAAAGGGAACAGAAGGGATGAGGCCTTTTGACCAGGATCGGAATGGGATTGTGCTGGGAGAAGGAAGTGGAATCCTTGTGTTAGAGACATTGGAGCATGCGAAGAATAGGGGAGCGAAAATCTTCGCTGAGATGGCTGGTGTGGGGCTTTCAGGAAGCACAGACGGACTTCTCCGATATGATCTCAAAGGAGATTCGATTGCCAAGGCGATGTCTTTGGCGGCCGAGGAACTCCAGATAGTGGATTACATTTCAGCAGCCGCCAATTCCACTCCTGATCTGGATCGGGCAGAGGGCCTTGCCATCAAAAAGGTTTTTAAAGAGAGAGCAAAAGAGATTTCCGTGAGCAGCCTCAAATCAATGCTCGGGGAGTTTGATGGTTCAGGAGGAATCAGGGCTTGTGGATTGTCATTGAGTCTTTATCATGGGGTGATTCCTCCCACGATTGGAACAAAGCATCTCGATCCTCAATGTGATTTGAATGTGGTCCTTGGTCAATCGAAGAAAAAGGAGATACAATCTGCTTTACTTAATGGTTGCTCCAACGGTGGATCAAATATTTCTTTGTGGTTTAAAAACTATTCTTCACCTTGAAATAAGGTGGCGGTAAGTTAAAAAAGTTACCCTCAAAGGAAGAAGTTCAGCCTAAGCAATTACACCTACAAGTCAACAGAAGTAAGACATGGTAGGAATTGACAATTACTGGTTGAAGTTAAGCATAACGTTTTCGGGTTTGCGAAGTGCAAAGCATTTGGGCAAACGGAGTGAGCCACAAAGCCCGTGTTATCGGAAGTCCCGCTAACATTTTATTGAACCTCCAATACGCTACCTGAATAGCCGAATTTTTCCAATAGACGACGAGCATTATTAATACAACTAGCAGTGCTATAATGCACCTCTATCCATAATCCATTTGATAGTTTTTTGGGTGCCCTGAAATCTTCCCCATATTTGTGCTTAGGCTCTTTGTTGATTAGATTTCTTTTATAGCCTATTCCTACAGGACAATCTGTCGGTTTTAGTTTGCCTTGTTTGATGAGCCAATTTGCAGTAGTAATCAAAATCTCATAGGAATTACGAATCTCAAAAACATCTTTTCCTATTTTCATTTTTCCATGTCGGACTCTCTCTTCGAATGGCTCAGGTCCGGTGATTTCTTCACTAGAAGATTCGGTTGACGGTGAAATTAGTTCCCGCACCCTTTCTTTTATAAAATCTTCAATTTCTAAGGGTGCAAACTTATACTCTGGATATCCCTCATTGATTAGTTTTTCAAACACAGGAATTAGTCCCTCTATTAATTCTCTTGGTTCCTCCAATAAAGATTGCCAAATTTCATCCAATATTTGTAGTTTCTTTATAAGGGTCTCGATATTTTCAATATTATCTTTTGAAATTGTGGTGAGTCTCCTAATACTCGCGGCCATGTCATCGTTTTCTAAGTCCACTTTCCATACTAGCCGTTCTGCCATAGTTGTACCTTCTTGAAAGGCTCTAAAAAGTATCCAAATAGCACCATTACTTAAAACTCCATACTTCATACCTTCCCCAAAACAATATTGACCTAATTTGCGGATGAATTCTTTTTCTTCTACATCGACTAATAATTTCTTTGCTTCAATGAATAACACCTTTTTCTCATTCTTTAAAAGTGTGTAATCTGGGACACCTTCTTCAGTAGAAATATTTGGTTGAACCCACTCTGGGTTTTCAGGATTCCAACCTAATTCTTTTAAAATAGGGTTAACTATTTGATACCTTACAGACTCCTCACTCTTTTCATAAAGGCCTCGGTATTTTTTCATTCTTTCAAGTACCATTTGTAATGTCTCTTTTAAGTTAGCCATCTTTTTCACCTCTTATCTTTTGCGGGATTTCCGATAACGTTCATATCCGAACTTATCCGAACTGGTTCGGATATACCACCCTATCGATTGCCAGTTAAAATCTACACCTTTTGGCGGACCCTGTCAAACAATGCTTTCAGGAAAGATTCTGTAATGAAGAGTAAAGAAAATGGGAAGGTTTTATTGATCTTTGTCTTTTTACACAGCGGTTTGCTCTCGAGAGGGGGCGCGACTAATTAACTCAACCCTTCCATTGGGTGCATCCAGTCGCACGCGATCGCCGTCATTCGAAGGCCAATTTGAATTAAGGAAAAAATTGAGAAGTGATTCCTATAGGGTCATTCCTTTACAATTTCCTTCCTTTATTTCTTCAATCAGCTCATCGATCGTGTGTACGGAATTTTTAAACTCGGTGAAAGCCCTGCCTACCTGCTCCTTACTATGGCAATCGCTTCCTCCGATTGAAGGAAGATTCCTTAAGCTCGCGACGTGGATGGCCTTTTGATTCATATTCTTCAAGTCGATACCATTATGTGTCTCAATGGCATCAATGCCATCAATCTTAAGCACCTTTTCACCAAAGGAATCCCATCCTCTGAAGGGATGAGCGGGGACACAAATCCCTCCATGCCGATGAACCTTTTCTAATACACGGAAGAGATCTAAATAATTTTGGCTGTACCACGGATCCCAGGAGTCTTCCTTTAAACCATATGCCAACAGATGCCCATGACTTGTATAGAGTTCAACACCTCGGAAGACATAGAAACCTTCAGGTACCTTTATTCTTTCGATCACCCACATGTCTAAAAGAGAAGAATGTTCAGTAATACAGACTCCATCCAGATTCATTCTGATCGCCTGTTCTACTAATTCCTCAGGTTCAAGGTAGTTATCGCCTGAATATTTCGTATGGCAGTGTAAATCAATCTTCATCAGTTCATTTCTGTCTCTGGGCTCAAAGGATATACTTCATCCCTGCAACTGTATTACCCAGTATTTCAGAGACCCGTAGGGTCTGAAGGCCCGTGATACGCTATGCGCTGCTTGTCTCCTCTCCGGATGCCTTTGGCCCAAAGCCTGAAGCGGTCCAGGTAGAGGTACATGACCGGCGTCGTGTAGAGGGTAAGCATCTGGCTGATCATGAGCCCGCCGACGATGGAGATGCCGAGAGGGCGGCGAAGTTCTGATCCCACCCCCCAACCCAATGCGAGTGGGAGCGCCCCCAAGAGGGCGGCCATCGTCGTCATCATGATCGGCCGGAATCGTAAGAGACTGGCCTGGTAGATCGCATCGATGGGGCTTTTCCCCTCCTTCCGCTCAGCCTCCAGGGCAAAGTCGACCATCAGGATGCCGTTTTTCTTCACAATGCCGATGAGCAGGATGATGCCAACGAGGGCGATGATGTTGAGGTCAATTTTGAAGATCAAGAGTGAAAGGATTGCTCCCACGCCTGCTGAAGGTAGGGTGGAGAGGATGGTGATCGGGTGGACGTAACTCTCATACAACACCCCGAGTACAATGTAGACCGTCAAGAGGGCCGCCAGGATCAGAAACGGTTCGTCAGCCAGAGAGGCCTGGAAGGCCTGGGCCGTTCCCCTGAAGTTTCCCAGGATACTTGCAGGAAACCCTATGCGCTGCTTTGCTGTTTCGATCGCGTTGACTGCATCCCCGAGAGATACCCCTGGAGCCAGATTGAACGAGATCGTCACTGCAGGAAACTGGCCCTGATGGTTCACTGCAAGGGACGTGGTTTTCCGTTCTAAAAGGGCGAATGCGCTGAGGGGGACCATCCCGCCGGTAGAAGAAGGGACATAAATGTCCCGCAACGTTTCAGGCCGTTGCCAGAAACGGGGCTCGACCTCCATCACCACATGGTACTGGTTTAAAAGCGTGTAAGTGATCGATACCTGGCGCTGGCCGAAGGCGTCATAAAGGGTGTCGTCGATGAGCTGCGGTGTGATTCCCAGCCGAGAGGCGGTATTGCGGTCGATCGCCACCGAGGCCTGAAGCCCTTTGTCCTGCTGATCACTGCTTACATCGACCAGCAGAGGTAATGCGCGCATCTGCTGGAGCATACGCGGAGCCCATGCATTGAGCTCCGTTAAATTCTCTCCTTGAAGTGTGTATTGGTACAATGCGGCGCCTAACCTTCCTCCGATGCGCAGATCCTGCACTGGCTGAAGATAGGTCGGCGCGCCCGGTACTTGGGCGAGTTTTTTGCGGAGTCTTGCCATCACCTGCCCTACGCTGGCTTTGCGCTTGTCGAATGGTTTGAGTGTAATGAACATGCGTCCCGTATTCGTCGTAGCGCCTCCTCCCCCTGCGCCTCCGGTGAAGGCCGCCGCAGAGGCCACGTCGGGATCACTCCTGATAATATCCACTACTTCCGTCAGCTTTTCCTTCATGGCCTGAAACGATATGTCCTGCTCTGCCTGAATGGTCCCGCTGATTCGTCCTGTGTCTTGCTCCGGGAAGAAGCCTTTCGGAATGAGGAATGAGAGGCCGACCGTAATCCCGATCGTGATCACCATCAGGGTGAGCATGAATCGTGGGTGCCTTAGTGCCCAACGGAGGGTAACATCGTAGCGGCGACGCATTCCGTTGAAAATCCGCTCACTGGCTCGATACAGGGCTCCATGGGCATTGTTTTTCAAAGGCCTGAGGATCGTTGCGCACATCATCGGGGTTGTCGTCAGCGAGATAACGAGCGAAACAGCGACTGCAAAAGAGAGTGTTACGGCAAACTCGCGGAACAGGCGGCCCACCATCCCGCCCATTAAGAGGATGGGGATGAAGACGGCAATCAATGAGGTGCTCATTGACAGGACGGTGAAGGAGATCTCGCGCGACCCTATTAGGGCCGCCTCTCTCGGAAGTACCCCCTTCTCCATGTGCCGCGTGATATTTTCAAGAACGACAATAGCATCGTCCACAACAAACCCGGTCGCAATGGTAAGCGCCATGAGGGAGAGGTTATCGATATTGTAGCCAAAAAGGTACATCAGGCCGAAGGTGCCGATGAGTGAGACCCCTATCGCCACGCCGGGGATGACGGTGGAGCGGATATTTCTCAAAAAGCAGAAGACCACCAGAATCACGAGTACGGCCGAGATGACGAGGGTCCGCTCAACATCACGGAGGGAACCGCGAATCGGAGGCGTCCGGTCCTGAACGACCGAAAGCTTGACTCCCCCGGGCATGGTTGCCTCCAACTGCGGAAGCATACTGCGGACAAGGTCGACCGTCTCAATGATATTTGCCTCGGGCTGACGATAGACGACGACCATCACGGCGGGTTTGCCGTCTACGAGGCCTGCAGCGCGCAGATCCTCCACCGAATCCTTCACGGTGGCAACATCTGAAAGCCGCACTGCTGCCCCAGCCCTGTAGGCCACGACGACGGGCCGATACTGCTCGGCGGTATAAAGCTGGTCGTTCGTCTGGATCTCCCAGGTTCTCGTCTCGTCCGCCAATTGACCCTTGGGTCGGTTTAGGTTGGTGCCGGTTAAGACACCACGCACGGCTTCAAGGCTGATCCCGTATTTGTTCAACGCCGTAGGGTTCAGATCCACTCGGACCGCTGGAAGCGAGCTGCCTCCCACGAAGACCTGACCGATACCCTCCACCTGGGAAAGCTTCTGTTGGAGGATGGTTGTGGCCGCATCGTACATCTGTGCGGTACTGACTGTGTCGGATGTGAGGGCGAGGATGAGAACAGGCGCCTCGGCCGGGTTGACTTTGCGATAAATCGGGTTGTTCGGAAGGTTTGGCGGTAGATAGCCTCGGGCCGCATTGATCGCCGCCTGGACATCCCGTGCAGCCCCGTCGATGTTACGGCTCAGGTCAAACTGGAGCACAATGCTTGTCGAGCCCCGAAAACTTGCTGACGTCATTTCCGTCACGCCTGCGATCTGTCCAAACTGGCGTTCAAGGGGGGCTGCGACTGATGTGGCCATGGTCTCGGGGTCTGCTCCGGGCAGACTCGCAATGACCTGGATCGTCGGAAAGTCTACGCGGGGCAGAGGTGACACCGGTAGCAAGTGAAAGGCAATCGCCCCGGCGATCGCCAGTCCCACCGTGAGGAGTGTTGTCGCAACAGGCCTGTTGATGAATGTCGCCGAGATGTTCATAACGGGCTTGTGTCGTTCCCTACGCCGTTCACATCTCTGGAACGACGGCCCCGTACCCGGCGGGCCAGCCGATCGAAGGCGAGATAGATGACCGGTGTCGTATAGAGGGTGAGCACCTGGCTGATAATGAGTCCGCCGACGATAGAGATGCCAAGGGGACGGCGAAGCTCTGATCCTACCCCTCCTCCGATCGCCAGAGGAAGTGCTCCAAGAAGTGCTGCCATCGTCGTCATCATAATCGGCCGAAATCGCAACAGGCTGGCTTGGTAGATTGCATCAACAGGGCTTTTGCCCTCCTTGCGTTCAGCGTCCAGGGCAAAATCGACCATCATGATGCCGTTCTTCTTGACGATGCCGATCAAAAGAATAATGCCGATCACGGCAATGACAGAGAGCTCTGTGCGAAAGACCAAGAGGGCAAGGAGCGCTCCCACGCCAGCCGAAGGAAGGGTGGACAGGATGGTGATCGGATGGATGTAACTCTCATACAACACCCCGAGCACAATGTAGACCGTCACGAGGGCTGCCAGGATCAAGATTGGTTCGTTCGTCAGCGAGGCCTGGAAGGCCCGAGCTGTACCCTGGAAGCTGCCTCGGATACTTGCGGGCAGCCCCATCTTCTCGGTGGCCGACTCAACTGCCTTGACTGCCTTTCCGAGGGCCACCCCAGGTGCGAGGTTGAAGGAAACCGTCACTGCCGGAAACTGGCCCTGGCGACTGATGAGGAGCGGTCCCGTCGTCTCTGAGGTACGGACAATCGTGCCGAGGGGCACCGGTCCACCGGCTGCACCGCGAAGATAGATCGTCTGTAACGAACCGGGGCCTTGTTGAAAGTCGGGCTTGACAGCCAGGACGACACGATACTGGTTTAGCTGCGTAAAGATAGTGGAGACCTGCCGCTGGCCGAAGGCGTCGTAAAGGGTATCGTCAATGAGTTGGGGTGTGATGCCAAGGCGAGAAGCGGTGGCACGGTCGATCATCAGCGAAACCCGTAACCCCTGATCCTGCTGGTCGCTACTCACGTCCCGAAGCTCGGGCTGTGTTCGCAACTTCTCAACCAATCTGGGAGCAAAGCTGTTCAGCTCATCGATGTCTGGATCCTCCAGCGCATAGTGGTATTGGTTCCGGCTGACGCGAGTATCGACGGTGAGATCCTGCACTGGCTGCATATAAAGCGTGATCCCTTCGACCTTAGCGAGATCTCGCTGAAGGCGTCGTATGATCTCACTCGCACTCACTTTCCGCTCCTCCAGGGGCTTCAGGTTGATCAGGATGCGACCGCTGTTCAAGGTGGTGTTGGTTCCATCGACGCCGATGAAAGAAGAGAGACTTTCGACTGACGGGTCTTGCAGGATCACCCGAGCAAGGGCCTGCTGCTCCTTTACCATCCTTGGAAATGAGATCGATTGAGGCGCTTCCGAAATACCCAGGATGACGCCGGTATCCTGGACGGGGAAAAAACCTTTTGGCACGATGATGTATAACACCACCGTGAGAACTAGCGTAACCACTGCTACGAGGAGCACGGGCCGCTGATGGCCCAGCACCCATCGAAGTGTCTTCCCATAGAATTGGATGACTCCGTCTAAGAGCCTCTGAGAGGCACGAAAAAGCCTTCCCTGCTGCTCCTCAGGCGTGTGCTTCAGGATCCTTGCGCACATCATCGGGGTCAGGGTGAGCGATACGACTGCTGAGATCAGGATCGTCACACCGAGGGTGATGGCAAACTCCCGGAACAACCGTCCGACCACGTCACTCATAAAGAGAAGGGGAATGAGCACGGCGATGAGCGAGACGGTCAGGGACAAGATGGTGAAGCCAATCTGTTCAGAGCCTTTGAGGGCCGCCGTGAGTGGTGGGTCTCCTTGCTCGACGTACCGCGCCACATTCTCGATCATGACGATGGCATCATCGACGACAAAGCCCGTCGAGATCGTGAGGGCCATCAAAGACAGGTTGTTGAGGCTGAACCCGATTAGGTACATCACCCCGAAGGTGCCCACAAGGGACAAAGGCACCGCCACGCTGGGAATCGTTGTCGCGGAGAAACTCCGCAAGAAGAAAAAGATGACCAGCACGACCAAGACAACGGCCAGCATCAACTCGAACTGGACATCTCTCACCGAGGCGCGGATCGTCGTGGTCCGGTCGGTCAGTACAGAGACCTTAATGGAAGCCGGCAAAGAGCTTCGTAGCTGCGGTAGAAGCTTTTTGATCCGATCAACGACCTCGATGACGTTGGCGCCGGGCTGCCGCTGGATGTTGACAATGACCGCAGGGGTTTCATTCATCCAGGCCGCCTGTTTCACGTTTTCGGCATCGTCAATTACCTCGGCGACATCGGAGAGTCGTACGGGTGCGCCATTCCGATAGGCGACGATGAGGGGTCGATACTCGTGGCTCGAAAAGAGCTGATCGTTTGCACCAATGATGTAGGCCTGTCGGGGGCCATCGAAGCTGCCTTTGGCTTGATTAACGTTGGCAGTTGAGATCACTGTTCGTAGGTCTTCGAGGGATAGGCCATAGGCAGCCAGAGCAGTCGGGTTGGCGTGAATCCGTACTGCGGGCCTCTGGCCGCCGCTGATACTGACAAGCCCCACGCCTGAAAGCTGCGAGATCTTCTGGGCGAATCGCGTATCCGCCAGGTCCTCTACTTGGGGAAGGGGTAACGTGTCCGAAGTCAACGCCAGGGTCAGGATCGGTGCATCTGCTGGATTGACCTTGCTGTAAACGGGTGGGGTTGGAAGGTCATTTGGCAAAAACGTGAAGGCCGCATTGATGGCGGCCTGCACCTCCTGCTCAGCGACATCGAGGCTGAGGTCGAGAGTGAACTGGAGCGTGATGATCGAACTGCCGCTGGAACTTTGCGATGTCATCTGTGTCAGGCCGGGCATCTGCCCAAACTGCCGCTCCAGCGGAGCGGTCACGGATGAAGCCATGACTTCAGGACTCGCTCCTGGGAAAAAGGTCCGCACCTGGATGGTTGGGTAATCGACCGTGGGCAGGGCAGACACAGGCAACTGGCGGTAGGCCACAAAGCCTGCCAGAATGATAGCAGCCATCAGCAAGGTTGTTGCGACCGGGCGCAAGATGAAGGTACGAGAAATATTCATCAGTAGCCCTTTTGCGCGGTGCCGCCGCTTTGAGCTTTCAACTCCACCTTGGTCCCCTCTCGCAGCCTGTCTGCGCCATCCACCACAACAAGCTCCCCGGGTGAAAGGCCCGTTTTGATGGAGGCTTCGCCTCCCTGGATTTCCCCGACCGTAACAGGTCGCACCGTTGCTGTCTGGTCAGCGTTCACCAGAAAGACGAAGGTGCCTTGGGGACCTCGTTGAATGGCGGGTGACGGCACAACAGTTGCCCCATGTCTCACTTCCAGGAGGAGGCGCGCATTGACAAACTGGTTGGGGAAAAGCTCATTCTTTTGATTAGGGAAAATCGCCTTGAGACGCACCGTGCCAGTGGTTGGATCGATCTGATTGTCGGCGGTCAGAAGCGATCCCATTGCAAGTTTTTCTCTCATCTCGCGATCATACACCTCGACCGGCAAAGGCTCACCCGTTTTGAGTCTGCTGAGGACTTGCGGAAGGCTATCTTCCGGAATGGGGAAGATAACCGTAATCGGTTGAAGCTGTGTGATCACCACCAGACCATTGGGATCGGTTGCGCGAACGATATTGCCCGGGTCAACGAGACGCAAGCCGACGCGGCCGCTGATCGGTGCAGTGATACGGCAGTAAACGAGCTGTAGCTTTACGTTGTCGATCTGCCCCTGATCGGCCTTGACAGCACCTTCGTACTGGTGGACCAGGGCCTCTTGAGTATCCAACTGCTGCTTTGCGATTGCAGCTTTCTCCCACAAGGTCCGGAAGCGCTGCAGATCGAGTTGGGCATTCTTCAGCAGCGCTTGGTCACGAGCCATCTGTCCCTCGGCTTGGATCAACTGCGCCTCGAAGGGCCGCGGGTCGATTTTGGCCAGCAGGTCTCCGCTGCTCACGGTTTGACCCTCCCGGAAAAGGACCTCCATGAGCTGTCCGTCAACGCGGGTCTTCGCAGTGACAGTATTGAGCGGGGTGACGGAGCCGAGCCCAGTGAGATAGATGCCCATGTCGCTTTTCTTGGCGGCCACTGCAACAACCGGCACTGTGCGCGTGACAGGGCTCTGTCCTTGTTTGGCTCCACCCGATTGGCCCTTGATGAAGAAGACATAAGCTCCGATGGCGATCAGACAGATCGCAAGCAACACAATCCACCAGTGCCTGAGCAAACCAGCCCTATGAGATCGATTTAGTGTATCGTTCTTCTTGGCTTCCGGCGTGATCGTCATGTTATGGCCTCACACAGAATGATCCTGACCCCGTCTGCCGCTCATGCATGCTAAGCACATGCGTCATCGCTTGACGGGAATGAAAAGTTTGCGACAAAATAGCTGATTTCGTCCTCATCACCATGTCTTGAATCAATCTTACAACTATTTAAGAAACAATAAATTTTATAATTAAAAAGTCTATGAGGTCAAGTTCGTATTTTCCATTCAAAAAGATTCTATCTACCCAGGGTTACCTCTTCCATGATCACCCAAAAATCACAAAGTGGATTTGTTAATTTGCAATAAGCACCACGACTTTCAAGACAAGTCAAGAAGTTAGACGGCCTCCTTGCTTGTCAATGAACCAATCTATTAATTTTCGGGCGATGCTGATTTTGCCGGGGATACGGGGTAGATTATCAGCTGTGAACCAGCCGGCATCTTCAATCTCTGAATCATCCACAGAAATGTTACCACCTGCATAAGTAGCGGTAAACCCGATCATGAGAGAATGGGGAAAAGGCCAGGGCTGACTCCCGAAATACTTAATGTCTTTAACGGAAATTCCGACTTCCTCTCTCACCTCGCGCACCACTGCCTCTTCGAGCGACTCCCCTGGTTCTACAAATCCTGCGAGAACGCTATACATCCCTGGCATAAAATGACGGGATCGGGCCAAAAGCAATTCCTTCCCCCGTTCAACCAGAACGATGATGGCAGGAGCAAGACGGGGGAAATGAAGAAGGCCACATTTCGGGCATTCCTTAGCTCGCTCGGTTGTCTTGACTCTTAACGGAGCACCACATCTCCCACAAAACTGGTGTGTTCTGTCCCAATCCACAATCTGAACTGCCCGGGCTGCGATCCAGAATAGGTTTTCATCCAAACGGCCATAGACCTGGCGCAACCCCTCAAAGGTCATGCCTGCAGGTGGGAGAGTTCCTTCAGCCACTTCAACTGCATAGCAATGGCGGTCATCCAATTGACCGAGGTAGTTCTTCCCCATAACAGTTAGGCCCAACTCATTCGGGTCAATAAGAAAAGGGACGGTGACTGATTCGGGTTCTTGATGGACGAGGAGTTTATCTATCATGAAGATAAACCACCAGGCAGGTGCAGATCGTTCTTGAGGAGGGACGATCCCTGAAATAAATTTTCTGTTCTCACTCATATCAAACCTCGCAAAGTCTATTGTAAAACGATCATATATTTTCGGCTACTTGGTCATTTGTAAGAAAGATGAGAATTCGACGAAATGCGAAATGCTGTGTTATACTGATACATCATGTCTGATACGGATGTGATCATTGTTGGAGCAGGGATGGCAGGGCTCACCTGCGGTTGTCTTCTTGCGAGAAAAGGCTTGAAAGTCCTGATGATTGAGAAGAATCAGAAGGTGGGTGGCTGTTGCTCCTCCTTTGAGAAGGATGGATTTTCCTTCGACCTCTCTGTCCAGTCACTGGGGGAATGTCAGAAAGGTGGAAGGATATGGCGTCTCTTAGAGCAATTAAATCTCTTAGATCAAATCCATTTCATTCCCCTTGAACCTGCAAGAGAATATTACTTCCCGGACCAAAAGGTGAGCCAATCCTCCAGACTCGAAAGCCACATCGAAAATTTATCCTCTCTCTTCCCAAAGGAGAGAAAAGGGATTGTCGAAGTCCATGCTGTCTTGAAAAAAATTTTTGAAGAATTTTCCACCGTTCCATCCTCTCTCAATTGGTTTGAACCTTCTTCCTTCTCTTCCCAATATCCTTTTCTCTCGCGATACAAGGATAAGACCTATGAAGAACTCCTCAATGAATTTGTTTCTCATCCTTTTTTAAAGACTCTTCTCTCCATTCGAAGTTCCTACGCATTACTTCCTCCAGAGGAGATCTCTGTGGTGGGGATGGCTGGCATTGAGATGTCCTATTTTAACTATGGAGTCTCTTGTATTGAAGGAAGGGTAGAACAACTTCCACTTAAAATGGGGGACGCTTTCAAAAAGATGGGAGGCCAAATCTTAACAGGCCATGAAGTTCAACAAATCCTGATCGGAGAGAAGAAGGCCATGGGTGTGAAGTTAAAGGGTGGCGAGGAGATGACAGGCAAGGTAGTCATTTCTAATATCGATGCCCATCGCACATTTTCTGATCTTATCGAGGAAGATTATATTCCAAGTGGCTTTCGATCAAAATTAAAAGGGATGATACCTTCTCTTTCTTATTTTATCCTTTATCTGGGGATCGAGGGGGGATTGGATGAACTTCCCGTTTCAAATAATGAGGTCTTTTTCGAGGATCAACTCCAGAAAGAATTTCAATCCCTCTACGAGAATCGAATTTCAGAGAAAGCTCCCTTTTACCTTCTCGCTCCATCGAAAGTCAATTCATCCCATGCACCCAAGGGGAAAAACACACTCTGCCTGAGCTGTAAAACCTCCTATCACTTCAGTCCGGATTGGGATCAGAAAATTAAAGACGAGCTCTCCAAAAACCTTATCCACAAAGCATCGACATTCATCCCCAATCTGAAGAAGCGGATTGTGGTCAAAGTGGAGACCACCCCGAAGACGATCGAGCAACGGACTTGCAATCGATGGGGTGCGGCCTATGGATGGGCACAGATCCCGAGGCAATCTGGGATCTACCGTCTTTCGCGCACCACTCCCATTCCCAATCTTTTTCTCACAGGACATTGGACATCCCCTGGAGGAGGGATTGCTGGTGTGGTGGCTTCTGGGGAATTGACTGCAGAAGCTGTATGGAACCGGTTTGCGAAAGGAGAGTATTGAAATGGTTCAAAAACCCTGGTTTGTGATTCTGAGTCTTTTTCTACTGATACTCTTTCTCTCAGGGTGTCCAAAGAAAGTTGTGAAGATTCCTTCCATAGAGGCACCTCCTGTTAAGGATCCCGTGGCTACACTTCTTGAAGCCTTTTCCTCTGCAGATTCTCTTCAGGCAAAGGCCTCGATTCGTCTTGACACCGTGAGAAAAGGTGAGGAGTTGAAATTCCTTCTCAACGGAGTCGTCCTTTACGAGAAACCGGATAAGCTTCGCATCCTGGGCTATCACCCATTTGGAATGGGTGTTTTTGATGTCCTCTATCGAGGTGGGGAATTCTTCCTTTTCAGCCCTTTACAGAATAGGGCGTATACCGGGGAAATTTCAGAATTTCGAGATCTGATTGCCAAGGCAAATATTAAGATTTCTACAGAGAGGTCTGAAGGCAGCGATGTTCCAGACCGGATCCGGATCGAGATGCCAGAGAAGGAGACTCGCCTGGACGTGAGATTGAAGGAAATCTCCATCAATCAATCCCTGCCGAAGGATGCCTTTCAATGGGACACTCCAGAGGGGGTGGAGATAAAACCATTATCTCAATTCTTAAAAGGAAAGAAGCTGGAATGAAGATTTCTTTTATTATTCCCAGATGGCCAAAGGACAGCTTCTGGGATGTGATCGCATTTAAATTCCCCCTCCTTTCAACTTCCCTTCTCGCAGGGCTCACCCCTTCGCATCATCAAATCCGCATCATTGATGAAAGCCTCAGTGAGATCGATTTCGATCAGGAAGTTGATCTGGTCGCCATCACTGCCATTACCCCTTTAGCGCCAAGGGGATATGAGATCGCAGACGAATTTAGAAGGAGAGGGAGAAAGGTGGTGATAGGAGGTATCCACGCCTCCTGGCTTCCTGAAGAAGCGAAAGCCCATTCCGATGGTGTGGCCATTGGTGAAGCAGACGAGGTCTGGGTGGAGGTGTTAGAGGATGCTGAGAAGGGAACGATGAAACCTTTTTATCGTCAGAAGGAGAGAACAGATCTTAGCCGTCTTCCTATTCCAAGAAGGGATCTTCTTCCCCCGAAAGGATACCTATTTCAAAATCTGGTCCAGACAACAAGGGGCTGTCCTTATGACTGTGAGTTCTGCTCGGTGACCGCACTTCATGGAAGAACTTATCGGATGAGGCCGGTCTCCGAAGTTGAAAAAGAGATTCAATCCCTGGAGCGGTCAAAAGCTTACATCTTCTTTGTGGATGATAATCTTGTCGGAAACCTTTCCCACGCCAAAGAACTCCTCGCCATGCTCTCCCATTATCGGTTGCGCTGGGTGAGTCAAGGACCGATCCATATTGCCGAAGATGAGGAAATGGTTTCCCTGATGGCTAAGGCAGGATGCCATGGGCTCTTTATTGGATTTGAGAGCCTTTGTGAGGAGAACCTCAATCTTATGGGAAAGCGAATCAACCGAATCGCAACTTACGAGAGAGGGATTCAAAAACTCCATAACGCTGGCATTGGAGTCTATGCCTCTTTTGTCTTTGGCTATGATTATGATGATCCTTCGGTCTTCGATGAGGTTTTGGTATTTGCTGAACGAAACCGAATTGAAGGAGCTTTCCTTCCCCTTCTCACCCCTTTTCCAGGGACTCGAATCTATCAGAGGTTAAAACAGGAGGGAAGGCTTCTGACAGAGGATTGGTCGAAATACGATATGGCTACAGTGGTCTTTCAACCCAAACGGATGACGGTTGAAGAACTTCAGGAAGGATTCTGGAAGGTGAATCGGTCTTTCTATTCTATTCCCTCCATATTGAAAAGAATCTTCAATCCCTTTCATATCAGAAGAAGTCTGATCATTTTTGGGCCGATGAACCTCGGCCTCTGGCCCGCTGTCAAAAAAGCAGAGCGGTATTTTAAATTAAACTCCCCAGATCACCTTTAGTTAGAATAAGAGGGGGGGGCGAAGAGGAGAGGTAAGGAGAAGGGACTTGGAAAGGGGCAGATTCCTCCTCGCCCTTTTGATTATTAATAGTGAATGCCATTATGCTTTGCTCGCCAGATGTCACGACTGGTGCGATTCTGCTCTCTTGTCAGACGGCATGCTTCCCCAGGAGTAAGGACTCCATCAGACCAGGCCCTTTGACGATGTGCTTCAATTCTTCCCTGTTCTCGCTCAAGACATTGATATTCCCTCGTTGTAATCTGACCACTATCAACACCTTGTTCAATACGAGCCTGTTGTCTTGCTTCCCGCCAGGTGAAAGGGCCAGCCATGGCAACGGTAACCATTCCAAGAATAAGAGTTCCAACCAAAATTCCTAAAAATATTTTTTTCATTTTTTATTCCCCTTTCTTTTAGACCTTCAAGTACTTGATGAACCCGAATTACTAATCAGTCCATAATTGTATGGACACTGAAGACTAAACAGACATATTTAAAATTTGCCCAACTTTAGTCCCCTCCCCCTGTCGATGGGGGAGGGTGAGGGTGGGGGTGGACAAAAAGCAATCT
>Ga0315279_10002237_pt1 | contig 29769 bp, 22 predicted proteins | sample YL17G06_20_MG_FD_203694 | JGI IMG/M metagenome (GOLD analysis project Ga0315279, IMG submission 203694) | Sediment microbial communities from Yellowstone Lake, YNP, Wyoming, USA - YL17G06_20 | ecosystem: Environmental > Aquatic > Freshwater > Lake > Sediment | place: USA: Wyoming | collected...
GCTGATGAATCTTGTAAAAACAATAATTCAAAACCATTTACCCATCCTACAATTGTGCCAAAATGGCATTTTTTAACGATTACTAATAATTAAAAATTCGCATTCATTAGCGTTATTCTCGAATCCATTACTTTCTTGATCAGCTACTTAGAAAGGTGATTTTTTAGATTTAATAACAAATGGATGAAGAAAAAGAATACGAACTAGAAGAAGACATTTGCGATCCAGACCAGTCTGAATCAGATGACTTTGAGGAAACTGCTTCTCATATTGACGCTCTTGATCTGTATCTGAAAGAGATCGGCAATATCCAATTGCTTACCGCTGAACAAGAAAACGAACTAGCAGAGCGAATATTAGTTGGTGATGTGGAAGCAAAAAAGATCATGATCGAATCGAATCTCAGGCTGGTAGTCAATATAGCCAAGAAATACGTGGGCAGAGGAGTCGAACTGTCTGACCTGATAGCTGAAGGGAATCTTGGACTTATGACTGCGGTAATTAAGTTCGATCCTAAAAGAGGCAACAGGTTCAGTACGTACGCTTCGTGCTGGATAAGGCAAGCCATAAGCAGAGCTATAGCAGATCAAGGCAGAACTATTCGTCTCCCGGTTCATATAACCGATTTAGTCAATAAATGGCTTCGTGTGTCAAGAGTTCTGACACAAAAATTTGGACGAAGACCTACTGTTTCAGAGATAGCAGTCGAAATGGACATATCTGAGGATAAGGTAAAACACATAGCCAAATTGGCACAGAAGCCAACATCTCTTGAAACTCCAATAAACGATCCTGATGAACTTGAACTGCTTGATCTTCTCGTTGACATGAATGCAATCTCACCGATTGATCAGGTCGATCAGAAGTTGCAATGGGAAGAGATCGAAAAGCTATTATTACATTTAAGGGATAGAGAACGAGAAGTAATCATTTTGAGGTTTGGTTTACGAGACGATATTCCACAAACTCTTGAGGAGATAGGCACAATGTTTGGTATAACCCGTGAAAGAGTCCGTCAAATCGAGGGAGAAGCCTTAACGAAACTCAGAAGAGCTATACGAAGAGACGTGAACTACCCCTCCTGAACAGGAGGTTCAGATTTTAGAACACATCAGTTACCTTTCATCTCCCACCTAGCAGTTGTTCTTCCGTTGCACGGCGGAACGTGAGAAGCTAGGAAGGAGTCTTTTCGGTGAGTAAGATAAAGTAATCTTGAAATATAATTATAATGGCAGTAAAAAGATCAGAAGCAATAGTGATCGGACATTATCCACTTGGTGAAACAGATAAAATCATAGTTTTCTTTACGAAGGATTATGGTAAAATACGTGCTGTCGCAAAAGGCGTGAGAAGGCTCAAAAGCAGGCTTTGTGGAAGAGTTGAAATGCTTACTCACGGGGATTTGATATTCTTTGAAAGGGTAAGTAAAGACCTTCATAGCGTTAATTCATTCGATATTATAGAGACTTTTCAGAAGTTACGTGAAGACCTATTAAAAATTGCTTACTGCTCATATATGGCAGAACTGATCCAGCGCGTCACGTCTGACGGTGAACCCGATTCAGAAATCTTTGAACTGATGCTCAACACGATGTCTGTAATTGAAAAAAGCGATGCGCCAGAGATTTTTGTAAGAGTTTTTGAGATCAAGCTTCTTGAAAAACTAGGGTTGAATCCAAGACTGGATTCGTGTATAGTATGTTCAGGCGAAATTAATGATGAAAATCCAAGATTTAGTATTCGATCGGGTGGAGTAATTTGTGATAAATGCTCAAGCTCAAGTCACCATGCTCTAGTTATTTCACGCAGCACATTGGATTTGATGCGGAGAGTTGGGGAAATACCTTCTGAACTTTTAACAGTATTAGAAACTTCTGAGATTAGCAAACTGGAAATGAAAAAACTGCTTTCGGGTTTTATCTCATTCCACGTTGACGTAAAGAATTTGCGTAGTCTAAGTTTTTTGGAATCAATTGAAAGGGAATTGAATAGTAATCAGTGATCATTAATGAGGGATCAGGAACATGACACGCATAATTTTTTATTACACATTACTGCTTACTCATCACTGATCACTAAATATCAAATTATGAATTTTCAGGATATTATATTAAAACTTAATGAATATTGGGCAGAACAAGGATGTATAATTCAGCAACCTTATGATATTGAGGTTGGCGCAGGCACTTTTAATCCTGCGACTTTTATGAGAGTGTTGGGACCTGAACCCTGGAAAGTTGCCTACGTTGAACCGTCCCGCAGACCAAAAGACGGAAGATACGGTGATAACCCATGGCGCGGTGGACATTATTATCAGTATCAGGTTATATTGAAACCATCTCCACCCGATATTCAGAATATTTATCTGCAAAGTCTTGAACGACTGGGGTTAGACCTACGAAAGCACGACATTCGTTTTGTTGAGGATGACTGGGAATCGCCAACACTAGGGGCATCGGGTCTTGGCTGGGAAATATGGCTGGACAGCGGAGAGATAACTCAATATACATATTTTCAGCAGATGGGAAGTGTAGAGCTTGATCCAATATCTGTGGAAATAACCTACGGTCTGGAGCGAATCTCTATGAATTCACAGGACGTTGACAGTATATTTGACATCCAATGGACAAATGACATAAAATATGGAGACGTGCATCATCAAAGCGAGGTAGAATATTCGAAATACTATCTTGACGAAGCAAACATATCAATGCTGTTTATGCTTTTTGACACCTATGAAAAAGAAGCCTTTGCCTGTCTTGATAAGGGTCTGGTACTGCCCGGTGTTGACTACGTTCTTAAATGCTCACATACGTTCAATGTACTTGATGCTCGTGGAAGTATAAGTGTTACTGAGCGTGCCAGCTATATAGGACGTGTGCGAAATCTTGCCCGCAGATGCGCCCAAGCATACAGCAAACAGCGTGAGGAAATGGGCTATCCGTTACTGAAGGAGTCAATCCATAGTAATGTTACTGTGCCTGACGTAAAATATTCAGTACCAGATGAAGAGCATCTTGATTTTTTGCTGGAGATCGGTACAGAAGAAATCCCTTCCTCCTACATAGAGCCTGCTATGAAGCAGATAGAGGAATCAGTTAAAAATATACTTACGAAGAACAGGCTTGATTTTGACGGAATAAGCGTTCTGGGAACACCAAGACGAATGGTTCTCTCTGTGACAAATCTGGCAACCCATCAGCCTGATCGCACTGTAGAGGTTATGGGTCCGCCGAAAAAATCTGCTTTTGACGAGTCAGGGAATCCTACGAAGGCAGGAGAAGGTTTTGCAAAGAAATATGGAGTTATCGCAAGCGATCTCAAACTAAAAATCACTGATCGAGGAGAATACGTTTACCTTCTGAATCCTGAAAAGGGACGATTAGCCATTGAGGTTCTATCTGATGAAATACCGGAAATGATAATTTCTCTTGGTTTCCCGAAATCTATGCACTTTAGCAGTTTTGAGGATGGTAAATTGCAGTTTGCCCGACCTGTCAGGTGGATCGTTGCACTCTTGGGCAGTGAGGTTATCCGTTTCAATGTTGGTAGAGTTAGTTCTGATAGGTATACTTTCGGACACAGATTCCTTTCTTCCGGGGCGATAGAGATTAAAGATGCTTCCATTGAAAATTTTAAGAAAATCCTTAAAGATGCAGGAATTATCACTGATCACAATGATCGCAAAAATATGATAAAAAAGCAGGTCAGCGATATACTGGAATCAAAAGGCTGTTCAGATTACATTGATCATGAGCTTCTTGATATTGTGACTTATCTGGTTGAGATGCCGAAACCTGTTGTTGGATCATTTAGTGAATCTTATCTTTCGTTGCCTGTGGAAGTTCTGGAAACAGCGATGAAGAAGCATCAAAAATATTTCTCTTTGCATACCAAAGATGGGGAAAAATATAACTCTCCGCTTTTGCCGAATTTTATTACTATAACCAATGGCACAGGCGATGATGATATTATAAGACATGGAAACGAGAGGGTTCTTAGATCAAGGCTTGCTGATGCAGAATTCTTCTATAGCGAGGATCAACAGACTGGTTTATCAGATAAACTTGACATGCTTAAACACGTCGTATTTCAGGAAGAGCTTGGTAGTCTGTATGACAAGAGCCAGAGGTTAAAGGAACTGTCGGCTTTCTTGTGTGATGAGATCGGTCTTGATTCTGATACCCGTCAAAATGCGATCCGTTCATCAGAGCTATGCAAAATTGATCTTATAACGCAGATGGTTGGAGAATTCCCAACTTTACAGGGCATTATGGGTGGGTACTACGCGTTAAACTCAGGTGAAAACCGTGATGTTGCCACTGCTATTAGGTCACATTATAATCCGAATTCACCCACTGGCGATTTGCCTGAAAACATAACTGGTTGTATCGTATCAATCGCAGACAAGCTTGATACCATAGTTGGTTACTTTGCCACAGGAAACATTCCATCAGGCTCTCAGGACCCTTATGCTCTCAGACGTCAGGCAACAGGGATCGTCAGAATCGCACTTGAAAATGGGCTAAAATTAAATCTTGATAATGCAGTAAATAAATCCATAGAATTATACAAAAGGGGTTCAAAGCTAGAGATAGAAGAAAATCTTAAAGACACAATAACAGGATTTCTAAAAAGTAGAATATCAGCTATACTATCTGACAGGGGTTTTGCTTATGACGTTGTTGACAGCATTCTGTCAGCAGGAGATACTGATGCTATTGGGGCTTTGAAACGTGCCGATGCGCTGGCAGAATTAAGGAAGCGACCCGAATTTGAAAGGGTATATCCTGCATTCAATCGTGTGCTTAGAATACTACCAGAGCAATATAAGCGTAAAGGTGATGCGGAGAATATTTTTACAAGCACTGTTGAGCCAAAACTATTTCAGGATAAGGCTGAAAACGATTTATACGAGTCAATACTAAAAGTCGAGGAAGATATAAAATTAAATTCTAATTATAGCGAAGTTTTAGCCAAGCTAACTACTCTATATGACCCGATTGACATCTTCTTCGATAAAATCATGGTAATGGCTGAACAAGAAAGCATAAGGAATAATCGTCTTGCGCTTCTGGATCGCCTTGCTGGTATGCTTTATCTGATAGCTGATTTCTCTAAGCTGGTTGTATAAATAAGGATGAGGGCGGAAGGATGAAGGATGAAAAAAATCGCTTCTATTCTGATAATCGTAATAACTCTTTGTCTTGTATCATCAGTCGAAAGCTATACGCTGTCAGTCAGTCATTTGCCTCAATTGCAGAAAGGTCGGGCTTTTCTGCTGATAACTGATCTAAGTGGAATTGGTCCGTCTATTGACGTAAGTTTTTACGATGAATCAGGTAAGGCTGTGGCTGTCGTTCGTAAATTGCTTTCGCCTAAAGGCAAGATACAGATCAGCGTTGGAGATCATCTAAAATCTTCGGGGTCTATTGTAGTTGAGTCGTCTAATAAGATGATATATGCAGAATACTGGCAGGTATACAAGAACTTGGCAGTAGCGGTTCTTCCACTTCAATCATCAGACGGAGAAGAACGCTATCTGCTTAATTGCTTTAGATTTCCATCATGCGAGGAAAGCTATATAGCCATCTGTGACCCAAAAGGAACTGGTCCAATGGTTCAGATGGAATTCTACAATAAATCCGGGGAACTTGTGAAAATTGCTCGTAAGATGCTACGCCCTCATGGTATTCTAGTTTTTAAGACCGGGGATTATGCACCAAAAGACATGGTTGGAAAAGTATCTGTTCGGAGTTTTGGCGGAAGTATTACACTTTATACAATTTATTTATGTGGTAAAAATTATTTTGCTTTACCAGCATCAAGACCTTATAAAAATTTTATAGTAGAAGGATTATCCTCTAGTAAAGGAACTACTAATGGTATTATAATAGTAGATGCAAGTTCAAAAGGAACTCACGTTAATCTGGAGTTACTTGACGATCGTAACGAGACAATAAGTAGTTTAGAAAGATCATTATCTGCTAACAGTGCGATTTTAATCGATCTTTCGGAATTTGCTGATAACGTTGAGAATGGGACCATAAGGATAAACAGCGAGTCAGAAATAATTGCTAATTATTGGAAAGAAGATTTGGGAACTGGGGATTTGATGTTTGATACCGCATGGAATGATCCAAAGCCAAGTGCGAGATATTCGGAGAACGTTTTGTCAACCAGTTACCTTTCTTTTCAAGATAGTGCTGAGTTTATAGTTTCAATTTTAAATACCGGTGGAGAATCGGTCATAGCCGAAATTGAAATATATAATAGTGAAGGGGAGAGGATTGGTAGTAAAAAGATACCTCTCGAACCATATAAACGCTTTAAGGAATCAATTAACCATTACTTTGGTGATTTACGTCTGGGAACAATAGTTGTTAGAGACCCAAACTCAAGTTTGCTCGTTACTTCCAGCATTGTCAATACAAAGAATGGTAGGTTATTTGGAAAAACACAAGCTATAAGCCGTTAATTGACAACACCTGCTTAGGTTTACGTCTTTCAGGAGGAGTATTCTATGTTTATCAGGGATACAGGATTCACGGTTCAGAATAGAGGACTCAAGATACAGGGTTCAAAGAGCCATTTTTCAGTCTTCAAGGCAATCTGTGCCTTGTCTCTTGTGTCTTTTTTGTTTCTAATAGTGGGCTGTGGTGAAAAGGACAATGAGCATCTGGTCAATGCCCGACACAAGATTCAGCAAGACAAGTTTAAAGAAGCTCAAGATATAACACAGCTAAAAAACGAATTGAAGCAGGTGCTTTCAAAAGAACCTGATAACTCGGAAGCATTATGCCCTCTAAAAGCCCTTGAAGTCGTAGAATCTGGAGCAAATGCACAAAAGTCAGCGGCAGAAATTCTTCCTATTATCCAGCAGCTTGAGAGTCAGATCAAGAAACTGGAATCAATAGATAAGGACCTTCTGAAAGACGAAGATAAGAATCAACTGGAAAAACTAACCAGAAAATGGAATCTTAGTTTAGAACCAACGGCAAAGATACTTGCATCCAATACAAAATGGATAGACAATGTAGGCATGCCTGCGTTCGATCTACTTATAGAATCGCTCAAAGTTACCAATCCTATAATACAGAATGATATTGTCAATATATTTGTTCAGAAAAAAACTCAATCCTATGACATTCTTATAAAAGCTCTTCAAAATGAGGATAGTATGGTACGGCGTCAGGCAGTGATCGCTCTCGGAAAGATTGGTGATGACCGTGCTGTTGAAAACATAACTACTCTATTAAATGATAAAGACCCCGGCGTAAGATTTTATATACCTGTATCACTTGACCTGATCGGTGGGGAGAAGATAATTGAGCCATTGCACCTCGCATTGAATAATGAGATATCACAGGTTCGTATGGCTTCTGCAGATATACTTGGCAGACTCAAAGACGAAACAGCAGTAAGTCTTTTGATAGAGCGACTAGGTGATGACAATTCATACGTCAAAACCAGTGCAAATGATGCTTTATTGAAAATAGGCACACCGTCTGTACCAATTCTCATAGAGGTTCTTAAACAAAAGGCAGAAAACGTAAATATAAGCCAAAGCAACCTTGTTGGCGATAAGATCGGTACCAAATTCAAAAAAGAACTTGCAAAGCGAGCAAGTTTACAAGCTTCAGTCATATCTGTTCTTGGAAATATGAAAGACCCAACAGCGATAGCTCCTCTTATTGAATCTATGAAGGTGATGCCAGCACCCGATGCTACGGAGGATGAGAAAACTTACGCCGCTTCTGTAAGAACGAGTGCAATTACTGCGTTAGCAACTATCGGAGCGCCTGCTGTTGAAGGTCTTCTATCAACTTTAGAGAATAACATTGAAACTGAGACAGCCAGAGTCAACTCCGCATCAGTATTAGGAACTATCGGTGATAGAAAGGCTGTAATACCTTTAATTAACTGCTTGAAAGATGCGAATAAGAACGTAAGAGCCGCATCTGCTGCGTCACTTGGCACGTTGAAAGACAAACGTGCTTTGAATACTTTGATAGAATTGTTGAATGACAATGACGTTGTGACCAAAATAAATGCCGCAACATCACTTGGGTTGCTGGCTGACAAAACAGCTACTCAGCCTCTTTTGAAAATTTTGACGAACAAAGATGAAAGAGAAAAGTTACGTACCACTGCGTTGGACTCTCTGGGATTGATAAAAGATACTGTTGCAATGGAGCCAATACTGAAGATACTTATAGACGAATATGAAAAAGACGGTATCCGAAAAAGTGCCGCTACCGCAATGCGCTTGATGGAGAACGTTTATCCAAGCGAAGTGCTGATCGCATTGCTTAAAGGTGAAATGGTATACCCGATCTTTGTATCAGAGAAATGTACTGTTACCAACTGGATGAAAAAAGAAGGCGATAAAGATATTATTAAGAACTCCACATCCCTTCTTGAAGTCTCTACTGGTAAAATGAAAAGAGAGATCCTCGCTCCTGCCGCAGGCACTTTAGTAAAGATATATACCAAAGTGGGACAAAGTGCGGAACCTGGCGCACTGGTTGGGCTTATAGCCTACAAAGATAAAGAAATTAAAGAAGAGGAAAGAAGCTCGGTCAGAAATATGGCGTCATTGGCTCTCGGAAAAGTCAAAGGTGATAATGCTGTGCCTGCATTAATTCAGGCTTTGAAAAAGGACAAGAACGGTGCTGTAAGAAAGAACGCCGCTTCATCACTCCGTGAGATCGAAAATGCAAAAGCCAGACCAGAACTCATAGATGCTATGAAACACGATGACAGTGGTGTTGTCAGAAGCGAAGCCGCCTATGCTCTCGGAGTCGGTGGACTGAAACACGCCGAAAACGTACCGCATCTTATTGATGTTCTACAAAAGGATAAATACGAATCTGCAAGAATAAAGGCAGTGTGGTCACTTGGCGAATTAGTTGACAAAAGGGCAGTTGAGCCACTAAAGAAGGCTATCGTTGTAGGAAGAAAGAAGGGCGAAAAAGAAGCTCCCGCAGTTATTACAGAAGCGATAACTGCTCTTGATAAGCTTGCCGCTTCCTCTGTTGATCCAATGCTGACAGTATTAAAGGACAAAGATATAGACGAAGTTGCGAGAAGCTATTCAGTACGTGTTCTCGGTCTGGTTGAAAGCACTAACGCAGTTGAGCCGTTAATAACCGCTTTGAAAGATGAAAGCGTGGTTGTCCGCAGTGAATCTGCTAAATCACTAGGGCTTATAAACGATAGGCGTTCTGTTGAGTCCTTGATAGGCGTGCTTAAAGATACAAACGAATGGATAACTGTACGCACTAATGCAACTTGGTCTTTGGGTAATATAAAAGATGAACGTGCCGTGATGCCTTTAATTGATGCACTGAAATCTGACGTTATGGCAATTCGTACTAATGCGGTTACTGCTCTTGGCACAATAAAGGACAAAAGAGCAGTACTTCCACTCGTCAAGATACTTGAGAATCCAAAGGAAGACGATACTATCCGTGCTGGTGCGATCACTGCTTTAGCCAGTATTGGAGACCCTGCATCAACAGTAGCAATAATGACTGCATTGAAGGACAACAGCGTATCACTCAGACAGAACGCAATTGTGGCTGTTGGTACAATTGCCCTTAAAGAATTTGTTGACATCCTCATTGGCATAGTGAAGAACCAGAATGAATTATCTGCGCTCCGTGCAAGTGCCGCAGAGTCTCTTGGTAAAATTGGCGATAAAAAAGCTATCAGCGTCCTGACTGAAAGATTGGCTGATCCCAATGAATCTGACACTGTTTGGATCAAGATTGCTGAAGCAGTAGGGAAACTGAAAGCACCGACAATATCAGCATGGGTTGAGCAAAGAGCCATAGATACGTTGGAACCTGTCACTGTCAGAAATGCCGCATTTATGGCATTATCCGGGACAGGTGGTGGCAAGGATTTCGCCACTGTGCTGGAAATGCTGGAGAATGCCACACTGGAGATCAGATACGGTTCAGCAATAGCGTTAGGAAACGCCGGGAGCAAAGAGGCTGTTCAACCGTTAATAACCAGACTACAAAAAGAAGGAGAGGAATTGGTCAGGTATCATATTGTAACTGCTCTTGGAAACATAGCTGACCCAAGCTCGGAGCAAGCTCTTATAAAATCTTTTAAGGAAGACGCAACAGCCAGTGTGAAAAATGCCTCTGCTATTTCTCTTGGTTACGTAAAAGGCAAGAACAGCATTACAGCCTTGATAAGCATACTTCAAGACAATACTAAGGGACTTGACCACAGATGGAATTCCGCAACTGCTCTTGGCAATGCAAAAGCAGCAGAAGCTACGTCAGCATTACAAAAGGTTCTTTCGGAAAACAATGGCACGCTACATTTTGAAACAGCAGAGGCTTTGCGAAAGATCACAGGGCAAAGTCAAGGCTATGAAAGGTAGTATTACTAATATTCAAATATCACACCCAATGCTTCGTCTGGATGCTCATAGAGCAGATCAAAGGCACTTTTTGCCTTTATCAATGGGAATCGGTGTGTGATCATCTCTTTAACCCGATTCTGCCCATGCAACAGAACTGGTCAAAAGAGGAAGAAAAGTAGCCTCTTCAAACGAAACATCATCGGGAAGCGGGATCACTTTTGCATCCGCTGTTCCCGGAACACAAACAACGTATTCCGCATGAGGCGCAACCGCGGTAACCCTGTCTCCAACCTTAACGTCTTTTACGTCACTTCCCGCTTCTACGATTACACCTGCATCCGAGTACCCCATTATTGACGAGTTGACTGCATGAGGCATTATATACCGTGCAAAAAACTCTGAACTATGTTCCCCAAGCAAGTATCAACAAGTTAAAAATAAAACTTTAACTTTTAAAATAAATTATAATTATTACAAATCCAGCTTTTGGGTTGATAAAAGTCGAGTAAAATCTTAAGTAAAAATACTTTATTGACTCAATTTATAGATTATGGTAGATTATAATGCTCCCCGGTGGCGGATATTGTTTAGCCGCAAGCCATGATCTAATGCTTGATGAATTCCCTGTTGATAATGTCATAGCGATGTACGAAGAAGCTTTTGAATATGGTAAGTATTAACGAAAGGAGACAAAGATGAATATTCTGAGTTCTGTAATCTCTATAACGCTACCATTGTGCCTTATAGTTGGAGCTTATGCAAATGATGAAGCAAATACTTCAATAAGTAAACAACAGGCACAGAAATTTGAAACGCAGATCACAATGACCGTCGGTTTAAATTACCTTCTTTACCTGCCGAAGGGATATAATTCAGATAAAAAAGAAAAGTATCCGTTGATCCTGTTCCTTCACGGTGCAGGGGAGCGCGGCGATGATCTGAATCGTGTTAAGGTACATGGCATCCCAAAGATCGTTGAGCAAAAGGATGATTTCCCGTTTATAGCAGTATCACCGCAATGTTCGGCAAATTCATGGTGGACTTCTGAACAGGAACTGATTGCACTAAATGCTCTGCTCAATAAAATTGTAGTCAAATATGCTGTAGACAGAAACCGAATATATCTAACAGGTTTAAGCATGGGCGGTTATGGAACGTGGGCGCTTGCTATGAAATATCCAAAGAGATTTGCAGCGATTGTGCCTATCTGCGGAGGAGGAGACCCAAAAAACATAAGTGCCATCAAGAACATTCCTACATGGGTATTTCACGGTGCAAAGGACAGTACTGTTAAATTAGAGGAATCAGAGAAGATGGTCAACGCACTCAAAGAATGTGGCGGAAACGTTCAATTCACCGTCTATCCTGAAGCTGACCATGACTCGTGGACTGCAACTTATGATAATCCTGAGCTTTACAAGTGGCTTCTGCAACAATCAAAGACTAAGAAGTAAGAATGTCCATAGAATGTGGATAAATCAATATGAAATTATCAAAAACAAATTTTCTTATCGGTATTGTTATCACAGTTGCAATTGTTATCGCACTGGTCATCATTTTACGTACAGCCGTGACAACCGATAAGAAAACAACTATTGGTAATATATTTATATACGACATTAAAGAGTTCTCTAAGACTGATCCAAACCTTATCAAGTATAAAGAGATAAGTAAAATAAAGACAGGATTACAAAATCCTTATGCTATCACAACTGATTCCAGTGACCACATCTACGTGACTGGAGATAAATCCATCAAGATATTTGATGCTCAAGGAAACGTATTATCTGAGATTAAATTGAATGACTCTCCTCAATGCCTGACCATTGCAGGTGATGGTTCTATCTACATAGGCATGAAAGAACATATTGAAGTCTATAATCCCACAGGAAAACTCATCAAAAAATGGAATAGCTTGGGGCAGAATGTTGTTATAACAGCAATTGCAGTTTCTGGAGATAACATATTCATAGCAGACGCAGGCAGAAAAATTGTCCTGCGATATGATATTTTTGGTAAACCGAAAGCGACTATCGGAAAGCGCAATCCAGATAAAGGTATACCGGGATTTGTCATTCCAAGTCCATATTTTGACTTAGCAGTTGCTCCTGATGGATTGCTTAAGGTCGTTAATCCGGGTTTGCATAAGATCGAAGCTTATACTTTTGATGGTGATCTTGAATCATCATGGGGAGAGACATCAATAGATATTAGAGGTTTTAGTGGATGCTGTAATCCAGTAAACATTGCTATTCTTTCGGATGGTAATTTTGTAACATGCGAGAAAGGAATACCAAGGGTTAAAGTTTATAATTCAAAAGGGATTTTTGATAGCGTCGTTGGCGGAGCAGAAAGTTTTGCGGATACTGTTGGTATATATAATCCTGCGGAAACAAAAGAGGATTCTACAAAAGCGCTTGACGTCGCTGTTGATTCCAAAGATCATATACTTGTGCTTGATCCTGTTGAAAAGACAATCAGAAAATGGATAAAAAACATTAGGTAAAATTTATGAAAGAAGAAAAAGATAAATTATCAAGAAGAGATTTCATTAGAAGTGGTATACGTGGGGCAAGTTTGTTGGGTCTAGGCGGAATATTGGGTCTGTTTTACAACCGTGCTAGAGCAAGCGATCTCGTCTGGCAACTTGACCCATACAAGTGCATACAATGCGGAAAATGTGCCGATAATTGCGTTCTGGAAATATCTGCGGTTAAATGTGTACACAATTTCAATATGTGCGGGTACTGCCGACTTTGTACAGGGTACTTCAACCCACAGCCAAATGCCTTAAATACCGCCGCAGAGAATCAGCTTTGTCCATTGGGTGCGATAAAACGAAATTTTGTTGAAGACCCATACCACGAATATACTATTGACGAATCGCTGTGTATTGGATGCGGTAAATGTGTTAAGGGATGCTATTCATTCGGCAACGGATCGCTGTTCCTTCAGGTAAGGCACGATCGCTGTCTTAATTGTAATGACTGCGCAATTGGCAGAGCGTGTCCTGCTAATGCGTATAAGCGAGTTCCTGCAAGTCAGCCTTATTTATTCAAGGGAAAAGCATGAATCGTCTTGTTTTCCTTATACTCATCCTGCTGATCATTCCCAATATTGCCTTCCTCGTTCCGCCGAGTGACGGAAGAACAGATGGAGTTCAGCGTTTTCCACCTCCAGAATTTGAGACAGGGCATCAGCTTCCTATCACTACTATTCCAAATCCACGCTCAGATTTTCTTGAATATCTAGATGTTGTGATGTTGCTGGTGACTTTATCTCTGGCTTCATATCTGGCATTGAAAAAGCGTTCACGACGAAGTTTATTTTTTCTGGGTATATTTTCGCTTTTATACTTCGGTTTTTGGCGAAAGGGTTGCGTATGCCCAATCGGTGCAATCCAGAATATGTCGCTTGCCTTATTTGACAAAAGCTATATACCTCCCATCACAGTAATAGCTTTTTTTGTCTTACCGTTAGCGTTTACTTTATTCTTTGGAAGGACTTTCTGCGCATCAGTCTGCCCGTTGGGTGCTATACAGGATATTTTATTAATCCGACCAATTAAAGTACCATCATGGGTAGATAATTCGCTGGGATTATTGGCTTACATTTATTTTGGTGCAGGGGTGCTTTTTTCCGCAACTGGAAGTGCTTTTATAATCTGTCAGTACGACCCATTTGTATCATTTTTCCGTCGAAGCGGGAGCGTGAATATACTGATTATCGGTGTATGTTTTTTGGTTATCGGGATGTTTATAGGCAGACCTTATTGCAGGTATCTATGCCCGTACAGCATTCTGTTACGATTGACTTCAAAGGGTGCAAAATGGCACGTAAATATTACACCGAGTGAGTGCATCAACTGCCATTTGTGTGCGGATTCATGTCCATTCGGCGCAATAAGGAAACCGACTCTAACCCAACCAAAAGATCGAAAAGAAGGGAAAAAAGCTTTTACTTTTATAGTCATACTATTGCCTTTATTGATTGTTATTGGCGCTTTGCTGGGAGTCCGTGCTGGAACGCCTTTATCACACGTTAATTCAAGAGTGCGCCTTGCAGAGCGTATATGGATGGAGGATACAAAAATATTTGGGGATACTACTGAATCAAGTGATGCTTTTCGAGGTACAGGTCGTCCAAAAGATGAGCTTTATGCAGAGGCAGTCAGTATCAATGGAAAATTTGCTGTTGGCGGAGGAATATTCGGCGGGTTTGTGGGATTAGTTATCGGATCGAAGCTAATCCAGCTTTTTCTCAGGCGCAGGCAGATGGATTATGAGGCAGATCGGTCTAGTTGTCTCTCGTGCGGACGCTGTTTTGCCTACTGCCCTGTCGGTAAAGATATTACTGATGGAACTTTAGAGCTACGAAATGAGGAAAATAAAAACTGAAGCAAGTTAGCATAACGGGATCATTCTTCTTTTCTTGATTTTTCTTCTCTGGAACCGAACATATATCCCATTAATAGCGTTAGGATCGGTAGAAGAATGCTTCCAAGAAATCTGTCACCGATCTTAACTATATCATCGGTTATTGCACTTCTGGCATCTTTGTAAAGCTGGATTGTATCCGTTGTAGGACTTCCTATCACCGATTCGAGAGAATTAGTTGCTATGTAGAAGTACGCTATAAGGACGATTGTCACAAACCCTATAAGACTTAGGGTGATATAACACATCGTTAGTCCGGTTAACTGTGTTTTTTCTGATATGGATATGGATCTATTGGGTGGGAGTTCCTTATTTAACAACGAGTCGGTTTCCAGAAGTGTTCGATCGACCAAATGTCCAGTATCATCAGCTTTATCTTTCTCGGTAGCACCCATAGCAATACCCTCCTTCAGGTAATAAGTCAGGTTAAAAATCTATGGAAGAAGAACGTCTTTTATTATCTTCGCTGATTTGGTAGAAGTAGCAACAGTAGTTACAGATACTCTTTTGTCATCTTCCTTAGTCTCATCGGTCAGATATTTGTAAGTTGCTAACGCTCTGCGGATAATCTCAGCCTTTGATGTACCTTTACTTTCAGAGAGAGTATTGAGTAGTTTGTTTACAGTCTCATCAAATTCAATTGTAAGCTTCGGCATATTCAGTACCTCCTTTGATAATACACATTTTTTACACATATTCTGCGTACATTATACACAAAAAAAACGTAATAATCAAGTAAAAATTTGGTAAACCCCGGTCTTTAATTACTCCTGTTACAAACATAAGCGACCCCGAATCCATCTGCATGATAGGTGTTTTCTATCCGAAATCCAGCGTGAATTGCAAATGCCCCTGTTCCAGAACCCATGCCAATGACTGTATGTTCACTTCCAAGTCCTAAAGCCTGAATGATTGATTCCGTACCTTTCTGATAATCTCTGAATTTCTGGTGATTTTTGTCATATACCTCAACCTGTGCAGGATTATTGTAATCAACACCCGAATGTTTCATCTCATCATATTGCCAATTATATTTTGCATGATGTTTCTCCCTTTATTAAGTCTATAAGTCAATGGGTCAATGTTTTCAACCCAATAGACTTATAGTATTAAGGAATTATATACATAGTTTTCTGCTAAGTCAAGTTCCAAATGAATTATTCATAGAAAATCGGCTTGCAATATATCGCTTTTACATGGTAAAATATCGCCATAGAAAATACTAATAACAAAGTTAATGAGGTAGTAAATATAATCAATGAAACGAATATTCGATACTGATTGTGAAGGTCCTATATCAAAGAACGATAATGCCTTTGAAATAGCGCAGAACTTTATCCCTGACGGAAGCAGATTCTTCGCTAAACTAAGCAAATATGATGATCTTCTGGCAGATATAGACAAAAAGCACGGTTATAAAGCTGGCGATACTCTGAGGTTGATCTTGCCGTTTCTAAAGGCTTATGGTGTAACTGACTCAATAATTCAGGGATACTCGGCACAAAATATTCTGATCGTGCCGGGCGCTGATCTTACCTTGAAACATATTAATTCATTTATGCCAGTTTTTATCATAAGTACAAGCTATAGACCATATATTAACTCTTTGTGTGATGTAGTTGGTTTCCCGGTGAAAAATACATTCTGCACAGAAGTATCTCTTGATAAGTATGAGCTACCAGATTCTGAAATCCGAGACTTAAAAGAGCTTCATGATGAAATATTAAAGTTACCAGAAATTGATATACCTGCTTCTGCTCACAAACGGGAAGACCTTGACAATGGAACTATAAAATGCGCTGAAAGACTGGATCAGATTTTCTGGAACGAGTTTCTTATGATGGTATCCGAGAAAATGCTTGATGAAGTCAATCCAATAGGTGGATTCGAGAAAGCAAATGCCATAAGAAAAAGCTGTGATATAACTGATGTGCAGTTGTCTGAAGTTATGTATGCAGGTGACAGCATAACTGATGCAGATGCAATGAAGCTGGTGAGTGAATCCGGCGGTATTGCTATATCTTTCAATGGCAATCGCTATGCTATACAATCTGCTGACGTTGCCTGTACGTCTCCAAATGCCATGATATTAACCGGGTTTGCTTTACTTTTCAACGACTATGGAACTCAGGCTGTCCGTGAGCTTGCATCAGAATGGGATCAGAGAAAATACGAGTTTGAAAGCAATATAAATAAGATGATACCTGTCACGTTCCGCCGTGCAACGGAAGAACAGAATTTTACGGTTAAAGATGTTACACTCAACCTTATAGAAGAATCAAATATTCAAGAGCTTATATCCCAAAGTGAAAGTTTTCGTAAAACAGTAAGAGGCGAGAGTATAGGCAAGCTTGGTTAGGGAGGAATTGCATGAAATTAATTGGTATCTTGTGTTTTGTTTTTTGTCTTCTTGTTGTAATTGATGTTAATAAAACTTTAGCTCAGAATAATGATAAAGTTATACATGCTGTCAAAATAGAACATAACGAAGGTCCAAAAATAGACGGTAAATTGGATGACGAATGCTGGAAAAAAGCTGGAATAGCAAATGATTTTATTCAGTTTGAGCCAACATTGGGTGAGAAGCCAAAAGAACTGACTAAAGTATATATTCTTTACGATAAAGATATGCTATACGTGGGTTTTGAATGTCTTAAAAATGATCCAAGTAAAATTTTGGCAACGCAAACTAAGCGTGATTCTGAATTTTTTCAAGATGATTTTGTAGAGGTTTTTTTGGATACTTACCACGATCATCGAAACTGTTACAGCTTTGCGGTAAACAGCATCGGAACACAGGTTGATCGCCGTATTTCTAACGAGGGTAGTGTTGGTGGCGGAGACCCTATGAATGATCCGTCTAAGGCATGGGATTGCGCATGGGATGCAAAGGCTACAAAGACCGATAAAGGCTGGACAGCAGAAATGGCGATACCATTCTCAGTATTACGATTCAACAAGAAGGGTGATGGTACGTGGGGAATCAATTTCTGGCGCGCTAATCAAGAATTTCGTGAAAGGGATACGTGGGCAAACGTTGGTAATAAGCAATTATGTGTGTCAAAATATGGATGCTTGGATGGCTTATTAGTTAAGGAACTTGCAGTTAAAAGAATAATAAAATTCAAGCCTTATGTCACAGTAAAGCCAAAATTTGAACCAGAACGTGATATAGAACCAGCAACGGGCATTGACATCAGATATCCATCTTCTACGATAACAACAGATTTAACCCTTTATCCTGATTTTGGGCAGATCGAGGCAGACCCGGCAAGGATCAATCTTGGTGACGTAGAGCAAATACTACCAGAGAAACGCCCATTCTTTCAGGAAGGTATGGAGCTTTTTCAAACACCTATTCAGTTGTTCTATACCCGTCGTGTTGGAATAACCGATCTAAAATATGGAGCTAAAGCAGTTGGCAAGCTTGGTGATTTCAACCTCGCACTCGTTGATTGTCAATCAAACGATACAAAGCCAGAAAGTTATGTCCCTTTAATAGGTGAAATCATACATGACGAAACAAAAAATAACTATCTGGTATTTAGAACCCAGACTGATATAGGATCAAACTCAAGTGTTGGAATTATTGGAGTCAATAAACAAAGTGCTGATAGCTACAACCGGGCAGGCGGGCTTGACTGCAACATAACATTACCTTATGATATGAGACTCATCGGTCAGTTTGCAAGAAGCTGGTTCCCTGAAAAAAATGATAATGCTACATTTTTTAGCCTGAAAAGGGGGGCAAAGGGATTATTTTTCGAGATTGAAGGCGGTGATATTGGTCGTGATTTTAACGTAGAGTCGGGTTATATTCCACGTTTAGACCGTAAAGGCGGGAAGATCGAAACTGAATATGAATACAGACCTAATGCAAAAATCTTCAAGGAAATATCCGGGGGAGTTTCATACGAGCGATTGTATAATCACGATGGTATCAAGACTAATGAAAGCCGAAGGATTGAATTAAGAGCCGGTATAGCTGATTTCTTCATCGAATGTGGACCGGAATGGTATCAACACACTGACGATTTTGACGTTAAAATACTCTATACTAACAGAACGATAATGTCCTTTATGGGTTATTTTCCACCGAAATGGGTATCCATAATGATGCCTATGATGATTGGAGAACAGGAAAACAAAAGGACTTTCTTCATTGGTCCCGGATTAACCTTAATGCCACTACAACAACTTAAACTTGATGCTGGATTAGACAGAGTTGACAGAGAAGGCGATAGGCTTGTATTAAATAGACGTTTCAGCGCAAGCTACCAAATCTCTCGGCAGATGGTTGTACGCAGTAACCTTGAGTTGACGAGAGATAACACAAGGTATATATTTGTATTGTATTCGTGGGAATTTCGTCCAGAGAGCAACCTTTTCCTTGTTTATTCAGACAATAAGAATGGAGACGCACTGGAAAAAATGATATTTTTCAAGATTTCATATTTGTTTAGTCTAAGGTTTTTCTAAAGTATCAATAAAATAATACATTGTGAAAAGTATTAATGATTTAGTAAGCACTAATATAATTATTGTGGAGGTTTTGTATGACCAAAGAACAGATGTTTTATAAAGCATTGCAGGATGTCTTTATTGGAGCAAAAATTGAAGGCGAAGGCGGATTCATTAACCTGATGCGGATCAAATCAAACTATTATTCGCAGATTGAAGATATTCTGCAAAAAGACATTGATAATGCTTTACGACAATATTCAAATTTCAGGGAAGAGCTTTTTGATAAACTTTATACGTTTTTTAGCCGATATTTTACTGAAAGCGGATCGATCTATTTTAATTCTACGCCATTTCATAATAATATTTACGAAAAAGTCTATACTGACGACCGTGACGTGATACTATTCTGGAAAACACAGATGCTTTACTACGTCAAAACTGATCGCATTTTCAGGAGTATGCCCATAGAGGTTGAAGGGATCAAGTTTCGCTTTGATGCTTCAACGATTGAAAATAAGAAAGCCAATGAAAAGAGAAGTCTCATTTATGAATTAAAAGATATGGAAGATGATAAAACTATCATCTTTTCTGTGTATTATTCAGAAAAAGGCAGAAAAACAAGAGAAGATGATATTCTGAAAGAAATAAAGAAAAAACATATCTCCATTACTGAAGAACTGTTAGAAAAAGCATTTCGTGTATTCGAGAAACAAAGCGAGGTAGATTTCTTTATCAACAAGAACGCAAGGCAGTTTTTGCAAGAGCAGTTTAAGCTGTGGAGTTATCAATATTTTTGGGATGGTGCAAGCTATTGGACGCAGGATAGGGTCAATCAATTACAAATACTCAAGGACGTTGCTTTTAAGATCATTGACTTTATTAGCCAATTTGAAGATGAACTGGTCAAAATTTGGAATAAGCCAAAGTTTGTGCTAAACAGTAATTACGTGATCACGCTGGACAGGATTATGGATACTGCTTTGTCAGAGAATCAAATCCCCCCTGCCCCCTTTAATAAAGGGGGTATATCTGTTCCTCACCCTGATAAAGAGGATGTATCTGCTTCCCCTTTTAGTAAAGGCTCAAATCCCCCTACCCCCTTTAGTAAAGGGGGATTAAGGGGGATTCTAATAAAAATACTAACACATTCAAATATTGATCTACAAATCAAAGAATGGAAAGAACTTGGAATTGTAGACGAGGATTTCACAGTTGAAGATATTTTTGAAGATGAAGCCAGTAATAACTGGGAAGAAAGAAAGAACCCTGGTCTTTTTGATAAAAATGAGCTAAAGCAGAAAGGATTAATAACTACTGGTTTTCACCTTCCTTACAACCCTGATCTAAAGGAAAGGGCAAGAGAATTAAGAAAAAATATGACTGAACCAGAGAGAAAAATCTGGTATGAATATCTGAGGAATTTTAAGTATCAAGTTTTAAGACAAAAACCTCTTGATAATTACATAGTTGATTTCTACTGCCCTGAATTAAAAATTGTCATTGAAATAGATGGAGATACTCATTTTACTGAAGAAGGTAAAGTATATGATGAAGAAAGAACAAGGATTCTGGAAGGATACGGATTAAAGATTATAAGGTTTCTAAATACTGATATTATGAGGAATCTTGCTGGAGTTGTTCAAGAGATAGAGAAGGAAATACATCAAATCCCCCTAACCCCCTTTAGTAAAGGGGGAATAGGAGGAAGTTTTAACTTTGATGAAGAGTCAAATCCCCCTGCCCCCTTTAATAAAGGGGGATTAAGGGGGATTTGTCCGAAATACAAGCATCTGCCTATAGATACGAGGTATTTTAAGGAATTGGAGTTAGAGATACTTTCGTTGTTTGATGATCTGGATAATCAGCTTGATGGCTGGCTAATAAAAAGCGAAAACTATCAGGCATTGAATACTATTCTGCCGAAATTCAGAGAAAAAGTGCAGACTATTTATATTGACCCTCCGTACAATGCAAAATCAAGTGAGATAATCTATGTAAATGAGTATAAACATTCATCTTGGATAACATTGATGGAGAATAGATTAAGTTTAGCAAGATATTTTCTGTCTAATTCTGGTGTTTTTGAATGTGCTATTGATGAGAATGAGCATGATAATTTAAGTAAACTTCTGACAGAGATATTACCAAATTATGAAAAAACATGCATATCAATTGTTCATAACCCAAGAGGAATACAAGGTAATAATTTCTCATACACACATGAATATACTTTTTTCTTGTGCCCTTCTAAAGGAGTGATACAGCATAAAGAAATTGAAAAAGACAAATGGGAATATTCAAATTTACGAAACTGGGGTGGAGAATCACTAAGAACAGATGCCAAAAATTGCTTTTACCCGATATTAATCAAAGATAACAGAATAGTTGGTATAGGCGAAATTCCTGACAACAGTTATCATCTAAGCTCAAGGGTAATTAAGAAAGACGATGATGTTTACGAAGTGTGGCCAATTGATAGTAACGGTATAGAAAGAAAGTGGAGATATGCAAAACAGAGTATAAAAGAAATCCTTGATTATTTGATTATCAAGGATTTTGAATATGAATTCGAGATATATATGCCAAAAATGACTGAGCAATATAAGACAGTATGGATAGATTCTATTTACGATGCAAGTATTTATGGTTCAAAGCTATTAAGTGAAATGTTTGGGAAAATAGACTTTGATTTTCCAAAATCGCTATATAACGTATTTGATTGCTTGAATAGCGTTTTACAATCTGAAAAAAGTGCTATAGTTATGGATTTTTTTGCTGGTTCTGGTACTACGGCACACGCAGTTATTGAACTTAATAGGCATGATAATGGTAAAAGAAAATATATCCTCGTTGAATTAGGTAATCATTTTAACAATGTCATCTTGCCAAGAATAAAAAAACTGTGTATTTCTGATAATTGGGATAATGGAAAATCAAAAAATGGTAAAGGAATTTCTCATTTCATCAAATACTACGAGCTAGAGCAATACGAGGATACCCTCCGAAACTGCAAATACGAGGACGGCGACCTTTTGACAATTCCAGACCGCTCTCCATATCAGGAATACGTCTTTCTAAAGGACGAAAAGCTGTTGAAATCCATAGATGTTGATTATGAAAACAATAAAGTAAACATAGACTTAACGAAACTATACGAAAACATTGACATTCCAGAGACACTTTCAAACCTTATGGGCAAATGGATTAAAAAGATCACTGCTGAAACGGTCTTATTTGAAGATGGCAACGAAATCAATTACAAAGATTTGGATTATAAACAGATAAAACCTTTAATATGGTGGTAAATCCCATTTAAATGAAAGTTAAGAAATAATCGGGTAATATAAAATGAATCAAATCCCCCCTTCCCCCCTTTAGTAAAGGGGGATAGAGGGATTCAATATGGTGGTAGGTATGAGTAAACTATATTTGCAGGATATTGTAAGCGATATTCCACAGGACTCGCTTCCTACTAAATGGATGGCTTATGATTTCAAGACTTTTTCAAGGAACAAGACGCTTTTCGACTTTCAAGAAAACTCCCTGAGAAACGTAACTAAGGCATTGCATCTGTTTTTCATTGAAAAAGAAGGCAGAAAGAAATATCTATATAATCACTATAAAGCCAATGGACTAAATGAAGATTTTGATTACGACCTAAAGAAAAAAGAAGGTAAACAGTCGGCAAAGTATCTCCTTGAATATGACAAAGATTATCCTGTCATTGAAAGAAAGATCAGCTTTGAGCATTTTATCAACCGTATGAGCTTCTGGATGGCTACTGGCAGTGGAAAAACGTTAGTTATCGTAAAACTGATCGAGCTTCTATCATTTTTAATCTACGAAAAAGAAATACCACAAAACGACATATTATTCTTAGCCCATAGAGACGATCTGCTTGAGCAGTTCAAAAATCACATTGACGAATTCAACAGCTACCATTTTGGCAGACGAATAATATTAAGAGGCTTGCGGGAATACGACTCTGTAAAAAGAGAAAGTAACTTATTCAAGGACAATGAAATAACGATTTTCTACTATCGCTCAGACCTGTTTTCTGATGAAACAAAAGAGAAAAAGATAAATTTCAAAAATTACGACAATGATGGCAAATGGTACATCCTACTTGATGAGGCACACAAAGGCGACAGGGAAGATTCAATAAGACAGATACTTTATTCTATCCTTTCACGCAATGGATTTTTGTTTAATTTCTCCGCTACCTTTACAGACCAAAGAGATTACGCAACCTGCGTCTTTAACTTTAACCTTTCCAAGTTCATAGAAGAAGGTTACGGTAAGCACATTTATCTATCAGAGCAAGAAATAACTGCTTTTAGAGATAAAGATGACTTTTCGCCAATAGAAAAACAAAAAATTGTCTTAAAAACACTGTTTTTGTTGACATATATCAATAAGCATTATGAAAAGATAAATCCCTCTGCCCCCTTTACTAAAGGGGGATTCGACGAATATAACTTGTATCATAAACCATTGCTATTAACGCTGGTTAATTCCGTCAATACCGAAGATTCAGACTTACTTTTGTTTTTTAATGAGATTGAGAAGATCGCAAAAAACAAGATTAAGCAGGACTTGCTTGATGAATCAAAGCAGGAGATTATTGACGAGTTTGAAAAAAAACCAAAGTTTATCTTTGAAGATATGGAAGTAGATTTTGATAAAATAGAGTTTAGTAAGATTGAATACAAGGATATTCTGCAATCAGTATTCAATGCAGGAACTCCGGGCAATATAGAAGTCTTAAAGATACCAAGTAATAAACAGGAATTAGTTTTTAAGCTGGCAACATCCGATCTTCCCTTTGCCCTTATAAAAATAGGTGACATCGCTGATTGGTTGAAAAGTAAACTCAGTGGATACGAAGTGATCGAAACGTGGGACAATGAAAGCGTTTTCAAAAGACTGAATAAGGATGATTCGTCAATCAGTATTTTGATGGGTTCACGCAGTTTCTATGAAGGTTGGGACTCAAACAGACCAAATCTTGTTCTTTTTGTTAATATTGGTGTGGGAACAGACGCAAAGAAATTTGTCCTGCAATCTGTCGGTAGAGGCGTAAGAATTGAGCCATCGAAGAATAAAAGAAGAAGATTAAAAAATTTATACAATGCAAAAGAAATTAACGCCGAAGTCTATACAAGAGTATCAAAATACAATTTGCCATTGGAAAGCCTATTGGTATTTGGGACAAATGCCGAAAACCTTAAAGAGATAATCAAAACCCTAAAGGAAGAAAAGCAGGATTTTGATTTAGGTACAGAGTTTATCATTAACAAAGAAGCAGGAAAGCATGAGCTTCTAATACCAATGTATAAGGATACAGACAGAATCTTTGCCGAAGAAAAAGACCCGCAAAAGTATGTTATCAGCAAAGAAGATTACGAATATACAAAAAGATACTATAATCTTATTGGCGAAAAGATTGCACTTGCAAAACATGACTGTCAACCCAAAGTTTTAGCCAAAATTCAAGAGACATTTAACGAACCAGAAAAGTTTTATAACAATGATACTGAGAAAAGCCTTTATGACCCAAGTTTAACATTCAAAAGGATAATCGAACACTATAATTTGAGAGACAGAGCTTTTGATTATTTCAAATTACTTGAAGAAGAGATAGTGCATTTTAGAAAAGTTAAAGTTACCAATGCCGAAAAATACAACGAAATATTAGAGCATATCTGTAAAGTAAGGCATTATGATCAAAGGAATGAGAATATCCAACAATTGCGATTTGATCTTGAAAAACATAAGGATATGGATATATACGATAGGGATAAAGCAAAAATTGACGAGGAATATAAACAGGAATCAAGGGTTGATAAACTAAGGATTAGGTATGTCCAGAATCATTATTATATTCCTTTGATCCTTTCAGACGTGGAAAAAATTGACTACATTAACCATATAATAAATGTAACGAGTGAAGTAAAATTTGTAAAGGAGTTGGAGGAATATATATCTCAACCTGACAATATCTTTAGTAAATATGACTGGTGGATATTTAGTAAGATAGATCAAACTTTAGATGAAGTTCATATCCCTTATTACAATCCAAAAGAAAATAATATTAGCAGATTTAAGCCAGATTTTATCTTTTGGATGCAGAAAGGGAATGAATATAGTATATTGTTCATTGATCCAAAGGGAACAGCATATACTGATGCAGAAATTAAGATTGATGGCTTTTCTAGAATATTTAAACAAAAAGAGTATAGACATAATCATTTGATGATAAAGGTAAACCTTTTACTCAAAGCAATGGATTTGGCAACTGTGCCTGATGGTTATAAGAAATATTGGTTTGATAACTTTAAGGAATTTGCAACTAAACTTAGTTAAACTAAAAGTAATTACGGAGGTATGAAAAATGGTTATAGTTGAAAATGGCAAAAGTGATTATCGTATAGTTGTTGGAGAAAACGCATCATCTTCTGAAAAACACGGTGCAATTGAGTTGAAGATGATTCTGAAAGAGATTTCTGGTGCAGAGATCCCTGTCGTGACAGATAAAGTTCCAGTAAGTGAGCATGAAATTATATTGGGTGACAACACTCATCTACAAGGTCTTAATCTCAAGATAGACTGGGATAAACTTGGAGATGAAGGATTCACCATTCGCACAGTTGATGAAAAATTGGTTATTGCTGGTGGGAAACTCAGAGGCACCATGTACGGCATATACACTTTCCTTGAAAAACTCGGTTGCCGATGGTTTACATCAAAGGTCAGCCGTATACCGAAAAAGGATCGAATTGAATTAAAGCCAATCAATGACACTCAAGTGCCTGTCCTTGAATACAGAGAGCCATTCTACACAGATGCTTTTGACGGTGATTGGTCTGCAAGAAACAAGATGAACAGCACAACGTCACGCTTGACGAAGGATCACGGTGGAAAGATAGTTTACTCACACTTTGTTCATACATTTGATTCGTTGTTATCACCTAGAGAATACTTTGCGGATCATCCTGAGTATTTTTCAGAGGTTGACGGAAAACGCATATCTGAGCATACACAATTATGTCTTATCAATCCTGACGTTCTCAAAATTAGCATTGAAAAAGTCAGGCAGTGGATAAAGGAAGCACCAGAAGCTAATATATTTTCAGTTTCACAAAATGACTGGCATAACTGCTGTCAATGTACCGAATGTAAAGCCATTGACGACAGAGAGGGAAGCCACAGTGGTACGATGCTCTGGTTTGTAAATCAGATTGCAGAAGCCATCGAAAAGGATTTTCCCGATAAGGCAATTGACACGCTGGCTTATCAATACACCCGTAAACCGCCAAAAACAATAATACCAAGAAAGAACGTGATCGTTAGATTATGCAGTATCGAATGTTGCTTCTCTCATTCCCTTGAAGAATGTGAGGTAAACGCTTCATTCAAGGATGATATAGAGGGATGGTCGAAGATGTCAGACAGACTGTATATCTGGGACTACGTTACCGACTTCAGCCATTACATCTTGCCATTCCCTAATCTCTACGTCTTGAAGCCAAATATTCAGTTCTTTGTAAATCATGGTGTAAAAGGTATTTTTGAGGAAGGCAATTATTCCAGTGGTGGCAAAGGTGAACTTGCAGAATTAAGGGCTTACGTTCTCGCCAAGCTCCTTTGGGACCCGAACTATGATACGGATACAGCAATAGACGAGTTCCTTGAAGGTTACTATGGGAAGTCATCTGCACCTATAAGAGAATACATCAACGTTCTGCATGGCAACGTTATGTGTGACAAGAGCCTGCATACAAATATCTGGGCAAATCCGAAGATAGGATATTTGAGCGAAGAAAATGTGAGTATGGCAGAGGAATTATTCGACAAAGCGGAAAAACTTGCTGATAATGATGAAATTCTTGCAAGGGTGCTTGTGGCACGTCTGCCGATCCAATACGTGAGGATATCAAATCTCTCACCTGATGATCCAAAACGTGCGCAGATCATAAGAAAATTCTTTGAGGTTGTAGACAGAGAAGGCATCACCAATATAAATGAAGGTATGTCAATGGATGCCTATAAAAAATCACCGGGGGTTTAGTTTAATAGAAGTGGAGCAAACTGCTAGTTTGCTTATATTATGGTAATCGTGATTAAATTAATGGAGTTTCAATATGAGATTAAAGGACAAAGTAGCAATTGTTACAGGCGGTGGACGTGGTATCGGCAGAGGTATAGCAAAGGTCTTTGCAAAGGAAGGCGCAAAGGTAGTAATTGCCTCCCGAACTACTGAACAACTCGATAGGACTCTCGGAGAGATCAAGTCCGCAGGAGGAACTGTTTCTTCTGTTGTGACTGACATTTCTGTAACTCAAGATGTTAAGAGAATGGTTGAGTTTACTGTTGAAACTTATGGTCACCTTGATATACTCGTAAACAATGCAGGGATCGGATGGTTTGGGTATAACATAGACGATGAAAAGATGGAAGAAGGCTATGATCGCCTGATGGGAACGAACCTTAAAGGTATATGGATGGGTATACATTTTGCTGTCCCGGAGATGAAGAAGATCGACGGAGGATCAATAATAAACATATCTTCCGTACATGCTTGGAATACGTGGGCTAAGGGTTCTGCCTACGCCGCAAGCAAGGGTGGTATCGTTGCAGGAACAAGAGCATTAGCTGTTGAGCTTGCGCCTTTCATGATTCGTGTTAATTCTATATCCCCCGGTTCTATCTTCGTTGGTGAACCGGCTGAAATGGTTGCAAAACGATATGGGGAGCAATATAAAGAGGAATATATCAAACGTTTTGGAGATTTGCCTAACGAACGGCAGAAATATGCTCAACCTTTGCCAGTAGCCGGTACACCAGAGGATATAGGTTACTGCGCCGTCTATCTTGCATCTGAGGAATCAAAGTTCGTGACAGGTATAAATATCACAGTTGATGGTGGAGCAACAGCTAAACTTGCAGTCTCGATTGATACTCCTCCGGAAGTAAGACAACGAGAACAGGAAATGCGCCAGTGGTTTGACGAACTGAAAAGAAAAACGGAGGGATCATAATGCAAGTCGGAATGATTGGAATGGGTCGCATGGGAATGAATATGGCGCGCCGACTTCTAACTGGTAGCCATCACGTCGTAGTCTATAATCGCACTTATGAAAAAGTCGAACAGATGGAAAAGGAAGGTGCTGAAGGCTCAAAATCATTGGAAGAACTTGTGCAAAAGCTTTCTCCACCTAGAGTTGTTTGGATGATGTATCCCGCAGGAGAATTGGTTGATGAGACGGTGTCAACTCTGTCAAGTCTTTTAGCAAAGGACGATATTATCGTTGAGGGTGGAAATAGTTACTACAAGGATGATATACGCAGGGCAAGGGCGTTGAAAACTCAAGGGATACACTACGTTGATGCTGGTGTATCTGGTGGTATCTGGGGACTTAAAGTTGGTTATTGCACGATGATAGGGGGAGACGAACCTGACTTCAGGTACATAGAACCACTTCTTAAAACACTTGCCCCTCCTGATGGATATTTATACTGCGGTTCTACTGGCGCAGGTCATTTTGTGAAGATGATTCATAATGGGATCGAGTATGCCATCATGGAGGCTTATGGTGAAGGCTTTGAATTATTAAAATCATCACCTTATGGAGAGAATCTTGAGCTTGATAAGGTTGCTCACCTTTGGAATCAGGGTAGTGTCGTCAGATCGTGGTTGCTTGAATTGCTGGAATCTGCATTAGATAAAGACCCAAAACTTGAAGGTATCAAGGGTTACGTGGATGATTCTGGAGAAGGGCGATGGACTGTATTGCAGGCTGTTGAGTCAGGTGTTTCTGCCCCGGTGATCGCACTTTCACTTTTCAAGCGTTTCCAATCCAGACAGGATGATTTATTCTCAGATAAAATCCTTGCGGCTCTTCGTAAAGAATTCGGTGGTCATGCGGTAGTCGAATCAGAAAATAAGAATTGAAAGGATTATAATGTCAAAACAAGATACATATTGGACATACTTCGATGAAGCATGGAAGAAGATCATTGAAACATTCTTTCCACATCTACTGAGTTTCTTTTTGCCTGAACTATATAACGACGTTGACTTGTCAAAGAAACCTGTGTTTCTCGATAAAGAGATGGAACAGTTGTCAAAAAAGAGTAGAAAGGGTGCTAAATATGTTGATAAGCTTGTTAAAGTTAATCTAAAAGATGGCAATGAAAAATGGATACTAATACACATAGAGATACAAGGTTATCCAGATAAAAATTTCTCCCAAAGAATGTTCCGCTACTTTTACAGGATATTCGACAAACACAACACGAAGATAGTAAGCATGGCAATATTAACAGGCATAGACACAAGCTCTTTAGAAAGCAAGTGGCTCATATCGGTTTTAAGGTGAAATTGGGTATCATTATGGCTCTCAAGAAACCGGCATTGACACACTTGAGATTGTGTTTCCATTCAAACATCACAACATAGATTGCCAGATATTTCTTGTGAAC
>Ga0315279_10002238_pt1 | contig 29732 bp, 27 predicted proteins | sample YL17G06_20_MG_FD_203694 | JGI IMG/M metagenome (GOLD analysis project Ga0315279, IMG submission 203694) | Sediment microbial communities from Yellowstone Lake, YNP, Wyoming, USA - YL17G06_20 | ecosystem: Environmental > Aquatic > Freshwater > Lake > Sediment | place: USA: Wyoming | collected...
TCGATACATTGATTCTATTCAGCAAGGCCACGATGACGGCGATCAGTGTCGGGCAACAACAACATAGCACCACGACGGCGATGATGATGCCGATGATGAGATTGCGGTTGCTGCCCCCGCTTTTGGCAGGCGCAGCCGGCAGTGGAGGCGCTGGTGGGGGCGGCGCTGATGGCTCAGGTGGAAATTGGAATGGCGAAGGAGGTGGCGGCGCCTCGAACGAAGGCGGAGGTGGTGGCGGCGTGGGCAACTCCACGGCGCTGGCTCCCACCATGGTCGGTTGCGAGGATGACTCTGGTGGAGGCGGCTCGACCGGACGGCTGCCGATGAAGGTGGGTGGTGGCGATATCTCAATCGGAGCCGGAGGTGGCACTGGCTCGATCGGCGGCAGTGGCGAAGGTGGCTCGACCGGCTCGATGATTTGGTTGCTGAACACGGTCGGCTGCGATGAAGAGTCGGCTGGAGCCGGGGATGGCACGTCGGGCGGCGGCGATGTACTCGGCTTGCCTCTGCCGGGTATAACCACGGTGGCATCTGACGATGAATCGGGTGGAGGTTGCATGTCCATAGAATCTCTCCTTTTTTCTCACTCTTGCGAAGGTTTACTCGGAATCCGCTGCAAAATCGGCGCAAACCTTCGCGAGGGTGAGCACTTGTGATACGGTTAACCTGCCAACGTGCCGCGCACCCAGTCGCCGACGAGCCAATAGCGGAAATCCTGGCCCTGGCTGCACTGCACTCCGCCGATGATGCCGTAAACCAACGCGCCCAGCGGCAGGAAACTCAGCAGGCACGCAAACGGCATGCAGAGCAAACCGATAAACACCGCCGTGAGGATGCCACTGATCGCCCAGGCAGCCCCCACCAGAACGCCGCCGCCCACCCACGCAATGAGTTGGAAGACAAAAGCCTGCATGGATTGATAAGCCACGTACCGGGAACGATCTTTATATACCATGTAAATGACGAGCGCAATCACCGGTCCCAAAAAGCCTGTCGCCAGGTTTGCCAACACACTCAGGTGCGCCAACATGGCCCAGGTTCGTTCGTCGGATGGCGAAAGTGGCATTGCGCTCGCCGGGCCGGGTGACGGGGGCGGCGTCCATTGATTCGGAGGTTCGCTTGACATCAAATCCTCTGGTCACGCTAGCGGCAGCGTATGCCACGGGAGCGCCGATGACTGATTGATCTGGCGCATGATCTCGTCGCCGTTCTGCCACAACCAATAGCCGAGGCCTGCGGCGGCGCAGCAGCAGCACAACACTAACAGCACGACGACAACGATGATGATGGTCCGATTGCTGCCACTTTGAGCCGGCGGAGGCTGGACAGGGTAGCCAGGCGCTCCCGGTTGCGATGAGGAATCGGTTGGAAGTTGCATGAGATTTCTCCTTGTAATGGAATGGAATGTTTTTCACCCTTGCGAAGATTGTCGCCGATCTTTGCGTTGCAGCAACGCCGAATTTCGAGCCAGCCTTCGCAAGGGTGAGCAGGACTCTTGAGCTTGAGAAAGATTGGCGACAGCACCAGTGACGCAGTCCGCACTATGGCGAGCCGATTACGTTGCCACTTCCTAATGCTGCGCAAATACCAAGCCCTGGCACTGCTACTACGCCCATGGCGGTCAAAACCACAGCGACGCAGCAGCCCACCCCCCACAGCGCCAGCCCAATCCAGCCGATCACGACAGCGGCCTGCGCCAATCCTTCACCGCTGACCTGGCCGAGCCGGCTGCGGATGTCATTCTTGGCCGAATTGCCCGCGATGATGCCGACAATGCTGCCGATGAGCGGCAGAAAGCCAATGAGCCCCAGAATGCTGCCAATCAGGCCAATCACCGCTGCCGTGCTCGTCGAAGGAGCGGGGGGCGGGTACTGCTGCGGATACTGCGGCGGGTATTGCGGCGGGTATTGCGGGGGCGGATATTGTGCCATAAGACTTTCTCCTCTCAAGATTCATCTGACGAGCCTGCCAACAGGTCAAGCTCGCCTACTGTGCGAGTGCTGCCGATCCTAAGGCCACTTCCAGGTCCATGAATAGGATTTTTCTCCCTGACTTGTCAAGCGAGCTTGTACGAGCGGCGCGCCTATACATTCAGCAGAACGATATTGGAGAACACGTTGCCGATGGCGGGGCCAAGCAGAGCCAGGATCACGATCACGCAAATGGCGACCAAGATGCAAAGGAGTGGGAGCGCGATGATGATCATAATCACCGTGGGGATCGCGATGCCGGCGATCACCCACCCGCTGGTCTTGCCGCTCGGGGAAGGCGGCTGGTTCGGCGCTGGCTGTTCAGGCGGATATTGTTGTTCGATGAGAGTCCCCTTTCTTTGTTGGCGAGCCTGCCTCAAGTCAAGCCCGCGATTGGCGCGCGTGCTGTTGATTCAGCAGCCACCAGGCGATGGCCACCACGGCGATGAGCAGCACCAGCGCCAGAAGCACCGGGACGAGTATCGCCGCCAACGAGGTGACGATGGCCACAATGTCTTCCAGCGTGCTGACAATTATATTCGCAGGAATCGTCGCCACGCCGCCGGAAGGTGCAGCCGTCACCGCCGTCACTGCCGGGCGGATGGCGGCTGACTTGACCACGTGGACCGACCCAGCGACGAGAAGACCGCACACCAGCGCCAGCACGGGATGAATGTCGCCGATGACGTTCGAACTGGCGGCAAACAAAATTGCTCCAGCCACAGGCCGGATAGCTGTCTGGATCACATCGTTGACGTGATTGACGGCCGGGACTTTATCGGCGATGGTTTCGACGATAAGCAGCAGCACCAGCACGGCGATGGTCCATCCACTGGTCAACGCAGTCCACGGCTCACGGAGTGGAACAAGATGCGTGAAGCGGGCCAGCAACGCGACGACGAGCAGCGGTAAGTACGCATTCAGTCCCGCCGAGCCGGAAAGTCCGAACGCAGTAAAGACGTTCAATACGCCGGTCATTGCGCTGCCTCGCTTTCTAGGCTATGGGTTGCGCTTGAAGAATGAAGGCGACAGCGCGCCGCCGCCCGCGCCAAGCGCCGCTGCGATCAATGTCCCGACAATACAACAGCAACTGCCAATTCCGATGACCCCTGCCACGCTGCCGAAAATAGCCGGGTCAACGCCAATGTCACGCAGTTGTCGCAATTGCTCAGGCGGAATCTGGGACAAGGCCTGTATCGTGCCGCCCAGGGCAGCCTGAATGGCAAAGATGATTGTCTGGGCGACCCCGCCCACCAGCGAAGTGACCGCGCCTGCGACGGCGCCGGCCTTGGCTGCGTCACTGCCGGTTTGCATCGGGTTCGACTTGTTCCCCAAGTAACCCGCCAGCACGCCCACGCCGACCCACAGCACGAGCGTCAGAATGAACGTGCAGCAACCGACCACGGGAATGATCCCCAACAGGTTCAAGATCACTGAAATAACCGCGCCGATGCCACCGGCTTTGAGTCCATTTTGGAATGTCATCTGATTGCTCCTTTTGAGTTGGTCTCAGTCCACTGTGTGGGCTGGTTGGACACCACGCCTGGCTCGTGCAGGCCCGATGATTAATGTATGGGGGCACACTTTTCGGGAAAAAGCGGCAGTCTGGGTAAATTATAGCACAAGGTCAGTGAAAACTAACAATCGGCGTCTGCTCACCCTTGCGAAGGTTGTCGCCGATTTCCCTTGCACTGCCCGCCAGGGCAAGTGTGCAGCGGATTTCAAGTCAACCTTCGCAAAGGTGATGATCGCATTAATACGGCAAACCCAATACACGCGTGAGATAAGCTCGTCCAAAATCAATCGTGGACAGCTCGGCCAGCGTCGCCGCTAGCCCGACGAGCAGCATGGGTGTGGCATCTCGCCACGTAACGGCACGGTTCTCTCGCCGCGCGACAATCGTCGCCAAGAGCGAGTTGATGAGCGTGAGCATCCACACCACGCTTCCGGCAGAAAGGATCGCCAAGGGATAGAGCAGCACGGGCGGCTCGGCCAGCACGATGCCGATGACGACGACGCCGGCCAACACGATCAACCCCAGCTCGCGCAAATTCCTCAACGATCGTTCGCCCGTCGCGTCGGCCCACATCGTTTGATTGAACACCGGCAGCACCACGGCCGCCAGCGCAATGCCTTCCAACGTGCCGGTCGTCAGGCGCAGCCAATTGTGCGGCTCGTAAAGGTGGGGCAAGATGGGAAGGAGCGTCAGGTACGAGTTCACGCCGTCAAAGCCCATCGCCGCGACAAACAGGACGAGCACGACGAGCACACTCACCGGTGGAAGATTGGCCGCGCGGCGGCGGCCCAGCAAGAACATCACCGCAAAACCTGTGAGCGCGCCCAGGTATGTGCCGCTGCAGCGCGCGCATAACGGCAACTGCTGCCCGCTAAGAAAGAACGACCGCGCCGGAATGCGATGGCACACGGCGTAACCGACGAGGTCGGCGTGCCCTAACACCCCGCCCGGCATGACGACCAGCCAGGCGCCGATCACGATCAACGCCGCCGTGAGAACAAAAACGCCCAACCGGCGACGAGCCGGTCGGGCGGGTGTGGTCGGTTCAACGGAGGGGATGGTTTGCGCGGTTTGCATGGAGCGATTATACGCCGGATTGCCCAGTCTGCCAAATTTTCAAAGGGTAGGGGGCAAGCTTTGAGATTTGAAGTGTGATCTCATTCGTAGGCGAGCGTTTCTCGGACACTCAACCGAGCGGCGCGCAAGGCCGGCCACAGGCTAGCCAAGGTCGCCAGCACGACCATCACGAGGATCCAGATGATTATGCCGTCAACCGAATACCGGAAAAACATCGGCATCTTGAACAGCATGTTGCCCATCGCATCGCTTACCAGCCGCGCTCCGGGATAGCTCAACGGGATAGCGATGAGGGCGCTGACTAATCCCAGGAGGATGCCTTCAAAGATAAAAATGCCGACCAGCGTGCTGGATGTCGCGCCAATCGCGCGCATCACGCCGATTTCTTTGCTGCGTTCCAGCACGTTGATGGACATGGTGCCCATCAAGCCGAGGCTGCCCACCAGTCCCGCCAGCACCGACATGGTCAACAGCAGGTTGGTGATCAGGTTAAACTGCGTCAGGTTCATCTCAATGTTCCGGGACGCCGTGAGGGTAAAGCTCACGTCCATGGCATTCGCCTCGAACGCGGCGCGCAGTTGCTTTTCGATGGCAGCCTGGTACGCCCCATCGTGCCGGTCGGTTTTGATCCAGACCGAATCGCCTCGATTGAACTGGCGCATCTGCCGGGATAACGAATCGCGTGGCACGTACGCCGAGTTGCCCTGGTTATTGATATCCACCAGCAAACCGACGATTTCCCAGGTCGCTTTCTTGCGCTCGCCTAGATTGACGGTGACGACGTTGCCGACTTGCAGCCCCTCATCCTGGGCGATGCGCTGGTTCAACACCAGCACATTCTGGTCGCCGGGCCGCAGCCATCGCCCGGCGGTGATCGTCGGCTTGAACAAGGTTGTATCCGGCATCATTCCCCACAAGGTCACCTGGCGCTTTTTCCCGTCGCCAAATTCCAACGTGCCGTTGGGCGTCAACATCACTTCACTGCCGGTGACGCCGGACACGCTGGCGGCAATCTCTTCAACGCGCTCAAAGCGCTCGACGTTCTTGAATACCATCCACACGTCAAAGTTGTAGGCTTCAAAGACTTTGTCTATCGTGTAGGTGAACGTGTTCCCGAGGCTCATCACCATCATGAACATTGCGCCGGCAGCCATGAGCGTAAGGAGCGTGAGCATCACACGTCCTTTGCGCCGGAACGTGTTGCGCAAGCTCAACGCGAGCGGGCGCGGCAAGCCGTGGATGCCGGCGATGAGCTTATCCAGCCAGCTGCGCCCAAAGTCTGCACCCAGACCATATGAGGCAAGGGCCTGCCGCACGCTGATGTGTGCGCCCGCCAGCACCGGCCACACCGCCGCGAGCACGGGAACGATCAACCCGACCGCAACCTGGATGAGGACGACCTGCGGCACAAATCGCATGCCCTTCAATTCAATGTTGAGTAAGGCGAGCATTGACTGTGCCAGCGAGTTGCCAAAAATCGCGGCCAGCGGCACGGCTAACGCGACGGCGCACAGTCCATAGATCAAGACCAACACAAAATATACGCACACCACACGATCCGTCGTCGCCCCCACGGCCTTCATCACGCCGATCTGTGACACTTGTTGGGCCAGCACCGCGTTGATGGTGTTGACGATCAGGAACGCCGAGATGACCAGCGCCAGCGCGCCGATCACGCCCATGAGCAAAAGGATCGGGTCTAGATTGTTTTGGAAAAAGTGTCGCTTGGGATCCTGGATTTGCGGCGTGCTCACCGAGATTCCGCCTCGTTCGAGTTGCTTCTTGAGCTGGTCGCCCACCGATTGCGCCTGATTTTTGTCGAATACCGGCAGCCGGATTTTCAGCTCGTTGAACCCGTCAATATTGAGGAGGTCCCGCAGAGTTTCGGGCGTGGCAAAAAACATTGCATCGCCGCCGAATTGGGGCGGAAAGACCAGCAGGGTGCGCGCGCTGCCTACCACTTTCATCTCACGTTCGACTTGGCCCGCCTTGACCACGACTGTGCTGCCGACGGGGATGTTGAAGAATGTGTTCGATTGCCGCTCGACCAAAATCGCGTTGCGCTCTCCGCGAGGCCACGCTCCGCTCGAAAGCGCTGCAATGTCCTGGCGCTGACGTTCGTAATCCTGGCGTGCGACCAGGGTGGCGTTGCGCCACTCGGTTTCGCCGGGGTGCTTCCACTGAATCCCAGCATTGATGGCAGGCTCGATATCGGCCACGCCACGCGTGCGCGCCAGTGCGTCCACGGTGTTCTGATCCACCGAATCGGTGTACAAGACGACATGCGCGGGCCGCGAAGCTTCCCACTCGCCCGTCATGCGGCTTGTCATCAAGGACGACATGGTCATCACCATGCCAAGCGCAAAGATGCCGACGGCGGTGCTCAACACTACCATCAGCGTGCGTGCCTTGTTACGCCAGATATCGCGTGCGACTTTGCGGTAGACGATGCTCATATCAAATACCCAATCTCAAATCTCGGTGGCGCATGGCGCGTTTGAGATTTGAGCTTTAATACCCGGCCCAGTTGAGGTTTTCCTTGAATTCATCGCGCGAGACGGAGCCATCGCGAAGCTCAATAATGCGCGGCAGGCGCGCGGCCAGCGAGCGGTCGTGCGTGACCATCAACAGTGTCTTGCCCGCGTTCACGAGCTGCTCGAATAACTGGAACACGCCCTCGGCGGTTTTTGAGTCCAGGTTGCCGGTGGGTTCGTCGGCCAGCAGCAAGGGCGGATCGTTGGCGAGCGCGCGGGCAATGGCAGCACGCTGTTGTTGTCCGCCCGAAAGTGTGTTGGGCAGTTTGTACCCCTGGTCGGCCAGGCCCACCTGTTCCAGCAATGCCATCGCCCGCGACTCCCGTTCGCGCGAGCGGTACATATTGCAAAAATCCATGGGTAACATGACGTTTTCGATGACTGAAAGGGTGGGGAGGAGTTGAAAGAACTGAAAGATCACGCCCACATTGCGGCCCCGCCAGCGAGCGAGTTGGTTTTCGCTCATAGTGTGCACCGGCTGGCCCACGACAATCACTTCTCCGCTGGTGGGGCGGTCAATCCCGGCGACCATGTTGATGAGTGTGGATTTGCCGCTGCCGGACGGGCCGACCACACCTACCGCTTCACCGGCCTTGACTTTCAGCGATACTTCGCGCAACACAGTCACGTCGCCCATGCCGTTGTGGAACGTCTTGATGACTTGGTCGAGATGGATGATCGAACCATTTGTGCTCATAGCTTACCTTCCATCGGACGCGCTTGCTCTCGTACGTAATACGCAAGTCGCCGCAATAAGTTGCACCCATAAAGAAAGCAACAACTTGCGCTCTTAATTTACCGCATCTCTCGTTTTGCACATCGGAAGAAGGATGGATTCCGGCTAACAAAAAGAGTATCTTCTCAATAATCCAGGGGAAGAACCTTGCGAAGGTTTAGTCCGAGTTCGCTGCGTAATGAGCGGAAACCTTCGCAAGGTTCAAATCCCACCACTTTTTGAGAGGATACCAAAAAGAGACTGTCTGGATAGCAGCCTCGCGCCACATTTTAGGGAGTGTGCCGACAACATTTGTGGTAACCGCTCGGAGGTTTTCATCCTTGCGAAGGTTTACTCGGAATTCGTCACAACATCGGTGAAACTCTTCGCAGGGGTGATCTACCTTTGTTTCCTGCGGCTACATCAATCCGTGTCGTTTTGCTGCTGCATTGACCACCGCGTTGATCAAATCGGCATGTGTCCAACCTTCGGCTTCGGCCATCAACGTCAGGTCGCTGATGGGCGTCATGCCGGGAAGTGAGTTGATCTCGATAATGTAGGGCTTATCGCTGTCGTGCCGATCCAGCCGCAGGTCCACGCGCGCCACGTCGTAACAGCCGGTCACGCGCGCGGCTTCCAGCGCCAGCGCGCGGAATTCGTTGGCTTGTTCTGGGCAAATCGGCGCGGGGCATTTGCTGCGGTAGAGATCGGCCAGGTCTACTTTGAGCTTGGCGCTATAGACCGGCTCCGTGCCGGGCGGATAGCCGCTGTAATCTACTTCCGACATCGGGAAAAAATGGACGGCATCCAGCCCGCCGTGAAGATTGCCCACCATGCCAACGGTGATGTCGCGCCCTTCGATATACTGTTCGACCAGCGCGGGCTGGCGATAGGTTTCGATCAGGTACGTCACCTGCTGGCGCAGGCTGGCTTCATCATGCAGGATGGACTGGTCGCTAATGCCAATGCCACTGCCTTCGCGGGATGGCTTGGCGAACAGCGGGAAGCGCAGCCACGGACGGAGCGGCTCGTCGGGGTGATTGAACGTCTGCCAATCCGGCGTGGGCAGGCTGCAGCCACGCAGCACGCGCTTGGTCATTGGCTTGTAGAGCGTCACCGCATTGCCCAATACTGCAGCGGCGCTATAGGGAATGTCGAGCCATTCCAAAATCGCGGGCACCTGCGATTCGCGGCTGTCGCCCCGATAACCTTCGCAGGTGTTGAAGCACAGGTCGGGCTTCCATTCCAGCAGGCGCGGAACCATGTCCAGCCCGCCTTCCATCGCAATGACGGTATGACCGGTTCCTTCCAGCGCGGCCACGTAAGCGCGCACGTTGTCGGGGTGGTCGAGTTCGTAATCCTTGTCGTGTGCCGTGACTTCGGCGGGCAACTGGCTGGCGTCCATGTTGTAAAGTACGGCGATTCGCATGAGTCGTCAGTCCTCTAATCTCTTATTTGGCGCTGTTTGCGCCGCATCCGAGCACCGCTCACTTGGCGGACGACTCGAATCTTTGCTTGCGAGTGTGCTGGAGAAACCATTCATACAGTTCCGGGTTGGCGTAGGTCTGCGTCCATGAATCATGGTCGGCATCAGGGTAGATGGTAAGGCGCACATCGCCGCCACAGGCTTTCAGCGCCTTGACCATTCGCCTGGACTCGGACGGCGGCACAGTCTTGTCTTTTGCGCCGTGAAAGACCCACACGGGAACCTCTTTGAGGACGGAGACCCTGTCCGGGAAACCATACATCCACGGCCCGCCGCCGCAAATCGGCGCAAGCGCAGCGAATCGCTGCGGATAAAGCGCCGCGAATTGCCAGGCGCCGTAGCCGCCCATGCTCAGGCCGGTCAAGTAGAGCCGGTCGGTGTCTACGGCGTAGGTCGCCACGACGTCGTCGAGCAGCGCGCTCAGGGCGTCTGTATGCGTCCCCCACCATGTATCTTGCGGGCATTGCGGCGAAAGCGTGATGAACGGCAGGTCGGTCCCTTGTTCGACCATTTTGGGGATGCCGTGCTTTTTCACCAACTCGATATCATCGCCTCGTTCGCCCGCGCCGTGCAAGAACAGGATCAGCGGCCATTTTATCTTCCCTCCGGCTCGATAGCCTTTGGGCAGTGAGAGCAGATAGCTCAGGCGCAGGGTGCGCGTGACTTGTATTTCGAAAGTGCAAGCTCGTTGGCTCATTTCAGGTCACCTCTGAAAGATTTGGATGATGGCTTTCCAGTTGCCGATCACTGACCACTGCTACCTGTGCCGCTTCATGGTCTCTTCCTGCTCGCGCGTGAGATGTGGCCCTTCCTTCGGCTCGACGCCCAACGCCTTGAGCTGTGCCGCGCGCCAGCGGGCCAATCGCTCGGCTGCCTGCGCCTCGTAGCCCTGATCGCCCGGCTTGTAAAACGTCATGCCCTTGATCGCATCCGGCAAATAATTCTGCGGCGTATAGTGTCCCTCGAACTCGTGTGGGTAAAGATAGCCTTTGCCGTGGCCCAACGCGCGCCCGTCGCGGGTGGCGTCTTGAAGATGCTGTGGCACCTGCACTTTGCCTTCCTCTTCCACTTGCTTGAGCGCGCGGTAATACGATCCGGCGCTGTTGGATTTGGGTGCGGTCGCCAGGTACAGCGTGGCCTCGACGATGGGGTATACGCCTTCGGGCATCCCGATGAATTCGAACGCTTGCACGGCGGCGCTGGCGACAGCCAATCCCATCGGGTCGGCCAGGCCGATGTCTTCGCCGGCCAGGATCACCAGCCGGCGCAAGATAAAGCGCGGGTCTTCGCCCGCATAGAGCATCTTGGCGAGCCAATACAGCGCCGCGTCCGGGTCGGAGCCGCGCACGGACTTGATGAACGCGCTGATCGTGTCATAGTGCGCGTCGCCGTCTTTGTCGTAGAGAATCGCGCGTCGCTGGATGGATTCCTGCGCCACGTCGAGCGTGACGTGGATGACGCCGTCCCGCGAAGCGTCCGGCGGCGTGGACTCGACGGCGAGTTCCAGCGCGTTGAGCGCGTTGCGCGCGTCGCCGCCCGCGACGTGGACGAGGTGCGCCATCGCGTCGTCGTCGAGCACGACATGGCGCGAGCCATAGCCGCGCTCCTTGTCCGTCAGGGCGCGATTCAGCAGTGTGCGGACGCCTTCATCGGAGAGAGGTCGGAGTTGAAAGACGCGGCTGCGGCTGACCAACGGGCCGATGACTTCAAAGTAGGGGTTCTCGGTCGTCGCGCCGATGAGGATGAGTGTTCCGTTTTCGACGTGCGGCAGTAGCGCATCCTGCTGTGCCTTGTTGAAGCGGTGAATCTCATCCACCAGCAAAATCGTGCGTTGGCCGTACAGCTTGCGGCGTTCTTGCGCCTCGGCGACGACACGGCGGATGTCGGCCACGCCCGCCAGCACCGCGTTGATCGTCTCGAACGCGGACTGGGTTCTGTGGGCGATGATGCTGGCCAGCGTCGTCTTGCCGGTGCCGGGCGGCCCCCACAAGAGGATCGAGCTAAAGAGGCGGTCGGCTTCGATGGCGCGGCGCAGCAAGCGGCCCGGCCCGGCGATGTCCTCTTGCCCCACGAACTCATCGAGCGTGCGAGGCCGCATCCGCGCAGCCAATGGCGCTTCGGCGGCGATGCGTTCTTTGGAGGCGTGGTCAAAGAGGTCTGTCATTGCAAGGCATTATACCGCACAACAACGAATTTGGAATGAAACGAATCTATCAGTGCCCGGCGATCTCTTGCTCGACTGCGTGGATCACCTTTTCCATCTCGGCAAGTTGCTGGGGGTCGAGCGGCGGCACCTCGTGGCGGGCGAGCAGTTCCGTTGCCCGTACCGCGGCTCGATCCACCAGCCCTCGGCGGCCAGAGGTTTCCCACTCGGCCCAGCCTTCACGCCCGGCCAACCGCGCCTGCATGACCTCGCCACTCCGCATGTATTTGACGGTGTGCCGCTGGGCCAAAAAGTTTCGAGCGCCATCCATCGCTTTGGCAATGACGTCTACGGCCAGGCTGTCTGGGTTCACTTCAAAGCCGCGTAGTGTCCGTTTGACACTATCCAGAATCTCGTCGTCTATCACCATCTGCGCCAGCGAGCTGACCATGCCGCCCCACACTTCACCCACGCCAGAGATTTCGTCCGCGCCGGCCAGCGCCGGGACGAGCGCATTGATCGCTCGCTCGTAACCGCTTTGCATGTCGGACGTGTGAGCGTCGGTGCACAGGCCATAGACGTTGACCGGCAGTCCATAGTGGTGCGCGATCTCGACCGTGCCGGCAGACGCCAGCCCGATCTCGGGGTTGCCCCACACCGAAAGGCCCGTGCGCGGGTGCATCACGCTGAGCCGCCCACAATAAAAGATCGGCAGGCCCGGTCGCGCCAATTCAGCCAGGACGATTGAGGCCAGCACCTCGGCGTTTTGCTGCGCCAGCGCCCCGGCAATGGACATCGGCCCGGTGGCGCCCATGATAGGGCAAGGGAGTGGGCCGAACGGCAAGCCCAGGCGCGCCACTTCGAGGATGGCTCCGGCTACATCGTCCGGGAAAAAAAGTGGGCTGACGGGCGAAATCGCAATGGACACGTCGCCCTCCGGGTTGGCGATGCGCGCCATTTCCGCTACGGCCCGCACCTCGGAGTCGGTCTGGACGCCTGGCCCGTGAACTGGCTTGGTCGTGTTGGCGATGGTGTCATAGTACATCCACAGCGACATGGCCGTGCCCGGCACATCTTGGGGTGTGAAGAACGGCGTCACGCTGGACACGTTCGGCAGCGCGTCGAGCAGGCGAGCTGTCTTGGCGTTGTCATCACGCAGAGCAGGCCGGCGCGTACCTTCGTTCGAGTCGGCAATGTTCGACACGCCGCCGACGTTGTGAGCATGACAGGTACCATCGCCCAGGACAATCGCCTTGGCCGGGTCGCGGCCGTGCATCTTGACGGTGTGGGGACATTGGGCGACGCAATGCTCTACCAGGTCCGCCGGAAGGAGCACGCGATCTCCCGCGATGTGTGCGCCGTGGCTGACCAGCAGTTCCCTTGCGCCGGGATGCGTCAAGACAACGCCCACTTCGGACAAGATACGCAGAGTCGCTGCGTGAACTTGCTTGACGCCTTCCGCGCCCAAAACTTGTAGGCGGACCATGGGATGACCTCCTCAAACGATGAACGTCACGGACCGGTAGGTTTGGAGATTATACCCCGTAAGGGGTAACGACTCAAATTGTTTTTTTGTTTTATCGGTGCTATAATCGAAAACATCTGAGAGCTTGTCTGAACATCAGGCGCATTCCCACGTTTGTAGCGCATGTAATTGTTCGACGGCGTAGGGTTGCCTGCACCAAGCTCAGGCACTCGTCAGGGATTCGCGCGCCCTCGGCGTCAAACTGATGAGATGAACGGATTTACCCCAAACAGCAAACTTTCCTCCGCCCTCCATGCCAGGTTTTGTTCTGTCTATCAGGAGCAAATGACCACCTGAAGAATGATGGGCCGTTTTTGTGGCAGGGGAAAAGAAAGGAGGCTAACCAGATTAGACTAGCAGTCTGCTCAATCCGCTTAACCATACTCAAATCACCTAGGAGGAGAAATGCGTAACCAACTATTTGCCGCTCTTAGCGGCCTGATGATTGTTTCGCTGCTTCTTTCAGCTTGCGCGCCGGCGGCCACGCCGGTGCCACCGACTTCGGCTCCCGCCGCTCCAGCGCCAGCCCAGCCGACCCAACCCCCACCGCCGACGAACACGCCCGTGCCGACCAAGCCGCCTGCGCCAACCGCCACCCCCAAGCCCAAGGTTGTGCGCGTGGCCTTTACGCAGGAGCCGGATAACCTCAATCCGCTTTACACCAACATGTGGTTCGTTCAGGTCTTGCGTGACATGTACCTGGCCACCGGCTTGATTGACTATAACCAAAAGAACGAGCCGATCCCATGGATCGCTAAAGAAATCCCCACAGCAGCCAACGGCGGCATCTCGGCGGACGGCAAGACCATCACCTACAAGCTGCGCAATGACGTCAAGTGGTCCGATGGCGTGCCATTGACCGCCGATGACTATGTCTTTACCTGGCAGATGATCATGGCCGATAAGAACATCGTCAATAGCCGTGACCCCTTTGACGTGTACGTGGACAAGGTCGAAGCCCCAGACCCGTACACGCTGGTCGTCATGTTCAAGGAGCCGTACGCTCCCTGGCAAGCCAAGATCTTTAGCAGCGTGAGCTCGACCCAGGCCATCCCCAAGCACGTCCTGGAGCCGGTCTTCCAGAAGGATGGCACGATTGACAAAGCCGATTGGAACCGCAGTCCCACCGTGGGCGTGGGGCCGTTCCTGTTCAAGGAATGGCAATCGGGCAGCCACCTGATCTTTACCGCTAACCCGAACTTTTGGCTGGGCAAGCCCAAGCTCGACCAGGTCTTTATCAAGATCGTGCCCGACGACGCGGCGCAGATTGCGGCGCTCAAGGCGGGCGACACGGACATTGGTGTGTTCATCGCCTACTCTGATATGCCTGACCTGGAAAAGCTCGGCACGCTGAACCTGGTGGAAGAGTCGTCCGGCTACAAAGAGTCCTGGTTCTTTAACCTGAGCACGGACGCCAAGACCAAGGGCCACTCGGCGCTGCAAGACCCGAACGTGCGGAAGGCCATTGTCATGGCGGTTGACCGCGAGAAGATTGACAAGGACTTGCTGCTGGGCCGCACCAAGCCGGCGGTCACCTTCTGGGACGGTACACCTTACGCCGATCCAAGCATCCAGCCTATCTCTTTCGATAAGGCCGGGGCCCAAAAACTGTTGGACGACGCCGGATGGAAAGTGGGCACAGATGGCATCCGCGCCAAAGGTGGCGTCAAGCTCAAGCTGCGCTATCGCACGACCACGCGCGAAGTCCGCAAGAACACGCAGGTCATTGTCCAGCAAATGTTCAAGGACGTGGGCATTGACGTCGAGTTGATCAACGACTCGAGCGACACGTTCTTCAACGGCTATGGCGACAAGGGACCTATTGCTACAGGCCAGTACGACATCGCCGAGTGGTCCACGGCTCCGGCCTTCCCCGATCCAGACTTTGCCAGCTGGCTGTGCAAAGAGATCCCGTCGGACCAGAACCCGTCCGGGACCAATGACATGTTCCTCTGCGACAAGGATCTCGACGCTCTGTTCCAGAAGGAAGCCACCACAGTAGACGCTGCGGCGCGCACGCCGATTTTCTTCCAGATCGAAAAGATCATCAGCGACAAAGTCTACTGGGCCAGCGTCTGGGATGACCCGGACTGGTGGGCCGTGAGCAAGAATCTTCAGAACGTCAAATTCTCTGGTGCGACGCCGTTCTGGAATGTCTACGAGTGGGATATCAAGTAGTTGCCCCTTCCCCATCCCTCCCCCGCTCCGCGGGGGAGGGTATGGGTGGGGGAGGAGCCTGTTATGGGTCGTTACATTGTCCGTCGCCTGCTTCAAGCCATTCCCCTGTTGTTCATCATCAGCGTGATCTTGTTTGTCCTGTCTGTCAAGATGGGCGATCCGCTTGCCACGTTCGGCGGGCGGCAGGTCATCAAATCCGAAGACCGCAAGCGGTTGACGCGCCAATTAGGGCTAGACAAGCCGCTGTATGTCCAATATGTCGTCTGGCTCGTGGGCAATGACTGGATGACGATGGACGTGAATGGCGACGGCAAGCCGGATGTGGACGAAAACGGCCAGTTGGTGTACGGCACACGCAAAGGGGTGCTACGCGGCGACCTGGGCACGTCGTTCGTCACTAAGCAGCCAGTGACTCAGATGATTGCCGAGCGGCTGCCCAATACTCTGCTGCTCATGCTCACCAGCGAGGTCGTCATCTTGATTTTCGCACTGGTCATTGGCCTGGCCTCGGCGCTCAGGCAGTATTCGATCTTTGACCACACAGTCACGGCGCTTTCTTTTATCGGGTACTCGATGCCCATTCCACTTTTGGCGCTCGGATTGATCTATATTTTTGCCGTCTACTTTAAGCGCTGGGGCTTGCCGTACTTTCCCACGGGTGGCATGTTCGATCCGCAAGTAGGAGCAAGCTGGCAGCAAACCGCCTGGCATTTGGTGCTGCCCGTCACCGCCATCTCACTCATCAGCATCGCGGGGTATAGCCGTTACGTCCGTGGCAGCATGCTCGAAGTCATTCAGCAAGACTATATCCGCACGGCACGCGCCAAGGGATTGGCGGAACGAAGAGTCGTGTTCGTCCACGCGCTCAAGAACGCTGCGCTGCCGCTGGTGACGGTTGTGGGACTGGACTTGCCCTTCCTGCTGGCCGGCGCGGTCGTGACCGAGACGATCTTTGCCTGGCCGGGGATGGGGCGGCTGTTTTACGATCACACCACGCGCTCCGACTTTCCGGTGCTGATGGGCATCATCATGATCATCTCGGTGGCGGTGGTAATCTTCCAGATCCTCACGGATCTGACGTATACGTATTTGGATCCACGTATCCGTTATGACTGATGTGGAGAGTGGAGAGGAAATGGCAACAGCTAGAGAAGCACTCCCTGGCATAGCCGAAGAAGCCCTTGCGACTCGGGAGCCGCTGACCCCGACGCAATTGGCTTGGCGGCGTTTCCGACGTCACAAGATGGCGATGTTTGGCCTGTTCTTGCTTGCTGCGCTCATCGTCTATGTCGTCGGGGGAGCGTTTGTCTTTCCAGAAAAGTTTGCCAACTATGTCGACACCGGCATCAAGTTGCAAGCGCCTTCACAGGCGCACCCGTTTGGCACCGATGCTGTCGGGCGAGACATTTTGGCCCGCACTATGTATGGTGGACAGATTTCGCTGCTGATCGGCCTGGCCGCTGTCTCTGTGGCGTTGGTCGTGGGAGTGGCGATTGGCGCACTATCGGGTTACTATGGCGGCTGGATAGATGGCGTCCTGATGCGCTTTACCGAGGCGATGCTGAACATTCCGCAATTGTTCTTGCTCATCGTCGCCGCCAAGTACCTGGGCGACAAAATTCATAACTTTCGGGCCTTTGGGCGCGAGTTCAGCGGCAGCGTCATCGTCATCATCGTCATCATTGGGTTTGATAGCTGGATGTACCTGGCGCGCATCGTTCGTTCGCAGTTTCTCTCGCTCAAGGAGCAAGAGTTTATCACGGCAGCGCGCTGCACCGGCACTTCGAACCTGGCGATCATGTTCTATCACATCCTGCCCAACAGCGTCGCTCCTATCATCGTCAACGCCACGCTGGGTGTCGCTAGCGCCATCCTGACCGAGGCCTACATCAGCTTCCTGGGCCTGGGTGTCCACCAGCCAACAGCCACCTGGGGCAATATGCTGGAAGACGCGAATCGTTACCTGGAAACCGCGCCGTGGCTGTGGTTCTTTCCCGGCCTGATGATTCTCCTGACCGTGCTGGCGATCAACTTTGTCGGCGACGGGCTGCGCGATGCGCTTGACCCGCGCACGATGGTAGAGTAATCGTTCACCCTCCCGCAGGTTCTAAACCGGCGGGAGGGTTTACGTGGAGTGACATGCCAACCATCTTAGAAGTCAAGAATCTCCAAACGCGCTTCAGAACCTACGACGGTCTGGTGTATGCCGTCAACGGCATCTCGTATGAGCTAAACGAGGGCGAAACGCTCGGCGTGGTGGGCGAGTCCGGCTGCGGCAAATCGGTGAGCATGCTTTCCATCATGGGACTCATCCCGCAGCCGCCCGGCATCATCGCGGGCGGGCAGGCGCTCTACCGTGACTCTGATCTGCTCAAGAAATCCGAGGAGGAACTGCGCCATATCCGGGGCAAAGAGATCGCCATGGTCTTTCAGGATCCGATGACCAGCCTCAACCCGGTGCTGACCATCGGCTTCCAGATCGGTGAGACGCTCCAGCTTCACATGGCGATGAATGCCGACCAGGCGCGTCAGCGGACGGTTGAGCTGTTGGAGATGGTCGGCATCTCGCAGCCCGACCGTGCTTTGGATAATTACCCGCACCAATTTTCCGGCGGCATGAGGCAGCGGGCGATGATTGCGATGGCGATTGCGTGCATGCCGCAAATCCTCATTGCCGACGAGCCGACCACGGCGCTCGACGTGACGATTCAGGCTCAGATCGTTGAGCTGGTCAAGCGCCTGCGCGACGAGATCGGCATGGCTATCATCTGGATCACGCACGACCTGGGCATCATCGCCGGCCTGGCGCAGCGTGTCATTGTCATGTACGCCGGCTTCATTGTGGAGCACGCCAGCGTGGATGAGGTGTACGACAACCCGCGCCACCCGTACACGATTTCGCTCCTGGGCGCGCTGCCGCGCGTGGACATGTCACGCGAGGAACGCCTGGTCTCAATCCCTGGCATGCCGCCGAACTTGATTGGCCTCCCCAAAGGGTGCCCGTTCGCGCCGCGCTGCCGGTTCGTCGTGGACCGGTGCCGCCAAGAGAACCCGCCACTGATTAGCATTGCGCCAAACCACGAGATTGCCTGCTGGGTGAACGTGCAGACCGGAGACCTGCAATGAGGGACGAAATCCTGGTGCGTGTCGAAAACCTCAAGAAACATTTTCCCATCCGACGGGGCATCCTCTTTCAGCGCCAGGTCGGCGCCGTGCAGGCGGTGGATGACGTGTCGTTCGATATTTTCCGAGGCGAAACGATGGGGCTGGTCGGCGAATCCGGCTGTGGCAAGTCCACCACCGGCCGGACGATGCTGCGGCTCTATCCACCCACCGGCGGGAGCGTCCGGTTCAATGGACAAAACATCTTTCAATCCAATGGCCGCGATCTCTTGGCGATTCGCCGCCAAGCGCAGATGATTTTCCAGGATCCCTACGCCAGCCTCAATCCACGCTGGACGGTGAACGCCATCGTCGGCGAGCCACTGTGGGTGCACGGGCTGGTCAAGGGCCGCCACGCTCAGACCGAGCGCGTGCAAGAGTTGCTCAAGCTGGTGGGGCTGAACCCGATGTACGTCAACCGTTACCCGCACGAGTTTTCGGGCGGGCAGCGGCAGCGCATCGGCGTAGCGCGCGCGTTGGCCTCCGAACCCGAGTTCATCATTTGCGATGAACCTATCTCGGCGTTGGACGTTTCGATTCAAGCGCAGGTGGTGAATCTGCTGGAGGACTTGCAGGACAAGCTGGGGCTGACGTACCTGTTCATCGCGCACGATCTTTCGATGGTGCGACACATTTGCGACCGCGTGGCGGTGATGTACCTGGGCAAGATTGTGGAGCTGGCGCAAAAGGACGAGCTTTATAATCAGCCGCTGCATCCCTACACGCAGGCACTGCTTTCCGCAGTGCCCGTCCCCGATCCAAAAGCTGAGCGCCAGCGCCAGCGCATCATCCTCACCGGCGACGTGCCCAGCCCGGTCAATCCGCCGAGCGGCTGTCGCTTCCACACGCGCTGCCCCATCGCGCAAAGCCTTTGCTCCGAGCAGGAACCCGAATGGCACGACCCGACCGCGTCCAGTGGACATTGGGTGGCGTGTCATTTAGTTTGATCTGATCAAACTGCGAGCAATCCCCCAGCGAACAAGAACCCCGCGAAGCCGATGGCAGCTATGGTCACACAGGCGCGCGATTCCCTTTCGCTGCAACTCATGGTATACTTTTTGCCGTTCAACAGGTGTCCAATTCTTCGTGGGGGCGTATGGAAGAGCAGGCACGGCGGGTGGATATATCTTCGGAAACCGTTCGCACGGAGACGTTGCCAGAGGGCGCATTCTTTGTCAGCCCAGACGGCGTGCTCTATCGAGTGGTGATGGCGGAACGAGCCGGTTTTCGCAAAGCGGAACCGTGGCCCTCGTCGGGGGTGCGGCGAGCCAACGACGACCGGCAACCGGTGGCGTTGGTGCCAGGGTCCCTGTTGGCGCGCAACTATTCGCTCGTGACCGAGGGCCGTCCGCTGCCCGTGTTGAGCCGAACCGATTTTCTCCACGACGGCCAACCCGATCATTACTTTTTTCCCAATGAATCGCTGGCCTGTTGGGCGGCGCGACTGGACGAGGCCCTGGCCCGCCGATCGGGCCTGGCGGCGCGCAAGGAACGCCACTATTGGGTTCTCAGCGACGGGCAGCACGATTTCCGCTTCTATCATTTTCAGGCCGATCATCCGAGTGACGACCTCGTCTTGCCGTCTCGCTTTCGCGAGGAGCAGGTGGATGCTCAACCGTGCCACCAGGGGCCGCGTTATTGGTGGCACCTGCCCGGTTGGAAAGAAGCCGTGCAAGCGCCGGCGCCCGCTGAGGAATCGCAGGCGGGACTTGAACCTCCCTTCGAAGCGAAAGCAGACGTGATGATGCAAGCGCCATCCGTCTTTGCGTTGGTCGAGAAGACGAAGGTGGAGCTTGAATCTCCAGCAGAGCCGGTGAACGTTGAGGCTGTCACGCCGGCGCCGGCCGAACAAACCGAGACGCAGTCCGAACTCCCGGCAGAAGCTGCGCCGGTCGAGAAGGCGATCGTGGAGCCTGGACCCCCACCCGCAGAAGAGGTGAGAGTTGAGGTCATTACGCCATCGCCGATCGTCTCTACGCCCGTCGAACAGATCGAGACGCAGTCCGAACTCGCGACAGAAGCCGTAAAGGTCGAGGGTATCACGCCGGAACCCATGCTGACTGTGCCGGTCGAAAAGACAGAGGCGGAATCGCCATCGAGTGCGCTGCCTCCCGCCAATGCCCCCAAGACACCCGCGCGTTGGCTGGATTGGCCGGCATTGACGGGTTGCCTGCCCTGGCTCAAGCGCAAAAAGGATGCGGAGGTCGCCCGCCCGGATGTCCCTGTTCCGCTCAAGCGGCTGACGCTCCCACTCGCTTCGCAGGTGTTGCCCGCCTCAGACTCTGCGCCGGCGATAGTTGAAAATTTAGAGACGCCGCCCGGCATGGAAACGACACCGGAGGCGGTTGCTCTTTTGTCTATCGAGAGATTGGAGGTGCAGGTGGTTGAAGAAATGCCTTCGGTCGTAATGCGCTCTCCCGTCGGGGGTGAGGCGGAGACACCGCCCGTCACAGAAGCAACCTCGGAGGCGGCTACGCTATCGGCAGTCGAGAAACCGGAAGCACAACCGGCCGCCGATGCGCAGCCCGAGGCCCTCATTTCAACACAGGCCACGGAGCCGGAAGCCCAGCCCGTTGCCGAATGGTCGGCTCAGCTTGATCGGGTCACTGACCAGGCGGAGCCATTTGCGTCCGAGAATAGGAGGATTCCAAGCATGGTCCTATCGGTTGATATCGGCTATGGCTATACCAAGGGTGTGGGCTCTGACGGCGTGCGCTTTTCTTTTCCCAGTGTCATTGGCAACGCCGAAGAGGTCCGTTTTTCCATTGACCTGAGCCGCGATAATGAAGAGCGATCGGTCAAGTATGGCGAGTGGACGTTTGCGTACGGCGGGCACGCGCTGCTCCAAAGCCGGATTCAAACGACCATCTTTGACCGCAGCCGCATCCGCGATCACGTTTACAAGATGCTGTTTGTCGCGGCGCTGGTCGAGATGACCAAACAGTCGCCTGACTGCAAGCGCGTTAAAGTGGTCACCGGTTTGCCCGTGGATTTCTTCAATGACCGGCCCGATGTGATCCAAGCGTTCGTGGGCGACTATCACATCACAACCGACCGCGAGATTGAGTGCACGGTCGAATCGGTCTACGTTGCGCCCCAGCCCTTTGGCTCACTGTTCCGAGAGCTATTGAACGAGCGGGGCAAGATTGTCAACAGCGAAGTCGAAAAGAGGCGCATCGGCGTGATTGACGTGGGCACCTACACAACCGATTTCATTTTGGCCGACGAGCTGCGCTACGTGCAGCGCCTGAGCGGCTCTATCCGCATCGGTTGGAGCAAGGTCATCAATAAAGTGCAGCAAGCGTTGAGCGACCTGTACCGGTTGGAGCTTTCGCTCCACGAGGTTGACCGCGCTATACAAGCCGGGGTGGTGCGTGTGCATGGCGAACCGGTGGCCTTGCAGTCTCTGGTTACGCCGGCCGTGGGCGAAATCGAGACGGCCATTGTCGCTCGCGCGCGCGATCTGTGGGGCGAAGCCGCCGATCTGGACGCTATCCTGGTCACCGGCGGCGGAGGGGCGCCGGTGTACGACACCATTCGCAGTGTATATCCCCACGCGCGGCTGCTCGACAATGCGTTTTGGGCAAACGCCGAAGGTCTCCAACGCTTTGGCCGGAGGCCGGCGACTTTTGAGGAGTGACCGGCAAGTGGACTTTTCCTTTCGTCTTGACTTTGACCCTCACGAGGCCGATCACCGTCAGGCGGCCGACTGGCTATCGGCCCAGCCCGACCCGACCGCAGCCGTGGCGCAGTTGATCAAGGTGGCTGACGCCGGCGCGCTTCGGTTGCAGCAATGGGAAGACCTGGCGATGCTGCTGGCGACAGAGTTGCGCGAGTTGCGCGCTCAATTGACGGGACAGCCGCAGGCGGCCAAATCCATGCCAGAGACACACGAAGATCCAGAGTCGGCCCGGCGGCTTGATTCGATGTTTGGGTAACTTGGTTTTTGCATTGACCGGCCTGGCCGAAGGTGGTAGAATAGCAACAGAACAATCGAATGACGAGCCGGAGCTTGGTTAAACCAGGCTGAGAGGTCGGTTGCGAGTGCGCCCCGCGCGCCGCTATGCCGACGACGGCAAGACCTGATCCGGATAATGCCGGCGGAGGGAATTGCGCAAAAATCATCGCCACCCCGGTAGCCGCCGGGGTGGTTTTATTTTGTGTTGCGTGCTGCGTGACGGACGCGAAGCGCGCAACACGCTCAAATGGAGGTGAACGATGAACGCCAAGTTCTACAGCGCAATCGCGCTAGTCGCTCTTGCAAGCGTGTTGCTTGCCAGTTGTGCCGTTGTGTCTACGCCGACGACGGTGCAGCCCACGGCCGTCTCGCCGATAGTGGCCCCACCGACGCGCGCGCCCTCGCCGCTTTCGCCCGTGGCGACGCCGGCGCTCTCCGGCCCGCCGCGCACGCTGACGGTGATGTCGCACGACAGCTTTGCCGCCAGCGAGGATGTGCTCAAGTCGTTCGAGCAGGCGAACAATGCCAAGCTCAATATCCTGAAAAGTGGCGATGCCGGCGCTGCGCTCAACAAGGCCATCCTCGCGAAAGGCAATCCGCTCGCCGATGTGTTTTACGGCGTGGACAACACCTTCCTCAGTCGCGCGCTCGAAGCCGACATCTTTGAGCCTTATGTGGCAAAGGATGCGCCGGCCGCGTTCCAGCTCGACAAGGGCAGTCGAGTCACGCCGGTGGACTATGGCGATGTGTGCATCAACTTTGACAAGGCCTACTTTGCGCAAAAGAAACTCGCCGCGCCGCAAACGCTGGAAGATTTGACCAAGCCGGAATACAAAGGGACGCTCGTCGTCGAAAACCCCGCTACATCGTCGCCGGGGCTGGCGTTCCTGCTGGCGACCGTCGCGCGCTTTGGCCCAGACAAATACCTGGACTATTGGAAGCAACTCAAAGCCAACGACGTCAAGGTGGACGACGGATGGGAGGCGGCGTACTATACCGACTTTAGTGGATCGTCCGGCAAAGGGCCGAGGCCACTCGTCGTGAGCTATGCGTCGTCGCCGCCCGCCGAGGTGATGTTTGCCAAGACGCCATTGACGGATGCGCCCACCGGTTCGGTCGTGGGCGACGGCGCATGCTTCCGGCAGATCGAGTTTGTCGGCGTGCTCAGGGGCGCCAAGAATCCCGACCTGGCGCGCAAGTTCATTGACTTTATGCTGAGCGTCAAATTCCAGGAGGACATGCCGCTTCAGATGTTTGTGTTCCCGGTCAATCCGCAGGCCAAGCTGCCGGAGGCGTTCGTCAAATACGCTCAGATCCCCCGGAACCCTGCCACGCTTCCGCCGGACGACATTGCCAAGAACCGCGACACGTGGATTCAGAAATGGACGGAAACGGTCTTGCGGTGAAGGTAGACAAGGAGACAAGGAGACAAGGAGACAAGGGACAGCGTGTTCCCTTGTCTACTTGTCTCCTTCTGATCCCGCTGACATTTCTTGCCCTATTCTACTTTTATCCCCTGATCGCCATTACGCGCCTGAGCCTGGCTCCGCACGGGACGCTGGACGTGCGCTCGCTCGCGGCGCTGGTCAGTTCCTCGTATTATCTGCGGACGCTGTGGTTTACGACGTGGCAGGCGCTCGCCTCGACGGGGCTCACGCTCGCCGTGGGGTTGCCCGCCGCTTACGTCTTTGCGCGCTACGAATTTCCCGGCAAAACATTGCTCCGCTCGCTGATGACGATCCCTTTCGTCTTGCCGACGGTCGTCGTCGCGGCGGCGTTCACCTCGCTGCTTGGCCCTGCCGGTGCACTCAACCTCACGCTGATGCGGTGGCTCAATCTTGACCAGCCGCCGATTCAACTGCTCGGCACGATCTGGATGATCCTATTGGCGCACGTGTTTTACAACACCACCGTCGTCTTGCGCATCGTCGGCTCATTCTGGGCCAACCTCGACCCGACGCTGGAACATGCGGCGGCGGTGTTGGGTGCGGGGCGCGTCCGCCGATTTCTGGAGATCACGCTGCCGCTGTTGACCCCGGCAATTGCGGCGGCGGCGCTGCTCGTGTTCATCTTTGACTTTACGAGCTTTGGCGTCGTGCTGATTTTGGGCGGCGCGCAGTTTGCCACGCTCGAAGTGGAAATCTACCGGCAGACGGTCAACCTGTTCAATTTGCCGATGGCGGCAGCATTGTCGTTGGTGCAGATCGCCTGCACGCTGGGGCTGACGGTGATCTACACTCGCTTGCAGGCGCGCACGGCTCGCCCGCTCAACTTGCGCCCGCAAGCCATCACGCAACGGCGGCCCGCGACGTTTCGTGCCAAGACGTTGGTAATCGTCACGGTTGGCTTTATCGTGATGTTGTTGGTGACGCCACTCGCGGCGCTGGTATGGCGCGCAGTGGGTGATGGCTGGCAGTCTTTTGCGGAATTGTCTATCAACCGGCGCAGCTCGTATTTCTACGTGCCGCCCGTCGTGGCGATTCGCAATTCGCTACTGGTGGCGGGGATCACGGTTGCGGCGTCGCTCGCGTTGGGCTTCATCGCGGCGAATTTTCTTTCACGCACGCAAAGCGCAGGTCGCTGGACGGCGATCCTCGACCCGGTATTCATGTTGCCGCTGGGGACTTCGGCGGTGACGTTGGGCTTTGGTTACATCATTGCGTTGGACAGGCCGCCGTTGGATTTGCGTGCGTCGCCCGCGATGTTGCCGCTGGCGCATACGCTCGTGGCGTTTCCGTTCGTCGTGCGGTCGCTGCTGCCGGTCTTGCGCGGTATTCGTCCCTCGCTGCGCGAGGCCGCCGCCGTGATGGGTGCTTCACCCTGGCGTGTCTGGCGCGAGGTGGACTTGCCCATCGTCGGACGCGCGATGCTCGTGGCGGCGGCATTTGCCTTTGCCATTTCGATGGGCGAGTTTGGCGCGACATCGCTGGTGGCCCGGCCTGAATTCCCCACGATGCCCATCGTCATCTATCGCTTCCTGGGTCAGCCCGGCGCGTTGAACTATGGTCAGGCGTTGGCGATGAGCGCACTGTTGATGCTGGTGTGCGCGGCGGGCATTGTGCTGATCGAGCGGGTGAGGGTCGGGGAGGTGGGAGAGTTTTGACACAGGACGGCGGGCGTGCGATAATTACCGAGAGCCTGACTGAAAAGTAGGGCAACATCCCCATGTCGCCCTACATAGGCGGTTTCGGTGCGAATGGAGTAATCCCGCAAGGGGATGCTACGCGATGCTTGAGCCATACCACATTGCGCACACTTTGACAGTTCAGTGCCGGCTTGATCGAGAAGTTTTTTGCTGTGTTCCATCGGCACTCCTTTTTTTGACACGCGATGAATTTGGGTCTATACTCGACCAGTCCACGTTTTTTATCGGGTCGGCATGTCGGTTGACACAGGAGGATGCGCATGACCTGATGAGCCACGAGATATTTGACTCCTAAAACGGTTACAGCCTAATCTGCCCCACACGGGGAATAGACTGTAAAAATGCCGTCTACACTCCCCCACAGGGTGAAAAGGCTGCAAATTCTGACGGGGGAATATACCTTAAATACGCAGCCGACTTCTTGTTGGGCCTATTAGTAGATTAGCCAATTGAGATCCAAATCTGAAGAGGGACTATTATGAAAAAAGCACAAGCAAGCGGTACTGCAATCGGTGCTGCGGCTGTCCGGGCGATCGAATCAGAGAAACCCGCTAATGAAAGGATCTGCTACGATCCCTTCGCTCGTAGATTTATCGATACATGGGTCTATCTCCTGATGAAGCTGTTTGCCTGGTATGGCGAATGGCATACAAAAGGCGGGCTGACATTCATTGTATGTCGTTGTCGGTATATCGATGATTACCTCCAAGAATGCCTGAAATCTGGAGTAGCCCAGTTGGTGATTCTGGGGGCTGGACTGGATTCCAGGGCATATCGAAATGAGCTACATCAAGGAGTGGCTAGAGTTTTCGAGGTAGACCATCCGGCAACTCAGGCAAGTAAGATTGAACGGGTCAAGAAGGTGTTCGGTAAAATCCCCTCTCATGTTACCTATATCTCTGTTGACTTCGTTGATGAGACGCTGGATAAACTCCTCATCTCCGGCTTTGATCCATCACTGAAAACACTTTTCATTTGGGAGGGTGTGACACCCTATCTCAATATAGAATCAGTCGATACTACTCTGGCATGGGCTCATGCAAATTCAGCTCCGGGCAGCGCCATAGTCTTTGACTATCAAGAGATGTCAGGCCGCCAAGCAATAATACGTCGAGATTTTTTATATGCCATAGTGTCACGATTGACCGATGAGAAGGATGTCTTTGGTTTTGAGAAGGGCCAAATCGAGGATTATCTGACGCAGAGAGGTTTTACTCGCGTGGTGGATGCGAGCGCTGATCAACTCACACATCTTTACTGCACAGGCCCTAATCGAAGCCGCAAGGTGGGGAGAATTTATTCTATCGTCCATGCTGAAGTCGGCAATCAATTAAAGCTATAAAGCAATTGAAAGATTATACGGCCCAACATCGGCTTGCAGCGGACGGCTTCGCCGCTACGCGGCTCGCCGCCGCTGAAGCCGGGCGTTAGGCGAAAGGCTCGCAAGAATTAGCCAAAAATTATTATTTAGGAGACACTATGAGACCAAAATTTCAATCGAAGCAGGAAGTGATAATTAATGCCCCTTTGGAAAAAGTATGGGAATTTAATATGGACTTGTCAAAAATTGCAGAGTATCATCCGCGTGTAAATAAAGTTGACTTAATTTCGGGCAAGCAGTTTCGAGAAACTGGCGTATCTTATCAATGCCATTTAAAAGATGGGAAGAATACTTGTATTGAAAAAGATATTGAAATTGTTCCGATGCAAAAACTCGTTACCGTTTTTCCACAAGATACAATGGGGATCACGAAATTATTGCCTGACTATGTAGTAGAGTCAAACCTTTCAAAGATAGGGGATAACGCCACCAAAGTAGAAATGTCACATTTCTATTCAAGTTCAAAATTGATAGTGTGGTTGCTAAATTTCATCATAAAAAGAAAAATTACACGAGAAACACAGGACACCTTAAATGCTATGAAAAAAAGTATCGAATCTAATACTGGGCATTGACAATGCATGCGAGCCTTTCGCCTAACAAAGCGTGCACTGGACGCTGGGGATTCTGCGGTCATCCCAAGCAGTTTTCTACGCCTCCGCCTTTTTCCGCTCGGACGGCGTTCCCCCGTCCGCCCCAGCGCCAGTAACGCAAACCGTTGTGCGGTTGCGTATTGTGAGACCTCATGTCAGAAACGATAGCTTCCGAAAACAGCCTTGTCCTCTACAAAAACCGTCCAGCGCGCGTCAAACACGTCGGAGAAAAGCTCGACATCGAACTGGACAGCGGCGAGATGCAAAAGGTGCGCCCCAAGGATGTTGTGCTGTTGCACCCCGGCCCTATGCGGAGCCTGAATGAATTGCGGCCTCAGCCGGGCGAGATGGAAGCAGCCTGGGAGATTCTGGCTGGCAGCACGACGACGCTGCGCGAGCTGGCCGACCTGATTTATGGTGCTTTCACTCCGGCCACGGCCTGGGCCGCCTGGCAACGGGTAGCCGAAGGGTTGTACTTTCGTGGCACACCGGATCGAATTGAGGCTTGCCCGCCCGAAGAGGTCGCCCAAAAGCAAGCGACCCGCGAAGCCGACGCCGCCGAAAAGCGCGCGTGGGTGACATTCCTGGATCATGTCCATTCCAATCAGATTGCGCCAGAAGAATTGCGTTACCTCAGAGAAGTTGAGAACCTGGCGCTCAAGCGCACCGTCAAAAGTCGTGTCCTGCGCGAGTTGGGCCGCGAGGAATCTCCCGAAAATGCTCACGCGCTGTTGCTCGACCTGGGCTACTGGGATCACACGGTCAACCCTTATCCGCAGCGCTTTGGCCTGACAACCTCTTCGCCCACGCTAGAGGTGCCTGACCTACCCGATGAGCCGCGCGTTGACCTCACACATCTTCCGGCCTTTGCCCTTGACGACCAGGATACCGAGACGCCCGACGATGCCTTGAGCCTGGAACGTAATCGCCTCTGGGTGCATGTGGCGGATGCGGCTGCGTTGGCGGCTCCCGGCAGCGCTGTTGACCTGGAAGCTCGCGCGCGTGGGGCCACGCTTCACCTGCCCGAACGAATCGTGCACATGCTGCCAGATCGTGCGACGCAACAGTTGGCGTTGGGGCTAGGTGAGGTTTCGCCGGCGCTCTCGTTTGGCCTGGACCTGGATGCGGACGCGGAGCGTGTCGTCGGATTGGAGTTGACGCCGAGTTGGGTGCGGGTCACGCGGCTCACGTATGAACAAGTCGAAGCGCGGCTCGACGACGAACCGTTCAAGCGTCTCTATCATCTGGCGCAAGTCTACCAGGCTCAACGTCAAAAAAGCGGTGCGGTTCAGATCGAATTGCCCGAGGTGCAAGTCAGGGTGATAGACGAGCAGGTGATCCTACGCCCTGTGTTACCCCTCAAGAGTCGCATGCTGGTGCAAGAAGCGATGGTCATGGCCGGAGAGGCGGCAGCACACTTTGCCATCGAACGAAGTATCCCGCTCCCGTTTGCTACGCAAGAGCCGGCGCAAATGGGCCGCCAGCCTGAAACCTTGTCGGAGATGGTCGCGCTCAGGCGCACGCTCAAGCCACGCCAATATAAAAGCGCCCCGGCTCCCCATGCCGGACTGGGTCTCGATGCCTATGCCCAGGCCACCAGCCCCTTGCGGCGCTACCTTGACCTGGTGGTGCATCAGCAGTTGCGGGCCTACGTGCACGGCGAGAAATTATTGGAAGCGTCAGAGATCTTACAGCGAATCGGCGCGGCTGAGGCTGTCACCGGAAGCGTGCGCCAGGTTGAGGAGCTTTCAGATCGGCATTGGATATTGGTTCATCTCTTGCGGCATCCCGACTGGCGAGGTGAGGGAATCGTGGTGGACCAGCGCGGGCCGACCGGCACGGTGCTCCTCCCGGAGCTGGCGCTCGAAACTCGTGTCCACTTGAGTACCGACCTGCCGCTGGATAGCCTGGTGCGGCTTGTCTTGACCGGCGTGAATCTGCCGCACCTCGATGCGCATTGGCGACTGGAAAAATAGGTCATGCCTGAATCTGATCAACCACACCAAAATGGACTGCCAGGCTCTCATGACATCGGGCAACGCCTTGAGAACCTGATGACAAGCGTCATAGATTCGCAGGCAGCGAAACGAGTGCGCGAGCTTGGCGATGTTGCTGTTCTCCCTCTGATTGACGCGCTGACTAGCTCTGATTGGCGCTCGCATACCCGCGCCCGAAGCGCGGTCGGCTTGATCCCCGTGTTAGCGCGGTCGGCTTGATCCCCGTGTTAGCCCGTCATTACGCCTGCGGCGCAATTCTTTCCACAAGAAACACTTTCGGATACAATGGCCTCCGGTTCAGGCAAGCCAAGACCGCCCGCGCATTGGTGCTGTTCAAGCCCGTGTGTTAGCC
>Ga0315279_10002239_pt1 | contig 29726 bp, 31 predicted proteins | sample YL17G06_20_MG_FD_203694 | JGI IMG/M metagenome (GOLD analysis project Ga0315279, IMG submission 203694) | Sediment microbial communities from Yellowstone Lake, YNP, Wyoming, USA - YL17G06_20 | ecosystem: Environmental > Aquatic > Freshwater > Lake > Sediment | place: USA: Wyoming | collected...
ACTTTATTCCCGATCTTATGTTGAATGTGTAGGTCAGACCGTCTTGCGATACGGTCCAGTTTTGCGCAACCCAAGGTTTCGGTTCTGCCAAGGGAACTGGGAATACTAACGGGTCGTACAGGTTGCATAGGGCACTGGTACTGCATTCGTCAGTGCCGACGGCTGGGTCAATGTAACATGGCCAGGCGTAGCCTACCCTCAGTAGTCTCTCAGCCGCTGGGGAGGGCGATGGAGACGGAGTTGGTGATGGAGACGGGGATGGGGATGGCGATGGGCCTGGACTGGGGCTTGGACCGGGGCCGAAATAGCCGCCGTAGTACAGCCCACCTGCAATTGCTGCCACAATCACGATAATCGCTACGATAGCTATGTACAATTTTGAAATGGCGGATCTGCTTGAAAAAGTTTTCAGATTTTTTCCTCCTGAGACATTGTAGCTACGATACAAGTTATATGTTTTTCCATACATGCGAAATCCTAGACGTCACTCGCATCGCTGAAATAGCGGTGCATTCGCCTATTTCTTGCTGATTGTCTATCTAGACATCGGGAGGAGATTCGTATCCATAGAGCTTTGAGTGTGCCAGACCTACCTTGCGGTACAAATCAGCCATCATTTCTGCGTATTTCCAAGAAATCACCACGGCATCCAAAACCGGCACCTTGAGCTTGCTTGTTAACTCCTTCATAAATCCAGACTCCATTGTACATCCCAAGACTATGACTTCGGCACCGTCCTCTTCAACAGCCTTCTTAGCCTCTGTCAGGATTGCCTTCTTCAGCTTCTCCGGCTCTGAACCCATCCTTGGGACCGTAAACTCGATAGGCCTAAATGAGGCGAGCTTCCTCTCGAGCCCGTAAATGTACACGTTGCTCTCCATCCTCGGAATCCATTTTCTTCTACCCACGATTATTGAAAACTTGTGGCCAAGAGTCGCCGCGACATGCATCGTGGCCTCTGCTGGAACAATCACGGGAATTGAAACAAGCTCCCTGGCTTCTCTAACCCCTGGGTCATAGAAACAGCCGATTATGACCGCATCGTATCCTTCCTTTTCTGCCCATCTAACCCATTCTAGAGTCTCGCCAAGATTCAGATGTTCATAGAAGTGGTACTCCAAATGAACTGGGCCTTTCCGCAGATGGACAACCTTAGGTTTTGCGTCTGGCCTTTTGATCTCATTTATCGTCTGAAGCATGTGCTTGTCCCAGGCACCAGTGCCAACCGGATTTATGTACAAGATCTTCAGCAAATCGATCACCACACTTCCTCTAATCAAAGCAAAGAAGCTATTTAAAACTTGGGAGCTAGAGTCTCAATCACAAAGGCAGCCTGATTCCGGCTCCTGTCTTATCTGCCCTGTCAAGGACCAGCTTGGCCGTAGCTATGTCTTCTATCGCTAGGCCCAAGTTCATGGACATGATACGCTCGCTTTTGTGCAGACGACCACTTTTTTCTCCGGCTACAATTTCTCCCAGCTCCGCATACACTTTTGGTATATTACTAAAGTACCCTTGCCTCTTGTAGTACCATAGCTGTTGTATATCGTCTATGCAGAATTTGTCCATCGAAAACATGGCTTCCGGTTTCCAGTAAGAGTCAAAATCCAACGGGCATGCAAGCCCACCGTCCTTAAACCATGATCTTTCAATTACGGGATGTGGCCGTTTCAGTATGGGACCCGAGGTTACGACTATGTCTGAACCTTCAACAGCCCTTTTGGACGAGTTTACAGGAGTAATTTTCAAGCCATGTTTGACGGTCTCTTCTTTCACGTACTTCTGCAAGTTTTCTTCGCTTATATCGTACGCCTTCACTTTTTCAGTGTTCTTACACACCGCGAGCAAAGCTTCAAGGTTGCTTCTACCTTGAGCCCCGCATCCTAAAATGCCCAGCACTTTCGAGTCTTCTCTAGCCAAGTGCTTTGCTGCGACTGCGGTCACCGCTCCAGTACGCTTTGCAGTAATCCACGTGGCGTCCATAACACTGATTGGAAAGCCAGTTTCAGGATCATTCAGGATGAGAAGACCAGAAACATAGGGCAGCTTACGCTTTGTGTTTTCGGGATAACCGCTTACCCATTTGATTCCTGCAGCGTGCATTCCAGGTATGTATGCAGGCATTGCATGGATGAAGGCATTTTCTTTCGGGTGGATTCCTGGTTTAGGAGGCATTTCAATTTTTCCCGCTGCTTTTTCGCGGAAGGCATTGTCGACAATTCGGATTACTTCTTCGATAGGAATGCCCAGTCTTTCGATGTCACCTCGGCTGAGATACAGGACAGTGTCTGAAAGACTCATCGTGATCACAACTGTAAGAAACGCAGAACGAATAAAAGTCTGTTTGCCTGATTTTCGCTTCGTCACCTTCTTAACGCATGAGCAAGACTTCTAAACTCAATTATCCCCTATTCTCGGGACCCTCGGTGACTTAGGAAATGAATTCTGTTGGAAGGCCCAAGAAAAGGAGCATTGAGGATCTTGCGCTTACAGGGAACATCGCTCCGCTTTCGACCTAGTTCTGCGGTGTATGCGTGGCAAGAAGAAACGAGAACGTACTGTTCTATTGTTCAACGCCCATCTCTTTAATGAATCCAAGCAACTCTGGGTGAACGAACTTTCCATCTTTCTGTACGGGTTCACCATCTAGGCATATCGATGCCTTCAGTATGATACCGTCGTCATGAGATACAGCTCTCCATCCAAAAGCGCCTCCAAGGTCTGGTCTGAGAAGCGGTCCTTGCGACCCCCAACCGACTTGGAAGCAACCCCAAACCCTTTCAACCTCTGATATGTCGCCTGTTACTCTTGCCTTAGGATGGTATCCAAAACAGATGTGGGCTATCCGGTACATGTTGCCATCTTTGAGGCTTGCCAAATATCTCCGAAGTATATCAGCCTCTACACCGCCAGAGATTTCTGTTATTACACCTTTGTCAACTTTGCATTTTATCGGCGTTCTTATGTTCGATTTGATTTCGTCTGGAGGCCACACGTTTCCGTCGAATGCCAAGATCCCGTTTTCGGTTTCCTCAATTGGAGAACCACCGGTCTGTCCACCCAACATTATGACTTTTCTTTTGTCAGCAGTGCTACCGAAGTTCTCGAACTTTCGTCCGCCGATCTTCGCGGTGAAGTTGGTCCCAGAGGGGCTGGTTACCTTAATCTCATCGGCTTCAGTTGTCATTTCTGCAAGTTTGTCACCTAACTCAACCATTTTCGGATAGTTGACCCAACCTAAGGTTCTAACCATTGCTTCGCGGTCAAGGGACGTTAGGCAAATGTAGGCCCGGTTTCGCCTTAGGGCATTTGTCTGCGCCTGAGTATATAATATGGCTCTGGCTGAGAATTCCACCGTGACATCGGAGTCCATCATTGCAGCCGCAAGGGGCTTAGGCGGTTCAGTGAAAGAGATTTCGCGGGTCTCGTGGATAACTATCGTGGGTGTGGCTCCCGCAGATTTGACCGCTGCAGCTGTTGCATTCAACACGGCGGCGTCGACAATATCGTCGCCATATATGAGAACATCCTCATCTTTCTTTACTCTTAGAACATAATTCACCAATGTATCTGCGGCTTTTCCTAATTCGATGTACCAGGTCAAATTTTTTTCCCTCACCTGAGAATGTGACTGCTTGAATAAGAATTTTGCCCAATCAAACTAGACTTAGTAGTTGTCCCGTCAATGACACTTCATGCCGGCTCTTCCCTCAACGCGTGAGCATGTCCTAAGAGAGGGCGCTACAGAGAAGTGCGAGCTACTTTCCCAGATTTTTCTGTTTCTTTATCTCTTTCGCCAGCTGCTGGCTTAGCTCGGTGAGAAACTGCTTGAGTTGCGGTTCACGCCAGAAGTTCTGGGGATCTGCGTCCACGTAGGACCTGACTTTCATTAGCAACTCGTTTCCTTTGATGTCGGCGTGGTCGGGGAGAAAAGAGAGCATGTAGAGGGTTTGCACAAGGCGACACGCTCCGTAGCCCTGCTCTGGTCCTAGGGTTCTCTCGGCGCTGGCTACCAGAAAGCAAGTTATTTCAAACAGATAGTCATCCGCCTTTTTCGTTGTCACTTTCCAACCCTCTTAAAAATAAGTTCGTCCGTTGTCAAACGTTTTGTAGCCGGCGGTTTCTCATCAGGGTAGCCCACGGTCATAAAAAGCACGGGTTCAAGATGCGGCGGCAACTCCAAGAGTTCCTTCACAGTTTCGACCGCGAAACTGCCGATTGGGCAACATCCGTACCCTCTGGAATGGGCGTACAAGAGTATATTCTGCATTGCCGCTCCGATGTCCATGTAACTCCAGTTTGTCTCTCTGTTCTTGTCCAAACACATCACTATGAGGGCTGGCGCAGGTTTCAACCATCCTGGAGACACCGACTTCAGGCCCCTCACCATGTCCTCATCGTTTACTAGCAGAAATTCCCAAGGCTGTGAGTTACCTGCCGAAGGAGCCCAGCGAGCCGCTTCAACCAGCAAGGTCAATTCCTCCATTGGAAAAGATTCCTTCTTGTATCTTCGTACGCTCCTCCGCTGCGTGATAGCATCCATCAAAGACTGGTCCTTCACAATCAATCCTCACGGAATTTTTTCACGCTTCAATGACACAGCAGAAATCTTATAAGCTTTTTGAACAGAGCTAGTTGACGAATATTCGATCAAGCAACACTGATGTGACCTGTATGATTGACAAAGAAAAACTCGTTAACGGCGTCGTCAACATGCTCAAAGTGAACATGGGTCTAAAGGACGGAGAGAAAGTCGTAATTGTCACGGACATCCCAACAATCGAAGAATGGAAAACCAAAACTAGCTCAAAGCTGACGGAAGCCATCGAAAGGTCAATCCTAGCCAAGATGGTAAGCGAAATTGCAGCGGAAAAGTTACCCAAGAACAACGTTGAGTTCTTCACCTATCCCTCAGTTGGCAAACACGGAACTTATCCTGGAAAAGAAGTTGAAGAGAAAATGAAGACCGCAAACGTAACCATCGCAATAACCAATTATTCACTTACACACACGGACGCACGCGTCAACACCTGCAAGGTCGGCGGAAGAGTCGCCAGCATGCCGATGTTTGTGCCTGAAATGTTCTACAAGGGCGGACCGATGGCTTCAGACTACCAAGAGATAAACAAAGAGACAAAGAAGATCGCGGACTGGATCACAAAAGCCAACGAAGCGAAAGTCACCTCGCCAGGAGGGACAGACATCAGCTTCAGCGTGAAGGGCAGAAACGGTATGGTTGATGCAGGAATCTTCACCGAGAAGGGTTCTTGGGGCAACCTCCCTTCGGGAGAAGCCTACTGCGCACCCGTTGAAGGAACCGCCCACGGCAAGCTTGTAGTAGAACCAAACTGGTACCCAGACCTTAAAGAGAAAATGACACTTGTCTTTAAAGACGGCCGAGTCACCGAAATAATCGGTGGCGGAAAAATTGGCGACGAATACCGAGCGCTGCTAGACTTCAGCAAAAAAGAAGAACCATACATTTCAAGAAGAAACCTCGCCGAGCTGGGAATAGGGACCAACCCAAACGCGAAGCGTCCCGACAACATTCTTGAATCCGAGAAGATCAAGGGCACAGTGCACATGGCAATAGGAGACAACTCCCACATGGGCGGAAAAGTGTCGGCAGATCTGCATCAAGACTTCGTCATTCCAAAGCCAACATGGATGCTTGACGGAAAACCAGTAATGAAAGAAGGAAAATTGCTAGCATAGAAAGAATTCTCTCCTATTCCCTTTTTTTGACTTTCCGAACAGGTAAAGACTCTGAGGACACACCTCGGTCAAATGAAATCACGAATCATGACCCGCGCTTTCGCAGGAAAGAAATGACACCGACTGAAAACTCGACTATCCTCTAGGTCAAACGCCAAATCATCTAATTCCCAGCGACGTGTGAATGATTGAAACGCACGTGACGCAAGAATCAGATACCGATCGCGACAAATTCGCGATGCGCCAGGCAGTGCAGCGCGCAAAGAATACTGACTTAACAATTCCAGCCCCAGCAGGGACAGTTTAGATATAGGCTGAAAGCAAGCGCGAATTGGAGAAACGAAACTCAGAGCAATGTCTCTTATCTGATATGCATTTCTGTCTATATGTGAAAAATGTACCAGGCCTCATAATAGTTGGACACTGCCAAGATAAGAACTGCAAGGCCTATAAGGGCCAGCTCGGTTTTTGACAGTCTCAGAAGGCTCTTCTTGGGTTTTCTGACCTTTGCCCAATCGCCAGCGGACTCGCTGTACAAACCGTAGAGGTTGAACGTTGCTGCGGATATCAAAGTGTAAGACGAGATCTCGTAGATTCCACTTCCGTGGAAGAGCGTCGCCAGAGAGGGAAGAAATCTTCCCAGACCGGGAATCACGAAGGAGTTCGTTCCAAGCAGAATCCCGTATATCCCCCAGTGATAAAACGCCAATAAGTATCCGAGTGGAACACCCTTCACACGAACGGTGTTGCCGATCGCGACGGGGATGCAGCCCACGCAAAGGTTCCACAGAAACACTCGCAGGAAAGTCGCCATCGGGTCCTCTGCCTTAACCGGGACATAAAACGCGCCGGAACTTCCTCGAACTACGGCCTCCGGAAGGGCTTTGAAGCTGAAGACCCAAGCCAAGAGAAGAATCACTAGGCCCACGACCCACATGCTACCTAATCGGATCCATATGTTCTCGCTTCTAATCGTCTTCAACATGCGGTCTCCAAAGCTTCCTTGTTGCCAACTTCATTCATAGTTGATGTTTTATCGTCAACTTGCACGCGCGCATTGCTTTCTGCGCACTTGTTTTTGCTTATCAGCAAATTAATTAGCAATTGCTAGTTATTAACTACTGAACTAGTCAGATCAAAGTTAAGCTTCTCATATATGGGGTGAAAGAAAAGTGACAAGAGTGAAATTCGCTATTAGGGCGTTCAATTTTATTCCGAATAAGACTCCTCCGAACGAAGTCAGAGCAAGTCAAGATGTGTTTCTTGAGATCGCTATCGCGCGCGCGACGGATAGCATAATACGGTCTGTTTTCCTGCTTTACATGCATTTCTTCTAGACGATGATTCTGTTCAATTTCTGTTCTATTCCTATTAGTTCTGTAAGTCTTTTCCGTGCTAGGTCTTCTTTCTTGTTACTGTGACTGTGTGTTTGTCAGCGTCCACCTTAACGAAGTCACCGGTATGTACTGTCTTGAACGGATCCTTCTCCAATCTATCGACAAGCGGAACTTTCGCAATGAACGCGCTTACCACAAGCACTGTTTCAACATCTCTAACTATCATAGCTTTCGGAGCAAGGTTATGTTGCGCAAGTTTGAATAATCCATCAATCTGAACCACCGAACTAGCTTTTCCCGACGGAAATATGAGCACTTTGTCTGCGATGCTCTTCCCCGCAAGCTCGTGCGTTTTCTCTCTGATGACGCCTGTTGTTGGGTCTGTAAGGTAGAAGCAGATCGGCTCATGAGACACCAGTGCTTCCCCTTCACCGTATCCGCCAATGATCTTGTGACACTTCAACGTGGTTTCCATGCTGCTCATCTCCATCTGCCTTTTACCGCTGCGTCAACGCAGTCTTCGAGTCTTCCAACCATGACTTCTTTGAAACGTCTGTAGTACGCACATTTTGGCGAGTCTGTCATGCCGACTTTCTGCTTATAGGCTATCCAACACGGTTCATCTATGCACGTGTCCACCACTAGGTGTCCACCGGCTTTCTCTATTGTGTCCGTATAACCAATTCTGTCAGCCAAGATTTTTGCAGTAGCCGACGTGCATACCCAGAACGTGACGCCTTCATGTACGTTCTTTCCCTTCAAGAGCCCCGCAACTTCTTCCACCTGCCTGAGAGTGTAATGCGGGCATCCAAGCTGGACAAAGTCTATCTTGCCACTGGTCGTTTGAAGTTCTTCATTTGCTTCTTTCAGTTCCTTGTCTGTCACAGTCATTTTGTCTTTGGGAATATCGCCATGAAACGCTTCTTTCACGCTTGACGCTTCCACCGTAATTCCGGGTATGTAAAACATTGATACGGCGCCGGAAGTGTTTGACATAGCGCAGAAGTTAATCAGTTCCTCAGTGCTTGGACGTTTAGTTATTCCAGTCAAAACGGGGATTCCGTAGCCTATGGCCTTGCCGACGTAATACCCGAGAAGAGTGTAGTCAAACTCATCTTTCAGTGACGCTTTTACGTCTACAAGAACAGTACCTTTCCTATTTTCTTTGATTACGAGCCCGTACTCCGGTGTCTTCCCAATTACCCCTGCGGCCAGTGCGCTTTGAGCTGCTTCGCGATTCGTGTAGGCGCCGATGACTGAATTCACGTAAGGTGTAGCGCTTGACTCGGAAAAGGCCACAGTTTCTCCGTATAACGGTACGTTTTCGTTCAGGTAAGGCACACAACTCCAGCTTAATATGGCGCCCAGCCGTTTGTAGGCTTCCATCACTCTCCGAGCCACTTCAGCTTCATCTGTTGGGATGCCAGAAAACAGCCTGTGGAAGTATTTAATGTCATAAACCGGGTTTGTGCTTGTGGGCACCTTGCATTTAGCACCGCCATTGGCTAGAAGCTCGACGAAGTACAAGTCTCCTTCTTGACCGCTTGCGGCAGCATGTGCCCGGCTTATTGGAACCATTTTTTCCGCGTCATATGCGTCGCCTATCGCCGCAAGCAGTTCCATTGCTTTTTGTGTTCCAACGCCGAATTCTCCTTTGAGTATTTTTTCTTCTTCCTTTGTCAGATACAAGTCAATTCACCTTCATACCGAAGTATAAATGCATTCTAACAGACGTTTTGATGTTTTCCTTCCACAAAATTGACAACATTATCAACGCAAATGTCTGAACATCTCGCCTCTGCTTCGGCAGTGTTGAAGCCGATGTGCGGAGAGAGCACGGTGTTGTCGAGTTTGAACAAGGGGGTGTTCTTGCTTGGAGGTTCTTTTGCCAGAACATCCAATCCTGCATATGCTATTTTTCCTGACTTCAAGGCTTCACCCAAAGCCTTCTCGTCAACGACTTTTCCTTGAGACGTGTTAATTATGACCACGCCCGCTTTCATTATATTGATCTCTTTTTTGCCAATTAACTTCTCGGTTTCTGATGTTAGAGTCACATGATTGGTGATGACATCGCTTTCTCTCAGCAATGTTTTGAGGTTAACGTACTTGAGACCAAGTTCTTCTGCTCTTTTGGGATTCGGGTACTTGTCGTAACCCAAGAGCTGCATTTTGAACGCTCGGGCTATCTCAGCCACTCGGAACCCGATTGCTCCTGTGCCGATGATTCCAAGAGTTTTGCCGGCCAGTTCTATGCCGCCAAACGGCCGCCAGTCAAAACTTCCTTTTCTGACATGCTTATCAGCTAACGTTAGCTTTCTTGCTGCCGCCAACATCAAAGCGAATGTGTATTCGGCAACAGCTTCTGTGGCATAGCTTGGAACGTGAGTCACCACGATTCCTCTCTCCTTCGCAGCTTCAAGATCCGCGTAATGACAAGTTGTGGCCCATATCGAAATCATCTTAAGTCTCTTTGCAGAGTCGATGACATTTCTTGTCAGGTTGCTCCAACCGACGATGACTATATCCGCTTCTTTAATTCGGGTTTTCAATTCCTCTGCGGTTCTGGGGGGCTCTTTGAAAACTTCCAAATCGCCAAGAAAACGCAATTTCTTGACATGTCTTTCTTCCAAGTGAACATGGTCTACAACGACTATTCTCATTCTAGGTCTCTTTTAACATGGGACAAGTTACTTAATTTCCTTTGCGGGGAAGGTTTTCTTCAACCTTGTTGCAGACGCAAACAGAAAAAGTTGGGCTAGCGGGCTCTTGACTGAACTCTCGGCTCCATCAAAGCCCAGAGCCAATCCACAAATTCTTTCAAGTTCTTGGTCTGTATATAGATGTCTCCTGGCCCTGTGATCTGGGTGACTAATCCTTCTCCACCAAGCAATGTTTCTTTCAGCCCGCCGAATTTTGTTACCTTGTAATTACATGTATCGCTGAAAGCGACGAGGTGAAAGTTATCTACTATCAGGGTTTGTCCCGGTGCTAGTGTGTGTTTGTCTATTGCTCCGAAGGTGTTTATGAAGAGGTTACCGTTCCCGGTTGCTTTCAACATGAAGAGTCCTTGTCCGAATAGTCCTTTTGTGAACCCTTCCCATTTGACGTCTAAATCCACGTTTTCTGTGGAGGCAATGTAGGCTGCTTTTTGAACTATATAACCTTGGCTTTGTCTGACCTCTAATACTTCAATGTCGCCTACTGGTGCAGCAACAAACGCCACTTCCCCAGAGCCTTGTGGGGCATTGTATTCATTGACCCAGAACGACTGTCTACCAATCACGGCAAGTCCCAGACTGCCGAGAAGGCTTTTCTCTCTTTTTCGGGTATGAACTTCAATGCTGGGGTCCATGTAAGTCATTGCACCGGCTTCTGCCACTATGTGGTCCCCTTGTTCTAAGGTGACAACAAGCATCGAATAGGACGGCCTGTATTTTATTTCATATTTCATACAGCTTCCCTGCTCAAAGAAGTGTATCTTAAAGATATTTTTGATTTGCGTATCCTTAGGGTCACAGTGTTGCTTTTCATAAGACTTTTATATGTGATGACTTGTGGTAATGTGTGATTATATCCAAGGACCAAGGTGCTCAAATGGAACCTAGCAAGAAGCCGCTCAACGTGCTTATCAAACAGTTGAACGCAGGAATCGCAGTTGTTCTGAAGAACGGCGGTGAATACAAGGGCAAAATGATCAAGTGCGACGGCCACATGAATATTCTTTTAGAAGGAGCAACTGAATCCAAAGATGACCAGCTGATCACGAACTATGGAAACGTTCTGTTACGCGGGAACAATATACTTTACATAATGCTCGATGTGCCTACGAGATAAGTGTCTTGCTTCTTCCGGTAACGTATTTCAAGCTTTCTTGAAGTTCAATCTTTAACGTGTGTTTTCTTCTGAAATACTCCAAAACGTTTTGAACATCGCGACTAAGCAACATTTCAGCGTTTGGATGTTCGCGTGTCACATATTGCGGCCAATCGATTATCAAAACGTGCTTGTTCGGTTTCAGGATGATGTTGTACTCGCTCAAATCCGCATGTATCACACCGGCTTTCAAGTACGCTTTCCTCACGTTACGCAGGATCTCTTTGAGTATCTTTTCTGGTCTGGAGAGTCTTTTCCAGTTGGCAAGCTCTGCGCCTTCGATCATTCCCATGGCTACGACATGGCGGTTTTGGCTTAGGGGTTCTGGCACTGCCACTTTCTGGGGGAAGAGAAGTTTGAGGGCTTGAAACTCTTTTTCAGCAGCAAGTCGCGATTGGAAAAGCCATCCTGCACTATGCGCTGTTGTGTAGCTTCTTTTGCGGACTGTCTGTCGAAAACTGATTCTGCCCAATCTGTGGAATTTTACTGCAATACGCTCGCCTTTTGGGTTCAAAGCATCGAAAACATCCGCCTCCTTTCCTACTCCCAATGATTTGCCAAAAGCTTCAAGAATTCCAGCCTTCACAAGGCCATTTATCGCTAGACAATCGTATCCTGCAAAGTTCAAAGTGTAACCCACATAAGCAGAACGTATCTGGTAAATCAAACCCAGCTTGTTGAGTCGACTTAGCCTGAAGTCCGTGTCTCGAGCCAAGTTGAATTTGGTGAATCTTGCGATCTGTTCTTTTGGCACGAATTCGTGTTGGCTCATTCCTGTTTCTATGGCTTGGAGCACTCGGAGGTCTTCGCTTTCAAGTTCACGAAAGACTTTGACCGCAACGTCAGCCGAAGACATAGTGAAATAGAATAGAGCTGTTTCTGCTAATAAGTCTCATCAAGTTGAACGATCACGGTCTTGGCCGCTTTCACTGATTCCTCAACCATGTTCTCTATCTCAAGTCCCTCTTCAGCCTTCTTCACCCTCTCCAGTTTTGCCCTGGTGGCGGGTTGACTGGGCGCAGCACAGCAGCCCTTGGCTTTGCGGGTTGAAATCCCAAGTGTACCTATTTTTCTTGCGAGAGCTTCCGTTTCTACTTTGTCAAAGCCCAGCAGTGGACGGTGTATCGGATATTTGACAGCTGCCTCATCCAAGACTCTCAGGTTGGTTATTGTCTGGCTTGCTTGTTCGCCGATGGCTTCGCCGGTTACGATGCCTTCTGCCTTCTCAACATCTGCGATCCTTTCGGCTATGCGATACATGATGCGCTTGCATAAGAGGCAGGTTAGTTTTGTCGGCGCTTTGTTCATGAAGGTCTCAAGGTTTTGTCCGTGTGGGATGATGTACATTTTTGTAGAATAACCAATTGACCATTCGAAAAGCCTCTTTGCTATTTCCAATGCCTTCTGTGTACTTGTTTCATCAGTTAATGGAGTGTTATCGAGATAGATCGGCGTGACGGTGCAACCTCGTTTCATTGCAAGCCAAAAAGCCACTGGAGAATCGATTCCGCTGCTGAGTAGGCAGACAACTTTTCCTTGAGAACCAACTGGGAAGCCGCCTGCAGCTTGGAAAGTTTCAGTATAGACAAAGGCTTCTTTTTCCCAGACCTCGATCGCTACCGTACATTGCGGGTTTGTGAGGTCAACATGCAAATTGCGTCCCTTCAAATCTTCTAGTATTTGTCTTCCAATTTCTCTGCAAATATCCATGCTGGAGTACAGGTGTGTTCCGACTCTGTTGCAGCGAACTGCAAAGCTTGTTCCTTCTTTGATTGTGCTGTCTGCCACGCTGAGAGCAGTAATCGCAAGAGTCGGCATGTCAGACGTGGTTTTGATTGCTGGTGAGACGGAGGATATTCCGAAAACTCTGGTGAGTTGCATTGCGGTTTCGCGTGTTTTTCGCGTTTCAACGTAGATTCTTCCTCGTCGACGCGCGATTGCCTCAGGCGCCAGTCCGAAGTGAAACAGGGTGTTCTTGACGTTCTTCAACAGTAGTTTCTCGTAGGCTTGTCTTGTCCATTCACTCTTGATGCCTATTTCCCCGCCGAAGCGCACGATCACAGAATCAAGATTCGTAAAATGTCTCAACCTTTGTTGATGAATTCGCATAGAAGGGAGTGGGGTCAGGCGATTTAACGATTACGTTTAGAGACTGGCCGAACCCAGGCCTGCCTAACATGGTTTTTGATTGAAAAACAGTCAAAAATGACCTACGCCCTCTCCCCTAGGTTTTTTTTCGCGGACAGTACTTGCCTATGGTTGTGGATAGAAGGTTTCGCCCTGGCGATGAAGGTTTCGATTGCATCTTTTTTCGACAGACTTTGACGATGTCGCGTTCTGTCAGTATTCGGATACGTCCCCTCCTAGGTTTCAATGTATCGTGAATATTAGGATCCAAATATGCCAACCTCCAATACTTTCTCAAGTTGATTCGTCCTGACGCAAAATTCAAAATTCATTGGAAAACTACCCTTCCCTGTCGTGACTGCGTGAGGATTTTTGAGGATTGGGATGTTGCTTCTGCCATCGGATTCATGCTAGCAGTTTTGTAGAGAGTGAAATTTCCGATGGCCCGAGAGAACGTCTGCTTGAATTATCGCTTGTTAATCTCTTCCATTGCCTCTGCTACCATCAAGTAGAAGCAGGCCAGACCTTTCCATTTTCCCCATTCTTCGGCGATTCTACGTGCTTCTTCTCCTGTGATTCTCCTGTCGTTGCAGTAGAAGTGCGCAATGACTCTTCTCAAGCCTAGATCATCAGCGGGGATTACGTCGTTTTTGTTCATTGCTCTCATTATGGTCAGTTCGGCTGTCCAGACTCCAATACCTCTTATCTTGTCAAGTTCTTCTATGATTTCCTGAGCGTAGCCATAGTTTTTGTAGCTCTCTAAGTCCAGGTTTCCTCTGGCAATCATCTTCGAAATCTCTATGATGTATTCTGCCTTCCTAGTTGACAACCCGCAACCGCGCAATTTTTTTATGTTCGCAGAAGCCATCTTCTTGGGCGTTGGATATGCATAGTACACCTCCTGGTTCAAGCTTAAGCTGTCTCCGAAGGCTTTGACTAGGTTCGTCTCTAAAACATGGGCGACATCCAGCGAGATTTGTTGTTCAATTATTGAATCGACAAGAGCCTCGAAAACTGTTGGGGTTGATGGGATTCTTAGCCCTCTCAGCCTTTTAGTCAGGTCTGTCAAGATTTTGTCGCTAGCTACACCTTCATAGAAAGGGTTGAGGTCAAACTGGGTATTCAGAAGAGCCGCTACTAGCGCTTTGGCTTTGTTCTCTTGTTCTCGAGAAATTTCGTCATTTGACTCCAGTTCAACTGCTATTCTTGGTTGATCAACTGTTCCCAAAGGTTTCAGAGTGACGAGCGCTAGTTGACCGTCAATTCTTATGATCTGCCAGAATTCTCCTTTTTCATACCTGCGGATCTGTCTGTCGCCACCGGAAAAAAGGCTGACACTCAACTCGAAGTCGAAAGGCGGAATGCATTCAATAACGAATTTTTGAGCCTTGGTCAAGGCTTTTCCCCTGTGTCTGCTTGGCTATTTCTTCGATGCCGTTAAAACATCTTTTGATGCGATGTTATGAATACAAGCGTAAGGCAAAAATTGTGCAGTTCTAGATTATTAATTCATGAGCTCTGTCTTTCGAATAGCGTTCCTCGGTACCGGTGGCGGCCGATTCGTAACGATAACCCAGAAAAGACGTACAGCCGGAATTCGGATAATGGGTGAAGGCTTGAATCTGCATTTGGATCCAGGTCCTGGCGCACTTGTTCACTCGATAGAGGAGGGACTGAACCCACAGCATGTTCGTGCTTTACTTGTTTCGCATTGTCATCCCGATCATTACACCGATGCCGAGGTTTTTGTTGAAGCAATGACCAGAGGCATGACTCGGAAACAAGGAGTCTTGGCTGCTCCTAGAAGTGTCTTGGAAGGAAGTAGCGTCTGTGAGGCTTCTATTTCAAGGTATCATCAGCAAATGGTCGAACAGAAAATCCAAGCGGCACCAGGAGTGAGATTTGAAGTCGGCGCTGTCCACGTTTTAACGACGGAAGCAAGGCACACTGACCCGGACGCTGTGGGTTTCAGGTTTGAAACCGAAGTTGGAGACTTTGCGTACACAAGCGATACTGAATATTTTGCAGATATAATCAAACATTATCAGGGCTTGCGCCTCTTGGTCTTGTGCGTTATGAGACCCTCTGGAAAACCTTGGAAAGGTCACATGTCAACTGACGATGCAATAAGAATACTTGCTGACACACGTCCCGAGCAGGCAGTAATGACGCATCTTGGCATGAGAATGCTTCTTCAAGGACCTGAAAAAGAAGCGAAGCTCATCCAAGAGAAAACAGATGTTCCAACATTTGCTGCTGTAGATGGCATGATCATACATTTTGGAGAAACCATAAGGGTGCAGGCGGGAAAAGGCAGAGGCCAAGAGGATTTGACAGGTTTCTTGTGAAGAATTTTTAACTGCACGATTTGTATAGTACGTTAAGGATGTAAGTCCATGCGTGTCGTGTTGAGGATAGGTGGATCTGTCGTTGCTTCACCAGTCAATCCTGGCTTGATCATTAAGTACGTTGATTTGTTGAAAGATCTGAAAAAGCAAAGACATGAGGTGGTCGCAATAGTAGGCGGAGGAAAACTGGCAAGAGAAATGATCCACGTCGCCAAAGACATTGGCCTCGACGAGTCAGCTCAGGATGACATCGCGATTTCTGTTTCAAGGGTTTTTGCTCAGCTCTTTCTGAAGAAACTTGGTGAATCTGGTTGTGGAACAGTTGCATTGACTCTAGAAGATGCTGCAAAATGTTTGGCTAAAGGAAAAGTAGTGGTCATGGGCGGTTTGAAGCCAGGCATGACAACCGACACTGTCGCAGCTTTGGTGGCTCGGAAGGTGACGGCCGATCTAATGGTCAAGGCTACAGATCAGGACGGTGTCTACGACAAGGACCCCAAGAGCTATGCTGATGCTGTGAAGCTTGACCATTTGAGGTTTGAAGATTTGTCAAGTGTTTTTTCAGAAGGCAAGCACAAGGCTGGAATTCATCAGATTATCGATCCAGAAGCCGTCAAGATTTTGAAGCGTCATCAAGTGAAGGTGATAGTAGTCAACGGGTTCACTCCAGAGAACGTCTTGACCGCTGTCAAGGGAAAACCTGTTGGAACACTCGTTGATTAGTTGGAAATTCCAACTTCCTTCCAATATGTTTAAATATCGCTGTTGATATCGACGGCGATATCAATAGTGATAAATCATGGGAGAGCACGGAAGACATTGGATGAGGCATACAGCAATTGTGCCCAAAGGGTTCATACGCTATCACGTACTCGAGTCCTTGTCAGAGAAGCCAATGTCCGGCTCGGAGATTATGGATGAAATTGAAAAGAGGACAAATGGGCGCTGGAAGCCAAGCCCAGGATCAGTGTATCCCCTCTTAGCTTGGTCACAGGATAATGGTTACCTGAAGGAACTGCCGACAGATCAGAGTGGGCTCAAGCGTTATGAGCTTACGCAAAATGGGAAGAAGCTTCTAGAGGAGCAGAGAAAGATTAAGATGGAGTTTAGGAAGGATGCGAAGTTTTTTGCTCCTCCGTTTCTGGGCGCTTTGTGGTTTAGGATACCGCCTGAGAAGACGGCTGGGGTGAGGGAATCGATGCATAGAGCAATGTCGGCGTTTTTTGAGCTTGGTGCTAGTCTGGAGAAGAAATTCTCTAAGGAAGCTTTGGATCAAGCTCGCAAAGTTTTGGATGATACTGCAAATAGACTTGAAGAAATAGATCGCAAATTGAAGGGATCAAAAAATGAGTGAAATAATAAAAGCTGAAGGATTGACGAAAGTCTTCAACCATCATCTGACCGCTGTAGATCACATCAACTTTGGTGTAAACCAAGGAGAGATTTTCGGCTTTCTGGGTCCGAACGGTGCTGGAAAAACAACGACGATCAACATGTTAATAACCATACTGAAGCCAACTGAAGGCAAGGCATCTGTTTCGGGTTTTGATATTGGACAGCAAGCCAATAGTGTTCGAAACGTGACGGGCGTTGTACCGCAAGAATACACGGCTGATGAGGATTTAACTGGCTTGGAAAATGTGTTTTTGTGTGCTGACCTGTATGGGATTCCACGGAACATCGCGAAAGAGCGGGCGGCGGATCTGCTGAAGCTTGTTGAGCTAACCGATTTCAAGGACAAGAAGGTTCAAACTTATTCCGGTGGAATGCGTCGCAGACTTGAGCTTGCATGTGGACTGATCAATAGGCCTAAAGTGCTTTTCCTGGACGAGCCAACCCTAGGTTTAGACGTTCAAACTAGAACTGCAACTTGGAATTACATCAGAACATTGAAGAAGGAATATGGTATGACGCTTTTCATGACAACCCATTATCTTGAAGAGGCCGATGCACTTTGCGACCGCGTTGCAATAATTGACCACGGAAAAATAATCGTTGTAGGATCTCCAGAGGACCTGAAGCACAGTTTGGGCGGCGATTCGATAACGTTGGCAATCAAAGAGAACGCGGACGTGAGCGAATTGATCCAGAAAGTTGAGCACGTCAAAGAAGTCCGAAAGGAAAACGGTGCTTATCGCATCAAAGCTGAACTTGGCGAAGTAACCACACCTTTAATAATTGAAACTCTGCGGAAAAACGGCTACACCGTGACAAAGCTTTCGCTGACGGAGCCTACACTGAACGAGGTTTATCTTGAATACACCGGCAAGTCAATGCGTGATGCAGAAGAGTCCAGAGAGGCTATTGCCACGCAAAGAATGACGATGAGGAGGGCTCGGCAATGAGCGAAACAAATGGCAATTCCAAAAGCAAACTACACGGGCTGTGGGCCTTAACCAACCGAGAGCTTAAGAAATGGTACAAAGCTCCAGTAATCTTCCTGCTTTCCATAATACAGCCAATTCTTTGGATGGGTCTGCTAGGAAAAGCAATGAACATAGGCGCCATGTTCTCAAGTGGCACATTCACGCTGCCTCAAGACTTGATATCACAGTTTACACCAACCCAGCTTCATCTGCTAGGCAGTTACTTTGCTGGGTTGCAAACAAGCATCTTGCAAGGCGCGTTCAACACCACTGATTACTTTTCTTTCATGGCTGTAGGCATGATTGCTTTCACAGCCCTCTTCACGACAATGTTCAGCGGTATGTCAGTGGTTTGGGACAGACGCTTGGGCTTTCTAAACAAGGCTCTCAGCACACCTGTATCGAGAGCCGTGATAATATTCTCTAAAGTTCTTTCCGCAACGCTGCGATCAATGTTTCAGGCAGGTCTCATAATACTCATTGCTGTCGCATTCGGCCTACAGTTTGGAGCAGGCTTCAATCCGATCAACGTCCTGGGGGTCTTCGGGATCATGTTTCTGATATGCGTGGGCTTGTCCTCGGTCTTCATCGCAATCACTATAAGATCAACAAGAATAGAGACTCCAATGGCTGTCGTGAACCTGATAAATCTGCCGCTGATGTTTGCCAGCAATGCCTTTTTCCCGACAAAGTTCATGCCCGATTGGCTTCAGACAATAGCGAAGGTCAACCCGCTAACCTACACAACCGATGCAGTTAGACAACTCTTGATATTCAGCACCGATTGGGGACAACTTGCTTTGGACTTCACATACGTAGGAATATTTGCAGTTGTGGCTGCTACGATAGGCATAGTGCTTTCGTGGAGCTTCCTGAGCAAGTAGACAAGGAACGATTAAGACAAAGTGAGTGATCTCTTTGACGACGATCGTTGAAGCAATGAATCTGAAAAAGATGTACTTGCTCGGGAAAGTCCCCGTGAATGCATTACGCGGCGTCAACTTGAAGGTTGAAAGTGGTGATTTTCTCGCCATTCTGGGGCCATCTGGAAGCGGCAAATCAACACTATTGAACCTGATCGGAGCATTGGACAAGCCGACAGAGGGAAAGCTGCTTATTGAAGGCGTTGACGTCTCCACGCTTAACGACAACCAGCTGACGGATCTTAGGCGCCGAGTCGGCTTCGTTTTCCAGTTTTTCAACCTCATTCCACGCTTCACGGCGAGGGAAAATATTGAATTGTCAATGTCCATAGCAGACGTGAGTAAGCCTGAAAGGAGAAAACGCGCCGAGGGTCTCCTGGAAACTGTAGGCCTGAAGGAGCGAATGAATCACAAACCTGCCGAACTGAGCGGTGGTGAACAGCAACGTGTCGCGATTGCCCGAGCGTTGGCAAACAACCCTAGGTTTCTGTTGATGGATGAACCAACAGGAAACATAGATTCCAAGACTGCAAATGAAATCATGGGCTTGGTCAAAGGGTTGAACGAAGAAAAAGACGTGACGGCAATCATGGTTACACATGATCAGCGCCTGGCGACTCAGTCAAAGAAGACAGTGCTGATGCTTGACGGTTTGATCGTTCAGGAGACGGTGAATTGAAATGAAGGCGCGAGATACTCTTTCCTATTCCTTCAGCGCAATAAAGTTGAGAAAGTTACGTGCAGCTTTGACAACCTTGGGCGTGGTAATTGGCATAGCAGCAATCGTTGCTTTGCTCTCAATCAGTCAGGGTTTACAAAACACAATAACCGTGCAACTTCAAAGAGGATTCGCAACCGACACATTGATTGTGACTGCGGGAGGAGGCGTCGGCGGAGGCTTTGGGGTAGGCTTGGGCGGAGGCGGGGATTCTGGCTTCACGTTGTTGGTCAACGACACGCAGACAATCAACGGAATACCGAACGTTGACATGTCATTGGCAATAATCCAGAGAACGGTTAACGTCACGGTCGGCGGGACAAACAAAATCCGCACGATAGTAGGCGTTGATTTTGCTGATTATCATAACGTTTACAGCGACACGTTTGTGGCTGACAGGGGAACCATACCCCTGAACCCCGAAAGTAACATTGTTGTGGCTGGGAGACGTATAATTGACCCTCAACTAAATGGGACAATGCTTGCTGATGTGAACGGTCCGATTGATATCATCTTGATCAACGCGACTGCGCGTCCTCCAACAACCATAACGGTTCATCGGAATATTACGGCCATCCTTAAAGAGATTGGGTCTTTTGGCGTCGGAGGGCCTTCCGATTCCAGCGTTTATATTCCGATTGCCCAAGCTCAAACGTTGTTTGATACCAACGAATGCGACATGATAATCGTGAAGCTGAAAAGCAGCGACCAAACAGTCATCGATAACGCATCCAAGGCAATAAAGGACAAATTCGTTGGAGAAGTTTCAGTAATCTCTGCCACCGCAGTCCTCGGGATCGTTTCGAGTATTTTTTCCATCATAGAGCTCTTCTTGGGTGGGATAGCTGCAATCTCGCTCATCGTGGCCGGCGTAGGCATAATGAACATCATGATAGTTTCTTTGATGGAACGCACGAGAGAAATAGGTATACTCAAAGCGCTAGGCACAAAAAGTCGAACAGTGCTCTTAATTTTCCTCTGTGAGGCAGTCATAATTGGCCTGATGGGCGGTGCAATAGGCGTAGGATTAGGCTGGGTTTTGGCAAACGTGGTGGCCCTGGTCTTCCGAGGCGGCGGTGTATTCATGGGAGGCCAAGCCGCAGGAGCAACAGGTGGAATGACGATAACCCCGGTCCTAACCCCAATAGTGTTCCTTGGAGCTTTGGCCTTCGGCGTAGGAGTCAGCGTAGTCTTTGCAATCTACCCAGCTTGGCGAGCGTCAAAGCTTAAACCCGTAGACGCATTAAGATACGAATAGAACAGCAATCGTCAAGAGGTTTCAAAGGCTTGAGCAGGCTTTACCCAAGCCGTCCGATTGTAGGCGTCGGCGTAGCGATAATCTGTGGCGGCAAGATTCTGCTTGAAAAAAGGAAGAATGATCCTGGAAGAGACAAGTGGAGTGTCCCAGGAGGCATAGTTGAATTGGGCGAAAGGCTGGAGCAGACTGTAATTAGGGAAGTTAGGGAGGAGACTGGTCTCTCCGTTGGTGCGCCTGAACCGATTGATGTTGTCAATCAGGTTACTCTGGATGAAAATGGCAAGGTAAAATATCATTTTGTTATAATCGACTATTTTGTCAAGATTATCAGTGGGACGCCTAGAGCTGCAAGTGACGCTGCAGAACTTGAATGGGTTGCATTGGATGAGGTTGAAAAGAGGGATCTTACAAAATCTTTCAGAGGTTTCTTCCAAAAGAACAGGACGAAGCTTGAGAAAATGAGTTCTTTTCCTGGCAAGTAATGTCTTTTGCCCCTTAACCTGGCTTATGCAGTGAAGAAAAGCCTTGTTTCACCCATTGTTTTGACATCCAGCGCCTTGATTCTGGCAACTATCGGAAAATCCCGTACAACCCTGCCGAGTGCTAGACAATGATGAGGTGGCAAGTCTCGGGCTATCGATCTCACCGTTTCTGCATCCACTCGAGCGGCTCTTGAAACGACGTCTAGGTCGTGTTCGTTCGTGAAGTTGAAGAGAAATATGTTGTCAGCTTGGCGGTAGATGTTTTCCCGGATAGTGTCAGGCTGGTTAGTGATGAAGGTGGTGAAAATTCCGAAATGCCTCATGCGGGTTACAATATCGTCCCAATAAGTCTCGCGCAAGTACAGATGGGCTTCTTCTGCAAACAGAAATGCTGCCTTTAGTTTCCAATTGGTCAGTGATTCAACGAGTTTTCCTAGGATGTATTCTACGACTATCTGGCGGTCAATCGTTGACGTGTTTCTGAGGTTTATGATTATGGCGCCGCCTTCTTCTTTGGCTTTCAACAGTGATTCTTCCAATAGCATGGCTTCTGCAATGTTATCGGTGAAGAAGCCTGAGTTCACGAGGGCATGGTATCGTGAGAACAGGGCATCACGAACGTGCAGGTTGCAGTTCCAGTTGCGTATAGTTTCTCCCAATTCATGTAATGTAAGTTCGTCTTTTTCCCGCAGTTCTTTCCATATGCGTCTGAACTCGCGAGTAGACGTGCCTGGCAAGTGAAGCGCGTGGACAAGGATGCCGAGCAGGATGTGAAGGCCTATTTGCTTTAGGGCTACTTTGAAGTTTTGAGACGGAGTTAGCACGTGTATTTTGTCGTAGTTGACGTTTCTTTTTCCATCGGACGTCATTCCCAGACTCAAGTACTCGCCGTTCAAATCGAAAACAACCACAGTCGCTTTGTACTGCACGAGGCTTACCATCAACAGTTTTGATAGGTGGGATTTGCCAGTCTCTTTTTTGCCAGTTATGATGTTCAGTCTTCCGTCCAGAGATGAGGCGTCTATAGTCAGCAGCGATGAGTCTTTTGCGGTGCCGAGGGTTATCGGGAGTTGTCCGTTTGTTTTTGCGAGTTTTAGCAGCGTCGGAATTGGAAGTTTCTTTATTGTCGATTGTGAACGTGAGGGAAGCCAGGAACTGCTCGGGCTTAGGCTGTCGTTCTCCACTGTTGCTCGAATCTTGCAGATGAGCAGGCTGGCGTCCTGCATGTAGGTGATGTGTGGAGCAATTTCCAAGGGGTCAATGTCTTCGCCTTGGATCAGCTCTCCACCGTCTGGTAGGCTGCGCAACAGTTCCTCCAAGACGCCTGGTATTGTAGCGAATTGCACATCGATAACTTGGACGATGAGTGCTCTTCCTTCTTCTCCGTCTTCAACAAGCAAGTAGTCGCCTTTTTCAACGGTTTCATTGGGGAAACTCAAAATTTGAACTATGTTTCCCTCTTTTCTGTACAGCTTCATGAGTAACTCTCTCCTTTTCCAAACGGACCGAACAAAAGCTTATGCATATCTGGTCTGTTGATCATTTGAAGCCCACACTTGCGTGTGATGAAGTGCTGCATAGCTAACACTTCGTTGGCAGTGAAGGTGCAAAGAATATGGGCAAGGCGGAGGGTTTCAGGATAGCTCTGTGAGATAAGGTCGTTCCCAAGTAGTCTTTCGACTGCTTCAATCCTCAAATCTGGCGAGACTTGGCGATCGATGTCGAGTCTGAAGGCGCAACTGCCTTTGCTCAGTTTGGCGACGTAGACTTCTCCAAGTGGAACCATTGGAGGCTTCAGTCTAAGGCCTACTGTCTCAAGCAAGTAAGGGGGGCGATGATCAAGGGCAAAATCTGTGATCAGACAGCCATTGACTCTTAGGTTTGTCATTTTTGAAAAAGCCAAAACGATGCTGCCTCTATTTCTTCCGTTGTCGAGGATTTCTTTCATGCGGTGTATTGGCGTGTCAAATGTTCCAGAAGTCAGCGAGCCATCAAACAAAATCAAACCGTTGGTTATTGTTTTTGTGAGCATGGCTTGGAGCCATCTTTCGAGCAGGCTTGCGATGCGCGTGGGCATCTGTGGCAAGGTCGGGGCGCTTTGATGGTTCTTGTTAAGCGCTGAAGTAAAGTATGCTCTTTCAAGCGTGTTGAAAACGTCTTTTCTATTTTCTTCGGTTATGTGGAATATGAAGGGGCCGAGCCGGGTATATCGGTAGTTTTCATTTTGCTTCCAGACATTGGCGCCTCTGACAGCTATCACTATGCCCGTGCTTGTTTCGGCGATCTTCATGGTTGACGTATCTACTGCTGCGACAATACTCTCTCTGTGTTTGGGCTTCAGAAGTATTGGTTCAAGCTTGATCTTCAGTGTTTGCAGGGGCTCTTCACTTCCCATCTGTTGAAAGACTTGCTGATTTAATTGAATGAACTGGTGCTGTGTTCGAGCAAGTGAATGTAGACTGAGTTGGGTGAACTGTTGGGGAAGGAGTGTGTCCATGGTGGATTGTGGAAAGTTATATTTTGGTGTTGTTGTAATAGGGTATTGTGCAATCACCAATATTCACCAATAGCCAATTGTTTAAGGAAGAGGTATTTAAGTGTTGTGCATGTACAAGATGTACAATACAATAAACAATAAGGTGAGTCGTTGACTGAAAAAGAAGTAAAACCCCCAATACGGCTAAAGATGAAAGTGGGTGAAATAGAATTCGAAATAGAATGCCAAGAAGATCAGCTACAGCAGACAGTAGATAGAATTCTCTCTGCAGTGACTGAGAAACTGAAAGAGATGCCGCTCATGGTGGCGAGGTCTGCGTCGCCGCCAAGAGCTGAAACGTGCAAAGGTGTAATCCAGAAGTTGTGGGAGGACGGTTGGTTCGCAGCCGCTAAGGGTTTGAGTGAAGTGCACAGCGAGTTGGCAAGACGCGGTTTTCATTATGATAGGACCGCAGTGGCTCACGCTTTAATTGACTTAGTCAAAGATGGGATTTTAACGAGAGAGGGAAAACCGCGCAGATATCAATATGCGCAAAAAAGGCCGCCCACTTAGTGCTAAAATCACTTGTGCTTCTGAACTACGTGCCAATTTTTGATTTGATTTTTGGAAGAATGTCTTTCTGAATTTGGGCTAGTCCGAAAGTGGTGATCTTGTATTTCTCGTCAGTGGTCTTCGTTGCAATCTCGTTCTTGACCAGCTCGCCTAGGCGAGTGCTCGTGATCTTAGCGTCTTTCCCCAGTTTCGTCTGTAGTTCTTCCTTAGAAAGACCGTTGCTTTTTGTTTTGCCTAATCGGAAACCTATGTAGTTTCCCAGCAACAATAGAGCAAGAGTTACATTGTCGGTTAGCTTGGTCCTTGGAACGAGTATGTACGCGCCTTCTTCTGCGAAAGCAATGATTTTCTCGCTGTCTTTGACTAGAACTTGTAAATCAACGTTCAAGTTCAGTTTTTTGGCAGTGTCAAATGAAGGAAGCAGTTCGGCAAAGAATCTGTCCAGAAGCAGCCACACTTGTTCAGGTGTGCCTGAAAGTGTTTTTTCAACATCCTTATATTTTATGTGGACAGCTACGCGATCAGGTTCCTCAGTCAACCCATTTTACCTCTAAGCTTGGCGAGGACTCCATCTTCAACCCATTTTTCGCCTTGTATTGTGAGTTTGAATTCAGGTCTGTTAGGGTCAGGTTTGAAAACTTGACCTCTCTTCGTCATTTCGTTCAATCGGGCTGGGACCATGCATTTTATTCCGCTTGATTCCAGGAGTTTTTGAATTTGTGCAGCGGTGCCTTTCTTCTCATCTGAGGCAAGCAACGTCAAGCCTATCGCTTCATAATGTGTGAGGTTTTCATGAGCTACTATGACAGGGCCCTCCGTTGTGGATTCGACTATGCCTCTTAATTGAACGCCTGAAGGCGTCAAACGGCTCGAGACGAGGTCTGACACTTTCTCCGTGAAACCATCGGGGAAGCTCTCGAGCATTCTGAGAACTTCTTGCGGGTTTTCGCCCTCAACTGTGATTTCGCCGAAGGGTGTTCTTATGCGCACTTCAACCTTGTTCATTCCGCGTCTCCCCGTGAGCGAAGGGCTTCCTTTTCTGCCAAAATGTACACGTAGCCTGCGTTAGTGTTCCATCGTCTGATCTTTTCTTTCTTCACCAGCTCCATTAGAACTCCTCCAAGCACTCGCACAGACTGTTCTATCCTGTTTGACTTCAACGCTTCGCCTAGTTCGTCTATTGTGCGCGGACGCCATTTTCCCCAGTCAGTTTGTAGAAGCTTCACGATTGCCTCATCCAGTTTCTCTGAGGGTGATATTTGCGGGTATTGCTGAGAAGGAGTTTTCTGTGTGTTAGCAGTTTCCGTCTTGACAGTCAGCGTGGCAACTTTCTTAGGCTTGATTTTTTCAAACGCCTTGTCAATACTGCCTACTAGGTTCGGCAAGTCCTTGATTGTGTTCAGGACATCTTCGTAGGTTCCGTTAATCTCAACTTCGTAGTCGCCCATTTTGAGCCGGAAGGCAAAATTCTCATGAGCTTTCTTAGTGGTCTTATCTTGCAAGTTCATCCCATGATATAGGAAAGCTTCAACTCCTTTTAGGATTTGCGTATTTCGACATATTACGGTTTTCGATATATGTTTGAGGCGGGAAGCATTGTATTAAATATTAAGATACAATAATATGTCTCGCATCATCTTCTAGCAAAACGGTGAGAAAACTTGGCAAAGAAGGGACTCACAGTCTGGATCTTCAGTTCGCTAACATTCCTATCCGTAGCACACCTTGTAGAAGCCATCTACGTTCTCATATCAGGAAGCCAAATCCGACTTCTCAAAATCTACCCTCTAATCGGTCAAGAACTAAGCAGTATAAACTCTGTTACCTATCTTTGTCTGTCTGCCCTAGTGAGTATTGTCTGCTGGGGAATCACATGTGCAATAACCTTTGAGAACCCGATGGAAGAGTTCTTGAACAAGGTATTGACCGACGCCAAAAAGCAAAGCGCCGTTGAGGCACAGACAGTTGAAAACAAGAGCGAAATTCTCGACGCAATGTACGAAACGATAGAATCCAACAGTGAGACTATCGCCAGCGTTAAGGATATGATCTGCAACGTGAGAACTGAAGTCAAGGAAATAGAACCCCTGACGACAACTGTTGACTTAATCAGGATGGCGCTAAGTGACTTGGCAAAAGAAGTAGAGACTCTTGAAGGCAAAATGAAGTTTTCCTACGTATGCCTAGCATGTGGAAAACCGTTGCTGCCTGAATTCAAAATCTGTCCCTACTGCGGTGAGGATGCCAAGCTGCTCAGGAGTCCTCTGGTCGCTGTGCCGGAACAGAAGCAGAAATAGCTTCCTATTTCAATTTCTCTTTGACTTTTTCTTTCAGAATCTTGCTCACAAGTGCTGCGTCTGCTTTGCCGCGAAGGTTGTTCATGGCTATCCCCATGAGCGCACCGAAACTGTCTTCACCGCGCTTATTTATCAATTCCTTGTTGTCTTCAACTATTTTGGCCAGAAGTTTTTCAAGTTCACCTTGCGAAATGCTTTGTATGCCCAGTTCTTTGACAGCCTCCTGAATAGTCTTGTCTTCGTTTTTTGAAAGCCAAGCAACCACATCTGTTACTGCTTCTTTGGTAATCTTCCCTTCGCCCACAAGTTTGAAGACATCACGCAGCTGGCCGTCTGATATTTTCTGCACTGCAACGTTGTCTCGCCTCAATGCTTTGAGAGTTTCAGTCATGAAAGCTGCAACGGTCGTTGGCGAAACGTTGCTTTCTTTAATGATGATTTCAAACAATTCGCTGTATTCAGAATTGAGAACTTGCCTCGCCAACTTGTCATTCAACTTGCATTCTTTCTGCAACCGTTCAAGCTTCTTTTCTGGAAGCTCGGGCAAATGCGCACGGATTTCCTCCACAAATCCTCGCGTAACTTGGACCGGCGGTATGTCTGTCTCTGGATACATTCTTGCTGCTCCCGGGCGTGGTCTCATGTAACGCGTCGTTCCATCAGGGTTTGGCGCTCGCGTCTCTTGTGGCACACCACCCAAGGCTTCACGAGCTCTTTCAACCACAGCCCTCAAAGCGTCTTCACTGTTTTCTAGGGTGTCTGCAACGAAGACCACTGCGTCTTCGTCTGACGCTTCAGCACTTTTTCTCAGATTCTCAACTTCTTCCACTGTTATTCCATAGGCTGGCAACTCGTCTGTGTGGAATATGCCTCCGACTCTTCCCCAGAACCTAGCCCTGTCTGCCATCTCTGTACCAAGACGCAATCCAGGGGATAGTTCCCATTTCAGAAACCCTTTGAACCCTGGCAGTCTGACCGCCAAGACTTCCTGTTTTTTCTCTAAGGCTTTCTGGACAACTTTACATTTTGTGTCCTTGAAAACGTCTTTCACGTTAGAGAACTCGTCTCTGAGAAGATCTTCTTTTGCTCCTTTTTTACCGAGTTCCTCACTTATTCTGATGAGATTCAGCTGACGTTGGACTTCATACTCAACGACTAGTGAAACAAGTTCGAGTTCTTGTAGACCTTTGATTTCTATGAGCGCACCGTTCGGGATTGAAATGTTTATGTCTTGACGAATTGAGCCAAGGCCGCGTATGACCTTTCCAGTTGATCGCAGTATTCTTCCGATTGCGAGGGCGACTTCTTCAGCTTCTCTTGGTGTTTTTATGACTGGTCCGGTGGCCACTTCTATGAGGGGTATGCCTAAGCGATCTATTCGGTATCTTATTGTTCTTCCTTCTTTGTCGCCTGATTTTCTGGCCGCGTCCTCTTCTAAGCTTGCATGTTGAATCGGGATAGTCTTGTCTTGCACCAAGATTTCGCCGTTCAGAGCTATTGCGCATGTTCTTTGGAAACCGGTGGTGTTTGAGCCGTCTATTACCGTTTTGCGCATCACATGAACTTCGCTGACTGGTTTCGCGTTCATCATCAGAGCCGCTGTTAAGACAGTTTCAACTGCTTCTAGGTTTAGGGCGTGCGGCGGTTCTTCATCCATTTCTACGAGGCATGAGGTTTCGCGGTTTGCTTCGTAGAGGATTTTGACTCCCTTTTGAAACTCGAAATATGCTGCTGGGTCTACCTGGCCCAGCTCGCTCTGTGTTGGTCTGAGTCTGCGGAGGAATGTTACTTCTGGCTCTTCCTTGAAGAGTGTTGGTTTACAGTTGCAGAACAGTTTCGCTGAGGTGTTCAGTTGCTGGTGAATCTCCAGTCCGACTTTCAACCCAATTTTCTGATAGTCTACCTCCAATGTAACCACCTTTTGCTCTCATTCATAACTCATCTTTTCTGGCAAGGTTCGCGGTGAAAGTTCGCCTGCGACGTTCGTTTTCAAGAGAGTTTTTGCCTCGTCAAGGTCTTTGGTTTGCCCAAGAACCCACATAAGCTTGACAAGAGCTGTTTCAGGAAGCATATCCTCCAATGGAATTACGCCTAACGCCTGCAAATCACGGCCGGAATCGTAAACGTTCATGTTTATGCGTCCCCAGATGCATTGAGACGTCATTGCAACAATAGCGCCTTGTCTTACGGCCTTTCTGATCGCGTCGTGGCAATATTTGCTGATGTGGCCAAGACCTGTCCCTTCAAGAACTATTCCTCTGTAGTTTTTCTGCGCATACAAATCCAGAATAGCCGGGTCCATTCCAGGATAGAACTTCACTAAAGCAACTTTATCTTCGAATGCAGGCTTAAGCTGGAGCCTTCTTGATGAATCTCGTTTATGACACTCTTGTGTGAGCATAGTAATGTTTTGATTTTCTATCCTTGCGATCGGTGAGGCGTTGACGGATCTGAACGCATCTCTTCTGCTTGTATGGCATTTGCGAACTTTCGTTCCCTTATGAAACGCTATGCACGTATCTGACGGTGTTTCATGCATGGCAACCACTACCTCGGCGAAGGGAGCTCTTGCTGCAGCCAAGACGGCGCCTAGCAGATTCGTCGCAGCATCTGAACTCGGTCGGTCTGCTGACCTTTGTGATCCGACAATTATGATCGGAACTGGAAGGTTTTGCAGTGCGAAGCTAAGGGCTGCGGCAGTGTATCCCATGGTATCTGTTCCGTGGGCTAGAACAACTCCGTCGAAACCTTCATGTATCTTCTTCGCAACTGTCTGAGCGATTTCAGTCCATTGTTGCGGCGTTATGTTTTCGCTGAAAAGGCTGAGGAGTATCTGAGTTTCTATCTGCGCTACATCCGCGAGTTCTGGAACGACGCTGTAGAGATCGCTTGCACTGAGAGCTGGTCGGACTCCGCCTGTTCGGTAATCGACGCGGCTTGCTATTGTGCCGCCTGTGCTAATTATTGCAACTTTTGGAAGTCCTGGTCTCTGCTCGGGTAACGGTGGTGGCACGAAGGTCGGTTTCGTGCCTTCGCCGATCTTCTCAATTTTCGTGTCAGGAGTTATTTCCACACCGATGTTATACCCGTTCTTCAGTTTCATGACAACGTGTTTTTCATCGCCGTACTCAGAACGTGGAATGAGTATGCCTTCATAGATTTCACTTCCTTTAACGACTCGGATTATGTCGCCTATCTCGGCATGAGCCTTCTTTACCGCCTCAAACGCC
>Ga0315279_10002240_pt1 | contig 29688 bp, 25 predicted proteins | sample YL17G06_20_MG_FD_203694 | JGI IMG/M metagenome (GOLD analysis project Ga0315279, IMG submission 203694) | Sediment microbial communities from Yellowstone Lake, YNP, Wyoming, USA - YL17G06_20 | ecosystem: Environmental > Aquatic > Freshwater > Lake > Sediment | place: USA: Wyoming | collected...
GTAACATAACATTCAAAGTAATCAAGCAAGGCCTAGTCCCGTTAGAATGCAATCTCACACTCGAATATTGGCCTCTATTTGGAAGCTTATGGGACAAAGACGGAAATTTTATACCGCTGGGCGAACCTGCCCACGGACACTGCAAGATTCTCCCAACGCCTATAACAGAAGCGAGAATCTACGCGGCTCCAGAGGCTCTAGACCTTAACATCAAGCGCGAAAATCTAGCAGCTTTTATCCAACTTCCTGGAAGTTGCGACCCGAACAACATCGTCATCTCATCAGTTACTCTCAACAACATTTTCTACCCAATCGGCGGGGGAATAATCGGCAACCACACGAGAGCTTGCACACTGAATCATACAAATCTCGACTTAATGCTGTCTTTCAACAGAACAGCCATCTCAGAATACGTGCTGTCTCAGCATATTACTTATGGCAACGTGACCCTAACCATAGTTGGGCAACTCAATGATGGGACACAGTTCAAAGGGGAAGTTGAAATAGGCGTCAGAACACGGCCGGGCGACGTAAACTGCGACGACAAAGTGGACTTGAAAGACTGCTACATCGTAGCAAAAGCCTTTGGAGAAAGCCCATGCCGCGCTCGTTGGAACGGATTTGCTGACCTGGACGAAAACGAAAAAACAGACCTAAAAGACTACTATGCTGCAATTGTGAACTTCGGAAAACCATAAGCGCAATCGCAGCCTAGTTATCAATGTCGTCCCGACTTTCCCTGAAGCCAGAGTTTACTCTCAAACAAGCTCCTAAGCCGTTAGTCGCCAAAGTTCAACATACTTTCTGGTTCAAATTTGTAGGGTGCCTCTCGAAGCATTCGACGCTTTCGGTCATCCTCGAGCTATCGCCCCTTCACTGATACACCCCCAACTGGGAAAGAATGATGGATACACCTTGCTATCATCGACATCCTTCTACTGGAAGGGAGACCGACGAATGGATAAGTCGTTTTATATGCCCAACCATATATAATCCCGCCCATTGATGGGTCTAGGATGGGTTGATACGACCAGCTCAGACGAGTTAATCAGGCAAAAAATGGAAACGTTTCGAGGAGCACTAATTCCAGATGGACGTACACTCAAATATCTCCCAACCATCCAAGAATACTATGGCAAAATTCCTCCTTTAGAAAAGCCCCGAAAAAAGAAGAGATACAGTGCTGTTTTTTCAATGGTTGAAGAGTTATGGAGAATCTCGGGAAAAGAGATACCAGAAATACTTGAGGTATGGAAGGATTTTGAACCGATTCTCCAGAAATTGGAAAGCAAGGAAAGCTATCGAGATCATTTCATCCATTCCTCCAACGTCTTCCTGCTTGGGTATTACATTATCAATGAACTAAGACGTACGTGTAATCTGAAAGGATCAGACTTGCATCTTAATAACATCGAATTGACATGGATGATGGCTTCCACATTCCATGACGTTGCGTATCCTGTACAAGAGATGGAATCGTGGTTAAATGATCTCTTAGGGAAATTGCTGGGGATCAATCCGAGGTTTGACTACAACATCACACAAGTCATCCCGATGGCCTACAATGAGTTCATGAAGATGATAGCAGCTTACCACTCAAGCCCAAATGCGCTAGCTTCAGGGCAAGCAAGCTATTATGATATGGACTGGCCAGTATATGACGGACTCAATTCCGAACTTTTCAGAAAAGACCATGGAGTTCTAAGTGCTTTGATGTTAGCACACGTATTGGCAATTAGGAAAGGGTTTGCGACAAGAAATCAGGGAGATTACTGGGATTTTGCCATTACTCACATGCCGGCAATACATGCCATAAGCCTTCACACTTTGGAGCAAGTCACCGTGGAATTCCAGAAGCACCCGATTGCCTTTCTGCTAATTTTGTCCGATGAACTGCAGGGTTGGGGAAGACCCGCGAAACAGCCAAGAAAGAGCACCATAAACCTTGACAATTTAGATATAACCAACGAGGATGTACCGATCATAAGTTTCAAGGTTAGAGCCTCCAAGCGCGCAATAAAGCATGCGCAGAAGTCCTTATCTCGTCTCTGCACCAATGGTAAGATCAAAGTATCCATCTCCGATGAGATAGGAAACCTCATTCTTGAGATTCGTGATCATCTTCAGCCAAATGTCCGAATGTAGCGAGTCCTCGGCTGTTTGGCTTTCGCCAAACTCCCAACGATCCGAGCAAGGCCGTTTGCCAAAATCCCGAGCGCGCTAGCGTGTTCCTAAATTCCTTTTTTCTTGACAACAGCCAAGGACGGTTGCATTCTTTTCCAACAGATTGAGTCGCAAGGAGGAGTATTGAATATATCCAAACAATTTAGGAACACGCATGCGCGCTAAGGTCACTTGCCGCAGAGAGCTCACACTTGACGACTTTTTGTCCAAAAAGCAGTCCATTCTTTTCTATGGAGAAAGAAATAGGTTGAAGGTTTTTGCTTTCTTGCTTCGCCATGCAGGCCTATTTAGCTTTGGATATGCGTACGCGCACGTAGTTCCAGTCTGCGTCTGCCAAGCCTCGATACAATGTCAATGTGTTTGCAGAGCGATAGATCCAAGCCAAACCAGTGTTAGCGTTAGGGAAGTTCCCGCCTGCGTCAGTCTTGACTAGCCAGAAATTATACCAGTGAGGGTAACCATACGTGCCTGTGTATCCGGCTAGTGCGTATCCGCCGTCAACTGTTTGCACGAGAGCATGTGCCCATTCACGACTTATTCCTCCGTAGGTTTTGTCCCATTGCGCATTACCATTATCGTCAGTCTTTACCAGCCAGAAATCGTATTCGCCAGCACCATAAGAATTCGTGCTTCCGGCTAGTGCGTATCCGCCATCAATCGTTTGGACAAGAGCAGTTGCATAATCGTCGTTTGTTCCGCCGTATGTCCTGTTCCATTCCATGCTTCCTCCAGCATTGGTCTTAACCAGCCAAAAACTGTATTTGCCAGCGCCATAAGACGCTGTGTATCCGGCTAGTGCGTATCCGCCATCAATCGTTTGGACAAGAGCAGTTGCATAATCGGTGCTTGCTCCACCGTACGTCTTGTTCCACTGCACGTTACCTGAGTCATCAGTCTTAACCAACCAAAAATCTTGAGTACCAGCACCATAAGTGTCTGTACATCCGGCTAGTGCGTATCCGCCATCAATCGTCTGAACAAGAGAACGTGCAAAGTCATAGCCTGCTCCTCCGTAGGTTTTGTTCCATTGCATGTTGCCATTTGAATCAGTTTTTGCCAGCCAAAAATCCGAGCTGCCAGCGCCAAATGAAATGGTGGAGCCTGCTAGTGCGTATCCTCCGTCCGCCGTCTGAACCAAAGAGCTCGCCACATCATCGCTTGTTCCTCCGTAGGTCTTATTCCACTGCGCATTCCCAGCAGAGCCTGTTCTTACCAACCAAAAATCAGCGCCGCCAGCGCCATAAGACGTTGTATGTCCGGCTAGTGCGTATCCGCCATCAATCGTTTGGACAAGAGCAGTTGCATAATCGTCGTTTGTTCCGCCGTATGTCCTGTTCCATTCCATGCTTCCTCCAGCATTGGTCTTAACCAGCCAAAAATCCTGCGCACCAGAAGAGCCCGTGCCTCCGGCTAGTGCATACATACCATCAGCAGTTCGAACAAGAGCATATGCATAATAATCTCTGGCTCCGCCGTACGCCCTACTCCACCCCACCTGCGTCAAGCCCATGTATCTCTGCAGTCTGGTGTCATCCAATCTTGTCTTTCCGGTGGTGTCCACCATCAGCTTCGGATCGTCCCAGTTCGTGATGCCCAAGTTGTGTTCTATTGTTATGCTTTGTCCCTGCATGCCTGTGATGTTGATCCAGCCGCTGTCGTACTCTATCGACGCCTTTGAAATATTTTGTCCTTCAGATCCATAGCGTTTGCCCACGCCGAAGTAGTCTTTCAAGTCTATCTTGCCGTCATCGTTTACATCGTACCACGGATCATACACCGGTGGGCAGTTGACCAAAGGCACGGCAGCAAGCAAAGCAGCAGAGAAGCAAAGACTCAACGTCAAAACAATCATAGCCTTTCTTTTCGTGGTTCCAATCATTTCAACTTCTCCTCCAAAACACTATTGACTATGGCGGACAACCTATTATTAACATTGTGAAAGTATCTTCTAGTCTTGACCCCACATGACGCAAAAAAGCGATCCGCGAATTCCTAGGAAGGCAGTAGCGCGCATGTGTGTTCCTAAATTGGTCAAAAATGGTTTTAATTCTTCTTTTGCCTGTTCATGTCCGATACGGGCTTGTTTTGTAGTCAAGTCTTGGTCGTGCTGATGATGGAAAATCATGGATTCGGGCATCAAACCGATCTGATCATCGGGGAGCCTTACACTGCATTCAGCTTAAGCCTCCACAGTTCGAAAAGGCGGAAACTGCAAGAAGACCGAAAGCCGACGCGAGGCCTAAAATTGCCCCAAATCACAAAGACGAATTAAGACCATTTTCAACCATTTTCGGAACAGGCATGCGCGTTATGTTTCTGTTGTATCCATTGTCTCGGTATCTTGACGCGCGCCCTTAAGAAGGCAAGATCCTAGCTATTTTGCCTTGATCTTTAAATATCGCCACGCCATTAGGTTATTTTGGCAATAAACGCCCCCAAAGCGCCGCTAGTGGCGAATCGAGGCGAGGAGGTTGAGGAAAATGACAGAGACAGAAGAAAAAGTCCAAACGAGAAAAATCGAAAAGGAAAGCGAACCGAAAGCATCCAAGCACAACCGCAAAAGGGCTCAAACAAAAGCGACCGAGTTTCCAGCAGCCACTCGAATAAACGACTATGGCTTCTTGCACTTCAAGAAGCGTTGGCTTGAGGAACTTGGCTGGGCTAAAGGAATAGCTCTCAAAATCGACGCGAATCCGGACGGCAGCATCAATCTGACGAAGGCTTGAGAATTCAGGTAGACGATTATGTTGAGTAAAATTGAGCTTGAGTTCCTTAAGGCACCTGAACGCTTTGATGCCAACTACAGTCGCGTTCTTCGCCACCGCATACAGGCCAAAGCTGCTCAAATCTGCAAGGAACTCGAATTGCTGGAAGCCAACGGATTCGGCGTTACGGAATTTCGTAATGGCATTAAGGAATTCCGTAATTCCGAAAAAACCGAAAATCGCGCTGCTTTCCGCGAAACCTTTAGTGCGAGGGGTGGGATTCGAACCCACGGAGGCCTTCGCCAGAGGATCTTAAGTCCTCCCCCTTGTCTTAGGCTGGTGTTCTGGCCCGCTTTGCCTATTTAGACCTGGCTCGGGTACCCTCGCCGCAATCTACAGGATGATGGTTTAGACTTAAATGTTGCTTTTGCGTTTTGCTGTCGGCACATTATGCATCTTTCGCGTTTGTGGGGGTTTGTGCATGGATTTGTGAGCAGTGGATCGTCATAGCCTTCTCTCAAGTTCGCGGATGGTGGAAAAAGGTGGGCTTGTGAAGCAACCAAGAAGAACATTTCCGGATTACTCCCAAGTTTTATATACAGGTTGCAGCAATCCCCGTATTGTCAACTGAGAACTTCAAAGCTCTCGGTTGAGCAAGAAAGAATTAGAGATGAAGAAAGATGATCACAAGAAAACTGCTTCTAGCAGCTCTACTAATCCTTTCGTTCACCCTCGCAATCATGCCATTAGCACTTGCTTCTCAGCCAGTCAAAGCAGTGGAATCGCGTCATTTCACAGTAGACCAGGCCACGGTCGAAAGAGAGCAGCAATTGGCACCACGCACAGTGAGTACTTTCACAGGTTCTGTTAGCTTGGGAAGAGACAGCACTCGTCACAAGTTCACGGTGCCATCCGGAACCGCAAAAATTGAAGCCAAGCTAAACATGCCCAGTGGCGCAGACTTCGACTTCACCATGTATGACAATGCAAGCAGGAGAACAGGAGGTTGGACTTACAGCGACCACTCCATTAAGAAAAACATCCCAAACTCAGTATACAGCGGCTACACCACGAACCCAGAATGGATCAACGTCACTAGCCCCACGACCACAGGTATCTGGAGGGTCGGATGTTACGCTTACCGAGGCTCCGGAACATACACGATAACAGTTACAGTTACGCCCAGCGGCCCAGACACCACGCCGCCTACGATATCGATAACCTCGCCTGCGAATGGCGCCACTGTGACCAGTTCCAGTGTGACGGTCACGTGGACAGGGTCGGATTCTGGAAGCGGCATCAACTATTACGAGACTAGGCTTGACGGCGGCTCGTGGATTAACAAGGGCACCTCCACCAGCCACACCTACACAGGCGTGTCAAACGGCGCCCACACTGTTGACGTACGAGCATGGGACAAGGCAGGCAACAGTGCCATGGACTCACACACGTTCAACGTCAACGTCAGCGGTGGCACTGTTACCTACGCGGTTATCGTGGGCATCAGCGACTACAAGGCCATCAGCGACCTGTCCTACTGCGACGAAGACGCTACGGACTGGTACAACCACCTCAAGAACACCATGGGATTCAACAACGTCTACGTCTACGGTGACGGCCACACTGCAAACTATCCGAAATATGATGGCAAGGCCACCGAATACACCGTTAAGCAAGCCCTTACAAACATGGTTCAAAGCGCAGACAGCGACGACATAATATGCTTCATTTCGTCAGGCCACGGCTCAGGCAACGGTGCAGGCTCCTCATACCTTTGCATGTGGGACTCCGGCAGCGGCGAGAGCGGCGAAAACGGTAACCTCTACGACACAGAACTGGCCGCCATTCTTGACGATGCAGTTGCAGGCAAGATCTTCGTCTTCCTTGACCACTGCTACAGCGGCGGATTCGGACCAGAGCTGATGAACATGCCCAACAAACTGCGTGTCTACTTGACAACCACCTGCACTGCAAACGGTTACGGCTACGACGATCCAACCTACCTGAATGGCGAATGGACCTACTTCTTCCTGCAATACTCGTGGATCAACCACTACAGCGCTGCCCCACACACCGCGATGGAAGACGTATTCACATACGCGCACGCCAACTACCCGTACGGTGGCGGCGACGAACCACAGCAATACGACGGAGACACGGCAAGCAAGTTCTACTTAGGCTAGCTCTCTCTCCAGTGGGAAACCACACTCCCATTTTTCTCCTTTTTCAGGTTAGTTTCATCGTGTAGATGCCAGCCGACATTCACATCGAAGCAAGCTTTGAACAAGAGTACACACTCCTTAACAGAGCGTAGCAGTTTCCCATGGTGCCTGTTAAACAGTACTTCCTCACAGAACTTTCGTGGTCCTTGAATCTGTCAGCTATGATTGTGAACAATCACAGAAGCCAGAACTTCTTGTGCTATAGGTTAGTGTTAAGAACTGCATTGCCATCAGTACAATGCCGGAGAAGTCAGAGCATTGGATGTCGCAGACAAGGAAGAAATCGTCAGGAAAGGATATGACAGAAGGGCTGAGGAATACCATGCTGGCAGGCATGCATATGACAATAGAAAGGAGCTGGAGGAGTTCGTAAGTTTGCTGCCAGAGAATGCTATGGTTTTGGATGTGGGTTGTGGTGCAGGCGTTCCCGTAGCCGAATTCTTGGTTGAGTCTGGATTTGACGTGACAGGGATTGATTTCTCAGAGAACATGCTCAGACTGGCAAGGAAGAACGTGCCGAAAGCCAGGTTCATCAAGAAAGACGTGACCAAGCTGGATTTTGAGAATGCTTCTTTTGACGGCTTAACAGCTTTCTATTCAATCATTCATGTTTCAAGAGAGAAGCATTCCTTGCTGCTCCAGAGTTTCCACAGAATACTGAAGCCTGAAGGAATAATGCTGATCTGTATGGGTCCAGACGAATGGGAAGCAACCGATTACTATCACGGCATAGAAATGTTCTGGAGTCACTACAGCCCTGACAGATCTCTACAGCTGGCAAAGGTTGCAGGATTTCAAATAGTCTCCGGCAAAATTCTCGTAAGAGGCGGAGAAAAACACTACTGGATTCTGGCTAGAAACAAGAAATAGCCAAATGCACGAACCCATCGAATTCCAACACAGTGTGGGGAATGGCGCAAGTCATAAAAATGACATAGTGGGTTCTGGTTATACAAGAATCTAGGAATCGTTCAACAAGAAAAAGGATAAGAGTGTTTGTCTTTGTCAAAGGAGGAGGCAGTCACATGAGCAGCAGAGGAGAAACAGGACAAGAAGATCGGACAAAACCTAGACCTCAGAAAAAGAAAGAAAGAGAAGAGAAGCGTAAAAAGAAAAAGCTCGCCAGACTTGAAAGACAAAAGTCCAGACAGGCTTAGTTAGAGCAAAGATTCTCCTATTCCAAAGAACTCGAAGCCAGAACACTTGAATCCCTTAGACAGCCTGAGCAAAGACTAGGCTTTTGATTGCTGTAGCTTCTGCTGTCTTTTCTGCAATTCATTGCAAAGATACTCAAACCATTCGAATACTTCTGGCTGGCCTCGTAATCTTCGCGCACGCTATGGTTTCTTTGTCTTATTCTTTTCTTTCTTCTTGGAAGCTGCTTTCTTGGCTTCAATAGCTTTTTTGACCAAATCAATTCACCGCTATGTAATTGTGTAATGTTCTTTTAAGACTTGCCTTGTAACTATGCCCTATGCCAGAGTCAGACACCAGACAGACCTAGACCCAACAAGCAAGAAGCAAGATCGACCATCGAAGGTAAAGTCTCCAATACTTAGAACACGCATTCAGACAGAGACAAAAACACAATTCTTGACCGATCAGGTCCAAGCCAGCCCTTACCCAAATCTCTTAAATTCAGGCTTCTCAAATCAGAGTACGAGGGCGTGTAGCTCAGTTCGGACAGAGCACCAGCCTCTACGGCTTAGTAATTTCTTGTTGCTTCGTCTTCTTGTTTTCTTGTCGAAAAAACCGAATTGAATAAGGATGCATGTGTTGGTAAAATGTATGGTAAGGCTTGGGGTCGTTTTGTTAGAAATGGTGTTGTTGCTGATTTGTTCGAAGTCTTAGGTTGTGCTGGTTGTTATCAATGGAAAATTGTTCAATAAGTTCTGTCTCTAAAGTTCCTTCTGATAGTTCTAACGATTATGTAGTTTGCGGTTATGTTCGATCGATCGGAGTCCTATGCGAGAGCAGAAAAAGGAAGAGAGAGGCTATGCTTCTGTTTATGGTATGAGGTAGACGTCTAGGTTCAGGTAGCCTTCATACGCTCCGGGGTTGCGAACTCGGATCTTGATGTATGTGTTCATTACGTCGTAGGTTTTGCAGTTGATTTTTCCAAGTGTGGTTTCGTCGCCCTGATCGGCGACAAAAAGCGTGTTTGATGGGTCGTGCCCAGTCCACAGGTAGTAGTCGAATTCTGGTTCGGTAAAGCCTATGCTGATGCTGATCTTGGAGTAGCCGTCAACCGAGATAGGATCCGACGTGAACCAGCTAATTGCAGGAATCGGCTCCCCGTTGGCTAAGGTAATCAGCTTGCTTGCACGCCCAGCTATTGTCACGTTCTTTGTTGGGTCGCCTGTTGTTGCGTACTTGAGCCCCACGCCATAGTAATCCTTCAGGTCTATCTTTCCATCGTCGTTAATGTCATACCAAGGATTATATTCTCTAACGCCTAGGCTTCCAACTGGAATAATGCTGAACAGCGTTGCAGTAAGACAGAAAGTGATTAGAACAATCATTACTTCCTTTCTTATCATCTAATCACCTCCTCTTCTCCTAAGTGATACACTCAATAGTATCTGTTAGGGTGGTATTAGGGTTCCGAAAGGGCAAAGTTTTATCTCTGAAAGAGGTCAGTGGTTAGATTGCGGGTGCTGTCGTGTCGGCTTTTGCGGAACGCGGGCAAGCGCAAGCTTGCCGATCGATCATTATCATAGCGCGCGCGGGGAGGGAAGCACGCGCACTCACTCTCCGCTGAAAAGAACTATGAGACCTATCATCTGATATGGAAATAAGAGGAGTTGTGCTTGTCATGAAGTGTCTTGAATGCGGGCGAGAAATGGAAGAAGGATACTTAACCTTGAGTACAAGTGAAAATGCTTGGTTATATTGGTCGAGCGAACAGCTACCTCTGGGTTTTTGGGGGCGTCTAACAGCAGGGAAGAAAGTGTGGAAAGAGCGTGTAACCCTGATGCACAAAGGCATTCTCAGTGAGGTTAATCAACAGATCAAAGGTTCTAGGTGCGCTAACTGTAGATTGGTGATATTTGAATATTGATCGATCTGATGCGGAAGCGATCGATCGGGTAAGGTTTTATGTTTTGTGTGTGTTGATTTATTGCGCGTTAATACTGCAACCACAATTGCTTAATACTGAGAATAACGACTAAAACTATCGGTGAAGAAGGTTGGTTCTACAAAAAAAGAATTTTCTGAAACCTGATGAGACTCAGACTCCTCCGAATGCAAGGATAGAAAACATCAGAATAGGTGACATGACAGTATCAAAGCATACTTACCAACCTGGATGGCAATGGTCAAAACACATCAAACCCATCGCCAAAACAAATTCCTGTCAAGTGCACCATTTCGGAGTCTTGGTCTCAGGTAGATTGCGTGTGAGAGCGGACGATGGCCAAGAAATCGAATTCGGCCCAGGAGATGTAGCGGACATTCCGCCAGGACATGACGGCTGGGTCGTCGGAAACGAACCTGCAATCTTCTATTGGTTTCAGAAGTGAGACAGACGCGAAGTGAACTACTCGCCCAGTAAGGGGCGAGCCTCTTTTTCTGGAAGTATGGAATATGACGCGCGCACCTTGTATTGTAGGCTATAGCCTATAGGAAGGTGAAGAGAAAAAAGAAGGATGTGCTTTTTTTGTTTGACTCTACTTCTTCTTACTAGCCTTCTTTGCGTATTCACCTATCTGGTGTACCTCTTTGGAAAAAGTGTCGTAGTCGTATTGTAAGGCGTGTAGCATTGCGCTCCATCTTGACGTGAAACTGGCGAGAAAGGCTACTTCAGCTATTTCCTTGTCCTTGGCGCCATTCAACGTTGCCATCGCCGTGTGCATAAGCGCACAGTAGGGACACTTGATGTTAGCCGCTATTGCAAGCCCGATGAACTCTCTGTACTTGGCTGGAATCTCGGATTCTCCTGCTTGGTATTTCTTCATTAGGGGCCAATCTTGTATCAGCACGTCTTTTGGAATGGCTTTCATGAAGCCTGGAACTATGCCCAGACTCTTCTCAATGTCTTTCAAGGTATCTTCATATTGACCCATTGTGTTTTCACCACGTATGGGTTGAGATCTTCTGAATTATAAATTTAACGTGTTTGTTCGCATGCTCGTTACGTTGGTTGGGGTAAAGTTTTATGCTTAGATGATAAGCGCGCGCTGGGTTTTACTTTGTTTTTCCCCAACCTATTTTGTTCCAGATTCGTTCATGGAAATAATATGCTACGCTTGTGTAGACGTTGCTGATAATCATGAACCCGAGCGCAACGTCAAGTCTTCCAGTTAATAGGTAGATGACTGTAACGTCTAACACGATGATTAGAAGTCTATAGGTAATCGCTTTTGCCAGTGACCTTCTCCAATGCTCTGCCAAAACTACATCCTCCATGCACGATTTCAACTATTCTCTTAAGTTCGGCTATAACTTTTCCGCAAGATAAGAGCGCGCGCTAGTTGTTGAGTTGTCTGGTTATCGCAAGAAGCGTTGGGAGTTCAAGGATGGTTGGTTAATTCTTGAAGCTTTCTAGTGTTAGCGCACACCCTTTGACAGGAAATTGACTTGGAAATCTGTTTAACTCTGCTCTTCTAACCAATTCCCTATTTCCAACGTGGTAAATCGATACGTTGACCTTTTTCAATAACTCCCTCAAAACATGCTCGTTATTACCTAAGATTTCTGCAATCTCCTGAACCGACAGAAGCTCCTTGTTGACAACGTTTGGACTTATTCTCGGAATCTGAAAATTATACCATCCTGAGTAAGAAGTGACCGTTATGTTCGCAGTCCTGATATACTCCCTGACCACTTTCTCCAAATGCTTCTGTTGAGCGTAATAATTGCTGTTGGAGTTTACGGCTGAGTCTTTCAGTTTGATTCTTATTCCTAAAATCCAATTCTTCATCTTGGAGACTATTCCTGATTGCGGCACTTTTCGCTTTATTAGATCGTCTCTCTCATTGACAAGCCTGACGATTTTGTCTGACAATTCTAACTCGGCACTTCTCATAAGAGCTTCATGGTTTGAGAGTCCTTCTCTCAGTTTGCTTTCCAAGGCAGGGCAGTTCTTGGAGCTGAGCACAGATTCTGTAACAGCATAACTTGCTCTCAATCCTAAATTAAGGTCAACTATTGGTTTGGCGAAACTCTTTGATGCTGCATGCCCTGACAGCGTTGCTATGTAAAGGGTGTTGTCTCTGCCTTCTGCTTTATTGGAGAGAGTATTGGCAAGTTGGAGACATCTATCTCTTTCATACCAATTGCTTTTGAGAGAATAGGTGATTGTCTTTTCAAGGTCATGAGTGAAATTGGCATATTCAATGTCCTCTTCCCAACTGTGATGTTTTGGGTAGAAAGAAGCCATGGAAGTGTATGAATCTTGGATGTAGTGAAGAGCTACTCCAAGGTGAAAGAAGGTATTTGGCATTTCATCTTGCAGGAAATATCCTCTTGATTTCATCAGATGCTCCCTTATTTTCTCTGATTTACCATGATGGTGGGGGTAGTCTTTCCATTTGTCAGGTGCTAAGATTCCATTCTTGAAACTCTGAGAAACTTCCTCTGACAGGGAGATTCCTAATCTTCTTAGAACCTCAAAGCTAATCCTGATATGGGTCTTCCAAAGCATGTGCCTGCACATACCGTGATTAAAGCTGTCTTCTATTCAAGACAGCAGTCTTTATAATTTGTGAAAGTGTCTTTCAGGTTTCGCCTCACTGCCCAAAGGTTCATCTCAAGGTGACGACGAAACAATCGGAAAGAGGCAAGACTCATGTCACTTCAGCGCGCGCTTAAGCGTTGAGTTGAGTTGTATGGTTTTCGTAAGAGACGTTGGAGTTATGAAGATGGTTGGCTAGTTCTTGAAGCGTTCTAATTCCAAGCGCGCGCTGACGGTTTTCGTGGATGTTTACGTTTTCCACCATTTCTCTTTGAGTAACTCTTTGATCCTTTCACGTAACTCGTTCTCACGCTTTCGTTGAAGGTCTGAATATTGTATCCATCGTTCCTCTAATTTCGCTCTAACACTATAGTCGCAAGTAAGGTAGTCCTCTCTGGCTTGTTTGACCCATTTTGCGTCATATTCTGTTGCTTGGATTCCTCTATACACTCTGGCTAATTTCCTAACTTGCTCTGATGTTAGAAGTCTTATTTGACCACTTGATATTGCAGACTTCCAGATGTCTGGAAAATGTAGATTTGCCTTGCCCGTCAATTTGTCTCTACTTTCTTCCAATTCGTCATGCAAGTCACGTAACAAATCGCTTTTGTTCTGTTTTCTCTTGTGCCAATCAATTAATCTGTCTAAGGTGAAAGCAAGAAAAACACCTAGAAATGTGACTATCAATTGAGGAACCCATTTGAGCAATTCTGCCAAAGCATTTTCACACATTTCCAATCCCAAGATGAAGTGTTATTGAATGGAAGTATTTCTAATTACCGAAGTTTCTGATTAGGTCACTATTCGCGCGCGTTTTTGGAAGTCGCTCTCAGTATGGTGACTCTTCGGTAGCTGGATATTTGATTTTGTTGATTTTTTAGTCTGTTTTGGAGCGAAGCGGCGTGAGCCGATGAGCGAAACGTGGTTAGCATTTGGCTGACAGAAAGAAAGAGGAGTGTTGTTTTTATTTGGGTTTTCTGAATAGCATTGTTCCGTCTGGTGCTGTTAGTTGGTATTGGAAGTCTTCTGCGAGTAGTTGTTTGGCTCGTTCTTTGTCGGTTGTTCCTTCTACTATCCATTCTCCGCTGTTTCCCGCTAGTAGGTGCATGTATTTTTGTGTAGTGTTTAGGTGTTTGTGTCCCATGAGTTGCCTAACGATTTCTGCGTTTTGCGTTCTGCGGAGTTGTTTTGTGCAGTAGTAGTGTCTGAGGTCGTAGAGTCTGATTGTTGCTATTGTTGGGTCTTTGAGTTTTTCTGCCAAGTTGTTTCTGAATCTGCGGTAGTGTTCTCCGTAGCGTCGTGTGTTTCCTGCGAAAAGTGTGTCGTCGGGTTTGAGTTGGTGTTCTGTGATGTATGTTTGTAGTTGGGTGCATAGTTCTTGCGTTATTGGGATTGGTGGTCTTGCGTTGCATCCTTTTCTGCTTCTTGGGGTTATGGTTTTTTGGTCTGGGTGTACGTCTTTGGCTTGGAGTCCTTTTTCTCCCTGCACTTCGCATGGTCGCATTCCTGTTTGTGTGCTTATGTTTATTTTTATGGACATTTCTCCGTGTGCTGCTGCGATTAGCATTGAGCATCGTTCTTGTGTTGGTGGTTGTATGCTTTTGGGTTCGTCTGTGTATGTTGGTTTTTCCCATTCGATTTTGAAGTGTTTGCAGTAGTGTCCGTATGCGTCGCATAGTTTGGTTTTGTATGCGTTGGCTGCTGGTTTGCCGTCTTTTTTCTTGTATCGTGCTATTGCTATTTCTACGTCTTGGGGTGTTCTGAGGTCTGCGCGTTTGGCTAGGAGCTTCAAGTGCTTCTCGACTGCTTTGCGTGTTTCTGGGCTTCGTCCTTTTCCCTCAAGATATAAGAGGACGCTTTGAATATTGGGTATTTCTTGGGCGTGTAGCTCAGTACGGACAACTCGGTCATTAGCTAACAGGGGGGGTGGTCCTCTGCGCTAAGTGGCTGGGTCTGGACAGAGCACCAGCCTCCTAAGTTGGGGGTCGTGGGTTCAAGTCCCACCACGCCCGCCAATGCGTGCACTCAGCCTCCTTGAGAATTGGTTGTGCTGTCGCAGTAGTTTCGAGCGCTTCTTGCGACTTCTATTGCCTGTGCATCGTGGAATCTTGCGAAATCCTTAAGCGCTAAGTTAAGCTGCTGCTTGAAATTTCTGGTGGGTTGGACGTCTTTCGCCAGTTCGAGCGCCTTGACCTCCAACGTTGCTTTGTCGCGGTGCATTTTTGGATCCAACCTGCCGATTATTTGGTTGTTGTGGAGTATGTTGAGGGCGTAGTAGCCGAATTTTCTGGTTTGTTTGGGGATGTAGATTTCCAAAGGCGTATCAAGTCCGAAGAGTTTGCGCATGCGAGATCTGCCCCATGTCAGATTGTCGAAGGGTGAGAGAAAGCTAACGGTACCTATTTGCTCCTTTGTGTTCACTGTTTTCTCTAAAGCCTCTGAATCTCGACTAAGCATTAAGCAGGGTTCATCATAGCCCTCGACGTGCACCGTTGTGACAACATCTTCTTTCTCCAGCTCCTTAATCAGTCCAGAAAGACCTTTTGCGCCTACTTTGGTCTTGATTGACCAAGCGTAGAAATAATACCCGACATCTTTCGGTTCAGCGATTCCCCAAGCGTTTATTGCTTTTTCTAAGAAGAAACGTTGACGTTCAATTTCAGTGGGTTCTCTCGTGTCGATGGAGGAGGGCAGCACGTTTTCTGTTAGATCATAATATTTCTGGAATTTTTCACGACGCGAAATCATCAAGACTCCAGCGCCATAAAGCAGTTCTAAAGCGAGTTTTGCAGGTTTCCAGTTCCACCAGCCGCTTTCTGGTTTCTTTTTTCCTCTATCTCCTTGTTTGAAGTCCTTCGAACAACACGGCCCAGAGCACTTGATTTCGTGCAAAACTGTGCCGAGTAAATCTGCGTCTTTCTTGAGCCAGCGTTTGGCTTTGCTCCGCATTTCTTTCCTTCTTTCTTTCATACTAAGCATGAAGTAACGGTAGTATTCCATGGGGATAATTGACGCTGCGTGCGCCCAGTATTCAAACACCTTTCGGTCTGGGCAGAGAAGCTGGTCTAATAACTCTTTTCTGTAACTTCCAAGTCTACTCCAAAAAGCGAGATAATGACTTCGTTCAACCACATTAATGGTGTCGATTTGAACACACCCTAACTCGCGTAGAACCCTGAAAATCTGTTCTTTTTCGACACCAGCCCTATAGGGTTGAAAACACTGTTTCTCTACGGCGAATTTCCTTGCATCTTCCTTCGTAATCTTCAACTCTCATCCTTCGCTCCAAATCTCGATGCCAATTATGTCTCATGGCTTATCGTCTTTGATCAACCTTCCAGATTACTCTTTGATCTTTTCGCATCTGTTTTCCCAAGATTCTTACAGTGCCGCTTAACATATTCTTATTCGGATATCATTAAAACCCTGTCTGTGTCGCTTCAAGAACCAGTCTAGAAAGATTCATCAACGTGTCGAAGATAAAAGAAGGGAATCGGGGAGACGCCCCACTCAGTGCCGAGCGCAAATCCCGACCGAGCTGTTCAGTTGCACCCTTCTCTTGTTTGAAAAATCAGGTCAATAGAAGAATTGTTGATGAAAAGGCGGCAATGCTATGTTTTGGGTTGGCCAAAGTTTTGAAGCACGATGATCAGGTCTCTCGTATCTACTAGGTTGTAGGGCGTGGCAATGTCTGCCCTCAGGTCCCAGTTTGGTCTAGAAGGTGTAGCGCCGAATGCTTTGCACATTATGAAAAGATCTCTCAGATCGACTCTTTCATCGTTGTTTACGTCGCCAGCAAGTCTTGGGACAGAGTGTTCTGGTATGACGATTGTGCGAACATCCAGAATGACTGGGGGCTTATTTTTTTGATGCTTCAAGGAGGTCAAAGTCGTCTAGAAGCGCCCAACCTTCGTACGTGCTTGTTGGAGGTTGGGAAGCTATCACAGTCCATTGGGGAGTGGTTTCACTAGTTGAGGTGTAGCGATAGTGGAGTCCGTAGCCTTTGCAGAAGCCCCATAGATGCTCTCCGTTAGTGAGAAGGAAATTCATTACTCCGTAGTTGTTCTTCTCGCAAATCGTGGTTATCGCCTGTGTTATGCCTAGCGTGACGTTCCAGCCTTGGTCTTCAATGCATTTCAACACGTAGAGGAAATATAGCTCTGAATCCACCCACTCGTCAGGGCCATTGCCAACTTGAGTCAGGTTCTCGTTCAGAAACTCGTTGCCCATTAGTTCAATCGTGATGCTTTTGCTCACTCCGCCGTTGTGTGCGAAAAGCCACCATTTTCCGTTCTTGGAACGGTTGAAAGGATGCGGATCTGGAATGTCTACTAGTCCAGAAGTCGCGATGCGAACATGCCCAACAATTGTCTGCGGATCGTTGTCAGCAATCTCGTTTACAGCTTCGTCGAATGCTGGGTCCATGTTTGCTGGCAGTCTTCCTCTATGAGTGACTGGTTTGCTGAGGGTCTTGTTGAAGTAGGCCAGTGCCCAACCGTTCCGGTTGGAAGCGCCGAGGTTCTTCAACGAATACTGCATACTCACAAGATGGTCTCTAACAACTGAGGTTGGAACGGAATCTGCTGTTGCGCCCCAGAGTCGGCATTCGTGCGTTCCGCTGTCCACAGAACAGGCAGAGAATTCTGAAACAGAGGACGCAAGCAACAAAGAAACGGATAGTGCCATGAGAATACTGTTCGACAATCGCAAGGTTTGTCAGCCTTCTCAAACTAAATACTGAGCGATTTTCCCCTAATAAACAGGGTAGCTGATTTTGTCTTTACCAAAAGGAATAAAAACGTGTGAACAGACCATGAAGGTACCAAACGCGAGGAAGAGCTTTGCCAACAGAAATCATGGATGCTGAAAAGTTCGTAACATTGAGCGCGCATGCAGAATATTGTGCAGTGAAGAGACTGAAGGATGTTGTGAAGCTCAAGCTTCGGACGCCCAAGAAGCTCTACACTTTGAAGGTTGAGCCGCCAAAGACTGAAGGAATAATCAAGAAGCTCCAATGTGAAATTCGCGAAATATAGAAGAGCATTTCCCAGAAATTCTCACCTAATGAAATCCTCTACTACCACGGTCACGCTGACTAGTATCCATCCCAGTAATCACTTTTTCATTCAGAACCACTACAGCATCGGTTTATAATCTAGAACACCTAAGCTTTTTCTCGTGATAGGGATTGAAAAGGACAAGAGCTTTTCCTGCAACTAACCCCGCATCCGGGAAATTGATTGGCACTAGGTCTGCTTTCCCCGCTGAAACTTATCTAGGCGACGTTGTTGAAGTCAAACTTGGCGCTACAAAGAGCGAAGGCGGAACTCGCGGTAAACAATTGATAATTGGTGGCGAAAACACTCCCGCATTCTACACGTTTGAAAAGCCTATGCTGCATCTTCCTGTAGTAGCTGTGGACGTTTTTGACATGAAAGTCCCTTTGCCCAGAGCCGTGAAGATGCATGTGAAGGAAGTTATGGAAGACCCAGCAGCTTGGGCCAAGCTTGCTGTTCAGAAGTTTGAAGCTGATCTGGTAACAGTACACTTAGTAAGCACTGACCCGCTCATCAAAGATACTTCGCCAAGAGAAGCGGTGGAGACCGTTGAAGAAGTAGCTCAAGCAGTAAACGTGCCACTCATAATCGGAGGATGCGGAGATCCCCGAAAAGACGCGAATGTCTTTGAAGCGGTTGCTAGGTCTTTTGCCGATGAAAGATTCCTTATAAGCTCCGTGACTAGAGACATGGACGTTGAACGATGCGCAATTTTCATAAAGAAGTACGGACACGTTGCATTGTCCTTCGCGCCGATGAACCTAAACCTAACTAAAGAACTCAACCGCAGACTTTGCGAAATCCTGCCCAGAGAAAACATCGTCATGGATTTGACGACGGCCGCGCTTGGTTATGGTCTTGAGTATGCCTTTTCCAATATGGAGAGAGCCAGACTTGCAGCTTTGGCGGGCGACTTGGAATTGGCGTTTCCCATGTCTTCAGGAGCGGCTAACGCTTGGGCTGCCCGCGAAGCTTGGATGGAAATGGGTCCAGAATGGGAGCCTCGCGAACTAAGGGGACCTCTTTGGGAGTTGACAACCGCTTTGACGCTTCTGTTGACAGGAGTTGATCTATTCATGATGATGCATCCTGCCGCTGTGAAAACTTTCAAAGACATAATCAAACAGTTGACCAACAGGAATCCTGTTGAAATCAGTACACCGTTCGAATGGGTCTCCATGAAGATTTAGCATTGGAGCGCATCCACAATGACCAAGAGAGAGCTAAGCCCAATAAACATGTACGAGTTTCTTCCCAAAACAAACTGCAAAGAATGTGGCGAAAGGGACTGCCTAGCTTTCGCAACGAAAGTTGTGAACCGTGAAATCCCTCTCAAAAAATGTGCACCTATACAGAGAAAAGAGAACGCAAAAGAATACGAACAACTGAAGACTCTTCTGGCACCAGCTGTCAAAGAAATCGCTATCGGAGTTGGGGAACGAACCGCCAAGATCGGCGGAAAGTTCGTTATGCATCGCCACGAGTTCGCATACGCCAATCCAACAGCAATAGCGGTTGATGTAACCGACAACATGACTGAAGAGGAATTGTTATCGAGGATAAGAAAGACTAGCCAGTTCAGCTTTGAGTATATTGGGCAACCGCTTAGACTCGATCTGATTGCAGTTCGATGCACGACCAATGACAAAGACAAATATGCGGTCACAGTCAGGAAAGTTGCCGCAAACACTTGTCTGCCTTTGATTCTATGCTCAATGAATTCGCAAGTTCTTGAAGCTGGATTGAAGACTGTTCCGGAATCCAGACCGCTCTTGTACGCCGCAACAAAAAACAATTGGAAGGACATGGCTGAACTTGCCAAAACATACAATTGCCCACTGGTTGTTTCCGCTCCGAGCAATCTAAGGCTGCTTAGGTCTTTGTCGAAAAACCTGCTTGCTTACGGTGTCAATCAGCTTGTACTGGACCCCGGTACATTCCTGGACGAAGGCTTGTCCGACACTTTGAACGGTTTCACAGCGCTTCGAAGGGCTGCTTGCAAGCTGAGCGATGAGCTTTCTGGTTTTCCATTGATTGGTGTGCCCATAGTTGTGTGGACTGATAAAGCGAAGTCTCCAGAAGAGCTTGTAAAGTGGAAAGAGGCTTATCTGGCGGCCATGCTTACTGTTCGCTTCGCGGATATCCTTATACTGCATACCATTGACGGTTGGGCGCTTCTACCGCTTGTCGTTTTGCGTCAGAACCTCTACACTGACCCACGAAAACCCGTATCCGTTCATGCTGGCCTAAAGGAGTTCGGCACTCCAAACGAGAACTCTCCTGTGATGTTCACCACAAACTTTGCTCTTACTTACTATACTGTGGCCTCAGACATTGAAAAAGCAAAGGTGAATGCCTACCTCATAGTTGTTGACACGGAAGGAATAGCCGTAGACAGCGCTGTTGCAGGAAGAAAGCTGACGGCTGAAAAGGTTGCAGACGCCTTGAAGGCTTCTGGAATCGAGAGCAAAGTCAAACACAGAAAATTAGTTATCCCGGGCAAAGCATCACGGCTGAGCCATGAAATCGAAGAACTCAGTGGATGGCAAGTGCTCGTAGGACCAAAAGACTCATCAGGAATTCCGGGTTTCCTGAAGGAAAAATGGCAGAACCCAAATGATTCTGAATCTGGCATTTGAAACCCGGCAACAAGACTCGTCCTAAGGGATACATGAGAACTTTTCCATCAGTGCTCTGCATCTGGGCACTAGATGCTTTGGCATCATATCATCTTCCAACCAAGATGGCGCAAGATTGATTCTGGCTTTGACCCAGTCATCATCTTTCTTGCTCACGGCGTAGTTTAGTTCAATATCGGTTGCGGTGAAATGAACCCAATAAACGTCGGGATGATACTTCATGACAGTTTGTGTGTTCAGTGGAATACCTGTCTTCTTCAGTTTTCCGACTATCTCAATGTGTAGCTCGTCATAGCTTGGAACGGTTTGGGATCTTGCCACATTCTCATCTACCTTGACCAAGCTTAATCATGCTGACCTCCTGTTGAAGACTCCGGAAGATCAGATTTTATGATTCACGGCCAGAATTGATCGCTCAAGTGAGTGTTTAGTGAGGTCCTTCCTTGGCACATGATTCGACTAAGCAGTTGAGTGAGAACGCCTTCAGCTGTACGCTTCCCTTCACGCTAATCAGAAAAGTCCTGAAGCTCTGAAGGGAATCACCCCAGTCTCTTCTGAAATTCTGGTAGAACTTGACGAAATCCGCGTAGTCCTTGTGCGCTGAGACCATGACCACGTCTGCGTCCATCCCCTGTCCAGTGCTGACGTACATGACGCTTGGCTGTTCCGTTGCCCATTTCTTTCCTTTGTCCCAGAGAGGGTGAACAAGCTGCTTTGTCCGGGAGAACGTGAATGCTATTATGTCAAAACCCAAGTAGGACAAGCTCGGAATCACAGTATACTGTTTGATCGCCTCTCTCTCCAGAATTTTCCGAAGTCGGGTCACGGTTGGCTGAGAAATCTGTAGAGCTTTAGCTAGTTCTCTGTCGCTCCGCTTTGAATTCTTGATAAGGGCGAAAAGCAACTTGGTCAGGTTTTCTTCTTTCATAAACAATGCTTATACTGAAACCTTTTATGAAACTTTGCATTGCTGCCGCTGAAATCAATGAGAATTTGGCATGGCAGACTCAGCCTTGCCGGACAATCGGATTCCGTCTTTCTCGACAAAATTCAACTCTCAATGATGTGGTTGATGCTTGCGAAGTCTGGTTATTGCTTCAGCCAGCAATTGGAAGAGGTAGCGACTAGCCTATTTCGCTTCTTTTGATTATCTCCGGTATGATCCACTCAAAACCCACGGCCATCAAGTGAACTCCAGCGGCATGTGTTGTCTTTCGGATTTGGTGAATCATCTCTGCAAAAATCTCGATGTTCTCTTCCAAGAATGCTTCCTTGCTTTTTTCTCTTGCCTTGCGAAGCTGGTGCTCCAATTCCTGTGGCACTTTGATCCCAGGAACGAATCTGATCATCCAATCCATCATTGCCAAGGATTTGAAGGGTGCCAGACCCAATATTACGGGTGTCTTGAGGTAAATTGCTGCATCGAGAAAACGCGTAGCTTGCTCAACGCTGTACACGCATTGAGTCTGTATGAAATCGATTCCGAGTTTGACTTTTCTCTCGATCTTGAGGATTTCAGGTTCAAAGGGGTCGGCGTTGGGTGATGCAGCAACGCCTATGTTGAATCTGGGCGGATTCTCTATCTTGTTTCCGTTCAAGTCAACGCTTTCGTCCATGATCTTTCTTAGCATGTACACGAAGGTTGCGGAGTCAAGGTCAAAAACCGGTTTTGCCTGTGGTGTGTCACCCACTGTTGTGTAGTCGCCCGTGAGAGCCAGAATATTTCTTATTCCTAGTTGACTTGCGGCTAAAACATCTGACAGCAGTGCAAGACGGTTTCTGTCTCTTGTGGTCATCTGGTAGACAGTTTCCACATCTGCCTCTCTTTGGATTAGGTAGGATGGGACTAGGGCATTCATGAACCCGAATGCTGTGGGGTTATCCGTAATGTTGATCGCCACGACGTGGTCTTTCAGTATTCTTGCTCCTTCAATGACTTCACGAAGGCTTGTAGTTTTCAACGGTTCAAGCTCGCCCGTGAAAACGAACTTGCCTTCCATCGTCTGCTTCATCAGATTGCTGTAAGCAACTCTCTTCTTCACCGCATCATCGATTTCGCCAAGCTCTATTGTTTTCTCAGTCTTCTTTGCAACCAATGCATTGTAATCGAGTTCGCGGGGAGGCTCTGAAATCCTGTAGTCGCGCGAAATTCTGAACTTAGTGAACAGGTCAAGCCTGTTGCGCTCTTTCAAGCGTCTGTAGATCAACACCCACGCGCAGGCTTTTTTCCAGCCTCCGGCTTCACATTTTCCGCCAACTTGCCCCCCACACGGTCCGTTAAGGAGGCTTTTAGCACACCTTGTCGTCGGACATATTCCTCCTGTCTCAAAAATCATGCAGTCGCCACAAGCGCGACACACCTCATGATGTCTGCCTTCTCGCGTGTTGCTGATTCCCAGAAACATGGTATCATTGGCCGGTATGACAGGCTTGTTTGGGTATAGCTCAGCAAGCGCTTGAACGCCAACTCCACATGTTAGGCTAATCACGGCGTCGTATCTGTCTATTGTCTGGTTAATCGCTTTTTCAGCGGCTTGTTTTAAGCATTGACGTGGTACTGCTGTAATTCCAATCTCAGAGCCGTTGATACCATCGGAATCTCTGTGCGCCTTTAGCTTTGTTCTCAAGTCGTCGGCCTGTTTCGGGTCACCAACTTGCAGAACGGCAGCGCAACCGTTGCAGCTTGTTATCAGTATCTTTTGAAGGCCGTTGGTCATTTTGAGAATCTCTTCAAGGTTCTTCTGGCGTGTTATAATCAAGTGGCGGATGATCTCCTTAAAGAGAGTCGTATGAACGGGAAGTGGCAATATAAGAATTGTCATTTCGGTTTCTAGAAGAAGAGTGTTGCGAGTACTCCTGCCGTCAACCCGAACAATATGGGGAATGGGAGTCCTGGAAACATTCCCTTCTTTTCGAGCATTTTGAAAGACAAAGTGCATCCAAGTAATATGCCTATTATCGAGGTTAAGCAGGAAGCATAGCCGAAGTTGAGTAGCATGTGCCCGGAGAGCATGGAATAGAAAGTCAGGTCGCCTAATCCCATTTGTATGTCTTTGAAGGAGTAGCTTAGGCCCCGAAGGTGTTCTAGTCCTCCTAGGGCTATTTTTCCGACTGGTCCACGATAGACCGCGAATGTGTCGTAGACTGCCAGAAACCCGAGAATTAGTATTGCGCTTAGTGTGGGGATTGTGCTTCCTAAGAATGTGCCTAGTGCTCCGCCTAAGAGGAGGATTGCTAGGTTGCTGATCTTGTTGTGGGCGCGGAAGATTGCGAGGACGGTTAGGGCTGATATGAAGATGGCGGGGATTAGGATCAGAGCATCTGAGTACGGCATGTTGATTGTTAGGAGTATGGCAGTTAGATAGACTATTGAGAGCATTAGTGTAGCGCTGGCTAGAGCGAGGCTTGTGATTATGGTGATTATTCTTTGCTTTTTTCGTTTGAGGAGGATGTATAGGACTGTTGCGCCGACTCCTACGAGAACAACGAAGTACAGTGCATTTGCTAGTGACCAGAGGCCCTCTTGGAACGGTGTTACCGCATAAAGTCGTATCTGAGCTGTTAGAAGAATGAGTGCGCATAGGAGGCCGAATAACAGGCTTGCGATGATAGGGATGAGGTGCACTAGCCTTGTTTTAAGGGCGGTGTTCAACGTTTTCTTCCTGCTGGTCTTTGGTTCTTTCAAGTCTTAGGTAGCATTTGTTGCAGAATAAGCTTTGTTTTCTGTCGGTTTCGAAAATGGAATTAGAAAAGTACATAACACAAAACGGATTAGAGCAGTGTTTCAGACCCCGAGTGTGACCGAGCTCATGTACTGCTTCCTTCGCGCTTCTTTCTATGAAAAGCTCGCTGTTCGGCTTACTTTTGTAGAACTCCGGTCTGAGTCTCCATAATGATATCAATGCTGCCTTTCCAGGGCTTTCTGCCTCTCCAAACACGAAATTCAAGGGGGTCAAGTAGATGTCAACATCAACAATTCCTAGAACTCGTTCGAAGTTTCCAGTTTCTTCTGCATAGGTGCGTATCTTAGTCAAGATGATGTTGGATCGGTATTGTTCTCTCTCTTCGTCGCATGCCTCCGGAGGCAGGGGCAATGGTTCGGTAATTCGTGTGAATGCGTGTTCAGGCATGGACATGCAAAGGTTTTCTTGAATTCTGGTTATTATGTCGGGGTCGACTTGTCCGATGAGCAGAATTCCGATTTTCATCGGATTACCCTAGACTTTGAATGTGTCGCCAGTTCTGGGTGCGACGGCTTCCAGTCCCAGTTCTTCACGTACCCATTTTGCAAAGTATTCGCAGTTTCCTTCTGCGCCGTGGACGACGTAGACTTTGGGGTTTCCGCCTAGTCTCTTGATGGCTTCTTTGAGTTCGCCTGCGCCGCAGTGGGATGAGAAATCGAAGTGTTGAACTCGGGCTTTGATTTTGCGCATCTTTCCATCGATTGTACATACCCCTTTTTCGAGCAGTTCCTTTCCAGGCGTACCCGGAATCTGGTAACTTACCAAGAAGACAGCGTTGCTGCTTCTCTTTCCGATTTTTGAGATGTAGAACATGGCTGGTCCACCTTTAAGCATGCCTGCAGGCGAGATTATTACGCCGGGTGTTCTTGCGGCTTTTCTTCTGTCTCTCCAACCTTCGACCCAGGTGGTGCTGTGCATGGCGTCTGCGAAAGCTTCTGGGTCTTTGAGAAACTGCGGATAGCTCATCATTATGCGGCTTACTTCACGGGCCATTCCATCTAGGTACACAGGGTATTCGAAGTGTTGTGCGGCAAGGACGCAGGCGAGTTCTTGAGATCGGCCTACTCCAAAAGCTGGAACCAGGACTGAGCCTCCCTTTTCGACGATGCTAGTGCATTCGTCTACGAAGTGTTTTTCAAGTTCTGGGCGTTTAGTGTGCTCTTCAGTGGCGTAGGTGCTTTCAGTTATGACGACGTCTAGGTCGCCGTAGTTCATTTTTGCTCCGTCGAGCAGGCGTGTGTTGGTTATGTTGTAGTCGCCTGTGAACAGGATGCGCTTGCCTTGAGTTTCGATGAGACTTTGGGTGCTGCCGGGAATGTGTCCGGCGTTCTTGTATTGAAAAGTCATGTCGCCTATGTGCTGTGGGCTATCGAAGTCTATGAATTTGCTGTTGTTTATCATGGTTTTGAGTTCGAGGTATTCGAAGGGGAGGTAGTAACTTGAGAGGTGGATGAAGTCTGAGATGAGCAGCTGGTTTAGTTCGGTGGTCATTCGGTTCGTGTAGAGTGGTTTCTTTCCCTGCATGAAGAATATGGGCACTGCGCCTGAATGATCCAGGTGACTGTGAGAAAGAAGTATGGCATCAACCTCTTTCGGCGGAATGTGTCGCGGAAAACCTGGTTCATGATCTAGCATGGCACCATAATCGAGTAAGACTTGGGTTTTTTCGGTTTTGACGGTTATAGCGATTCGGCCGACTTCGCGGGTTCCGCCGAGAAATCCGATCTGTAATTGACTCATGGGTTTTCATCTGCTGACTCATTAATCATGCTTGTTGTATTTTAAAAATGTGCTTGCTTCTAGATTGAAAAAGCTCTGACGCGACCTTTTCTGATGGCTTTCAAAATGTCACCAACGTCTAGTGAAGCCTGGACTTCGGTGCACGCATTCCATGAATCCTTGTCGTCGTGCGCGTCGCTCCCGGCAACACCAGGCAAACGCATTGTTCTCGCCAACACCTCAGCTTGCCTATTCAGATCTGGTTCGGTTATGCCGTTCAACACTTCAATTGCGTCGAGTTCAAGTTGTCGCGCCATATCGCCTATTCCGACACCCCTGTAAGGGTGAGGTGCAATGGTTAGGCCGTTGTTTGCTTTTGCGAAGTCGATAATGTTTTCCGCATTCCACGGTTTTGGTGGGAGACCGGTGATGCCGAGAATGATTATTTCGCCTTCTTCGGTGCTGATTTCGACGCCGGGAATTACTAGGATGTCTGGGTAGGCTTCGGCTAGTTTTTGTGCTTCGAGGTTGCCTTGGATTGTGTTGTGGTCAGTTATGGCTATTGCGTTTAGCGTGGGGTGTGCGTTGAGTTTTTCTACTATGGTTTTGGGTTGTTGTGAGGCGTCGCGTGAGTATTTTGTGTGTATGTGGAGGTCGGCTCGGATCAAGGTACGTTCACTCGGTTTTGGGACAGGAAGATGAGGGAACTGGCTAAAGACGTTTTTGTCCTAACAGCCTTGTAGTGAAAGAGTTTTTGCCCTTCCATAGATCCTGAACTCTGGCTTTCTAGTCATGGTTCTAGGTTTTGTGTTCGGATACCTTGATGTTGATGGTTTTGAGTGTGATTTGTTCTTGTTTGCATGTTTTCTTGACTGTTTGGAGTATGGTGTTGTTCCAGTTTTTGGGATCGTGGATGAGTGTGACTGTTTTGGACGTGTTTCTTTTGATGTAGTTGGTGATTTGTTCTGCTATGTATTCTATTGTTTCTTTGTCGGGTGGCATGGCTGTTTCGTGTTGGCTTAGTGGGTAGACTTCGTCGAGTTCGATTGGGATTATGCCGAAAGGTGCAGCGTAGAAGCAGACGTTTGCTTTGGCTATTTCTTGTTTGAGCTTCTTTCTGATTTGTTTGTATTCGTAGGATTTGTGGAAGGGCTTGGTTGTGGTTTGTGGTATGAGTAGTAGGGTTTTGGCCTGTCCGGACGGACTGTAGCGTTCTGTCAGGAGTTTTTGGTGTCTGATGACTTCGGGTCTGATGAGGCTGAGATGGTTGTAGAAGAAGAGGCCGCTGGGTTTTGTTGAGGGAGAGTGTTTTTCGATGAAGTGTTTGTATTTGGCTACGCGTTTGACGGCTGTGTAGAGTGCTGGGTGGGAGTTGGCGCGCATTTCCACGTATTCCCAGAGTCTCCCGTCGCGGATGGCTTGTTTGATGCGGCGGATTTCGGCTGCGCAGGCGTAGAGATTGTGTTCAGCGAGGAAAAGCTCCCTTTCCTTGTCGGGTAGTTCTAGAACCTGCTTCGGCGTCTTTCTGGTGCATTTTGGGCACGTACATGGAAAGTATTCGAGTTCGTCTAGTCTAAAGGTTCCTATTTCGGTCATGTAGCGATTTTCTTTCGCATAGAGCGCGTAGGCTGCTGAATCAAATAAGTCGCAACCCAGAGCTACAGCTAGTGCAAACATGAGTGGGTGACCAGCTCCGAAAAGGTGAAGTGGTCTGTCAATGGGCAAGTTCATCTTTGCCGCCATGATCATGTCAACCAACACGTCGAAGCGGTAGCGCTCCATGACTTCGGTCGGGCTTCCAAGAGCATGAATCTGAAAGGGCAGCTTGCTCATTCGTGTTGCGGATTCGGCGACGAGGTCCAAGTAGCGTCCACCTTGAACAGGGCCAACCCAAAGGATGTCGTCTCTTGTTTTGCACGTGAAGAATTCTTTCGCTCGCCTTAGCGTTTCGTTCACGGTTTGCCGCGCGTGCTTTTCCATGATTTTCCAGCCTGTTGGAATGTCGAGAATAGTGGCTACGTCCGAGCCAATCTGCTCTTGATATTGCACTATTTCTTCTTGAGTGGCTTGTATGTCTCCGTAGACAAGAATTTGGTAGGCGCCAGAGTCTGTCATCACCATTCCGTCAAAATCAAGGAATTTGTGTATGCCTTTGTCAACAGATTGTTTCTGGAAGTGCTGTTTCAGAATGTATGCATTTGTGATTAGAGCTTCAAAACCAAACTCCTTTTTGATCTGACTAGGCGGAATGGTCTGCGTAGTCGGGTTTATGACCGGGAACAGAAGCGGGGTCTCTACTGTGCAAGTCTTGGTTTTGAGCTTCCCGATCCTTGCCAGCAGGTCTTTTTCCCTGCTTTCAAAAGACAATTACTTGAACCCCAGAACAAGAACAGCTGAGCCTTCATATAAGAAATGCCTCACTCGATGGTCCCGACCTTGGCATCAACGTTCTTGGATACGATCATGTGAAAAGGCGATCGGTGACAGGATTCCCTTGAACCTGATGAAGAGTGAAGCTAGGAAATCTTATTAGACATGATGGCGAAGCTAAACGTGTGGTTTGCTAATGGATTTGCATAAGGTTGTCAGGGAAGAGTTGTCTGGTTGTGTTGCGAAGTCTTTTGTTGCTGAGGTTTCGCGTTTTCACAGAGTTCAAGGTTCTACGATGTTTCATGAAGCTGCAGAATATGTTAAGGCTGAGCTGCTCAAGTTGGGTTTGGATGATGCGGTTGTTGAGCAGTATCCTGCTGATGGTGAGAGTAAGTATTGGACTTACACTTCTCCAGTGGGTTGGGCAGTGAAGAGTGCTGAGATGCGTCTTGTGGAACCGAAGGAAGAGTTGATCTGCAGTTATGAGGATTTGCCTCATTGTCTGCATACTTTCAGCAACGCTACACCGCCAGAAGGTGTTGTGGCTGAGCTTGTTGATGTTGGTGCGGGAACGAAAGCGAAGGACTATGAGGGCAAGAATGTTAAAAGCAAGTTTGTGTTAGCTACTGGCAGGGCTAAGCTTGTTCACGAACAAGCTGTCTATAAACACGGGGCATTGGGCGTCATAACGGACGCGATCACGTACGAGATGCCGAACGTCCGCGAAAGTCTCGATATTCCTGATGCTCATGCTTATCAGGCTATCTGGCCGACAGCGGAGGAACTGCCTAAAGTAGCCTTCGGCTTTAGCCTCAGCAAACGTCAAGGCAACCAGCTGCGCGCACTGCTCAAAGATGGCAAAACCGTGAAGCTCGAAGCGAGAGTAGATGCCAAACTATTCCCGTTCTACGCAGATGTAATCACTGCAACCATACAAGGCACCACCAAACCACGCGAAGAAATATTCTTGGTCGCGCATCTGTGCCACCCGAAACCAAGCGCGAACGACAACGCCTCAGGAAGCGGTTTACTGCTGGAAATCGCCAGAGCCATCAAAGCACTCATGGCTAAAGGCAAGATTGAGCCGCCTCAGCGTACCATACGGTTCCTCTGGGTTCCTGAAACCCTTGGCACCGTAGCCTATCTTTCAAAACACGAGGAAGAAGCACGGTCACGGATGATTGCTGGTATAAACCTTGACATGGTGGGTCAAGACCAAGAACTCTGCCGTTCCACTCTCAACCTTGATCGTACACCTGATTCGTTGCCCTCCTACCTGAACGACTTCGTCTTTTCTCTCATTGAACAATCCGTGAAAGAGTTTGACAAGGAAACCCATTTTGGCTCGGGTAGCACGTTCCGTTATAATACC
>Ga0315279_10002242_pt1 | contig 29681 bp, 28 predicted proteins | sample YL17G06_20_MG_FD_203694 | JGI IMG/M metagenome (GOLD analysis project Ga0315279, IMG submission 203694) | Sediment microbial communities from Yellowstone Lake, YNP, Wyoming, USA - YL17G06_20 | ecosystem: Environmental > Aquatic > Freshwater > Lake > Sediment | place: USA: Wyoming | collected...
ATCTAGGATCTGCTATTTGCAATAAAAGAAAAATATAAAACCTGATTCTTGTTATAGTTGTTACAATGAGGATGGGAAAGCTATGAAAAAACCAGAAAAAATTTATGTTTCACTCCAACTCGATAAGGATGTAATATCTGGAGAATTAGTATTAAACATTCAGTTCGATAGAGACGCACCGAACTTTTTTACCAACAAGAACACGATTTCCTGGTGTCCAACGACCGAAGAACTGGATTTTGTCAGCGAAGCGTTTGGGATGCTTTCCAAAGGAAAACGTCAGAGACAAGACCGAATGGACGAATCAGACCGTCAAGAATCTATTTCACAGGATCCGATTCGCGAAGCAGATGAGAAAGAAATCCTTGATCGCGTCTTAGAGAAAAAAAGACCAAGTTTTAATCAGCTATAACCATTGTTTTATAGTCGTTCGAGCAACGCACTGATCATCAACGGTAGCAAAACCGTTGCATCCCCTTCTATGGTGATATTATCTGCTTTCTCTGCAATTTTTCCCCAGGAGATGGCTTCTCTTGTTTGTGCACCAGAAAGACTCCCGTCATGTTCCACTGCAGTGGTGATATACACCGCGTGGGAAAGTCCATTACAGTATTGGTTCCACCAGATCACATGGTGTTTTGAAATCCCGCCCCCGATAATAAATGCACCTGTTTTCTTTGCAGTAAATACAATATCCGAGAGGTCCTGTTCATCTTTGAAGAGATCAATGGTGAAGTTCCGATGATCCTGATAATACATCCAAAGCTGCGAGCCGAATGCTCCATCGGTTATTCCTGGAACGTAGATAGGGATCTTGTTTTTCCATGCCCAATACATGATTGAATCTTTGCCGTTTTTTTCTTTTTCAAGTCGTTTGCCAAACTCCCAGATCAGGTCTTTGGTGGACCATTTTTGTTTTTCTGCGTATAATTCAGTAAGGATTGGCTGTATTTTTTCTTCAAGAATCGCCCCATAACACTCCAGTGGTATGAAGATGTTTCCGAGGCGGTTAATTCCTTGCTGATGCAATTCTTTGTCATCGGCCATGAACGACCCGTGGTAATAGTCTTTCCAGACCCGTGCCAGATCATGATCTAAGGTCCCCGTGGTGGTGATCACGACATCAAACAGCTTCCGCTTTAACAATTCCTTGATGACTCCTCGTGTCCCTGTTGAAATAATGCACGCGGGAAACGACAAGAACTTCACGCAGTTCTTTTCTTTTACCATGTGCTCGAGGATGTCGACGCCGTCTGCAACCTTTTTTGCGGAAAAACCTCCTGAGTTGTACAATGCTTTGATGAGTTGGTTTGTGGTCATGTTTTTTGTTAATTCGATATCTTGAACTGGCTGTTTCTTCATGGCTTTTTCACCTATGCAACCGCGATTGCCCCATACCCGACACAGGAGGAACCAGGGTGGACCTCATACGACGTTCCATATTTTAAGAGTTCTGCTTTAGTTGCTCCGAGTTTTTTTGCAGCAAAAAGCATTGCTGCGACCGGACCATATCCACACATCGTGATAGTATGTTCCTCCACCGTTTGGATGAGTCCTTTTGGGTCTAACGCAAGAATACTTTGGATCGCGAGGGTATCTTGTTTTTCCGCGTATGTATCCACACGCATCCCTTTGGGTGGCATGCTTTGGTAGTTAAACCCGGCATGGGAAAAATCACTGCTGGCGATGAGAACGATGTTCTTTTTTGATTTCTGAGAAGCTTTGGCAAGGATAGCACCTACTTCTTGAACGGTTTCGTAGTCCTGCATCATCATACACACAGGGACAAACTCAAACGTCCGACCTCGTGCAATATATTGTAAGAACGGCAGCTGTACCTCAATACTATGCTCGTAGGTGTGTGCAGTTGCATCCCGGTCTATAATACCAGTAGAGATGGTTTGTGCGAGAGATGAATCAATAGGGACCGTTCCGAGTGGTGTTTTCCATGCACCCTCTGTCATCACCGAGACACCGGAACCCATGCCGGTGTGGTTCGGTCCAAGGATTATGAACGTGTCAGCAAACCCCTGCTCTGCAAGACGAGCATAGGCATGAGACGCGATCGCCCCGGAATAGATGAACCCTGCATGTGGCACCACGAGGCCTTTCAGGTTATTTCCAACTTTTTTAAGCGAAGGAATCGTCCCAATTCCCCGTTTGTCTAAAAAGCACTCCTCGATTTGCTGTTTTAGACTTTTTTCATTTCCTGGGTAAAACTGGCCTGCGACCGCAGCATTTCGTATAGTTTCCACAACACCACGTCCCAACGCAGACATGGGAAGCAAACCACATTAACCTTGCGCACAAAACATATAAATATCGTTGATGAATACGGGAGTAAAACAGGACGGGAGAATCATGGAGACAGTCTGTCACATTGAAATCCTTAAAGACGGGAGAGATTTCGTCGCACGAGCGCATCTTGCGAACGGCTCAGTTAAAGAGTACCGCCATCAGATCTTCGAAGATGTACTCACCGAGATGGTCATTGACCTTCAGGAAGAACTCAGCGAATAACTATTCTCCAATTTATTTTTCTTTAAAAAAAAGAAAAAAAGTTTTTTATTTGCTTAACATTGGTACGATGAACAACACTGCGATCATGACAAAGATCAACGCGTACATGATATAAACCCAGAGTTTTCGTCGCTTTGTTAAGCCTTGATAGCGTTGCTTGCATTCGTCAGAACACATCGTTTCGGTGTCTGAGGCAGGGATAGCTTTTCCGCAGATCTGACAATGTATGTGTTGTGGGATTTTCTCTACCATATCAATCACGCTCCGTATACGATACTACTATATGAAATATGTTCCTATGACTCAATCACGACTTCTCCATTCACTAAATCAATGTCAATGATTGAGGTAATCGGAACGTTAAATTCTTTGCTGATTTCCTGTATATGAGAACCTTTGTTAATTGCGATAAACACACCTTTTACGTTCACACTCATTTTTTTAAATACGGACAGAACAGATCGTAATGTGCCACCAGTACTCAGAACATCGTCGACGATCACAATCGTGTCTCCTTTCTGTAGTCCATTAATATACAGTTTGGATTTCGAATACCCGGTAACCTGTTTAACAGAAACCTCACCAGGGAGACCGTATTCCCGCTTCCGGATGATCGTAAACGGAATCCCCATGTCAAGAGATAACGCTGAGGCAAGAGGAATGCCCATCGCTTCCATGGTCACAATACGATCAAACTTCCCACATTTCTTGATATGTTTTTTCATCTCATCAGAGACTTCTTTGAGCAATTCAGGAGTGATATACGGCACTCCATCTGTAATTGGATGAATCACGTAATCGTAATCACCTTTTTTCACAATCGGGGCCTCATATAAAGATTTCTTCAGATGTTCAAGACTCATAGTTCTCCAACCTCTTCGCATGTTTTCTTTAGAACCGGTATGAATTCATCGATAATCTGTTTTGTGATTTGCGGCATGAGAACCAATCGGATGCAGGAAAGTCGTTCGACCTTGTTCACCCGCCACCCCTGTTCGGAGAGTTTTTTGACTATTTGCCCGGGTTTTTTCAGTTTTACTCCCAGGACATTCATCGTTGGTTTCGTTACAGGAGACAGTCCAAGTTCCGTGATTCGTTTTTCCGTATACCTTGTCATATCCATACAAGATTTCACCATTTTTTTGTATCCCTCAAATCCTAGGTATTGTGCGACCGCATACGCAGCAGCTACCGGTGCTCCTGATCGCGTGCCAAGGATTCCTGCTTGTTTTTCACTGCTGATATACGGTGATTCAACACTAATGCTCTCAAGCCAGTGTTTCTGTCGAATCATGAGCGTTCCTAACGGGATAGCAGAATACCCCATCTTATGCGAATCTATTGAAATGGTAGATACTCCTTTGAGTGTAAAATCAAACTCAGGTATTTTGTAGTGTAAATCTTTCAGGAACGGGATGACAAACCCGCCGAATGCGGCATCCACATGCAAAAAGATATGCTCATCAGAACAAATATCGCTCAGCTCCGGGATCGGATCAATAGTTCCAAGTTCAGTTGAACCCGCAATACCAATAACTGCAGCAGTTCCTTTATGGATCTTCTTTTTCATTTTCGTGATATCCATGATATACTCGTTGGTCAATGGCATTTCCACGAGTTTCATGTTCATGAGAGACGCGATTTTTTGAAAGGAGAAATGAGCGCTTTCCGGGAGAATCACTTCTTTTTTTCCCGATAGTTGTTTAGCGATCCACATCGCGGTGATGTTTCCCTCGGTTCCCCCACTTACTATTTGTCCTACCGATGTTTTTGGAGCATGGAGAAGTTTGGAGATAAAAGCGATGAATCGAGATTCAATTTCTTTGGTCCCAGGACACAGCTCAGGATCACCAAGGTTTGTTTCTAAAAATTGTATGTACGCTTCCCGAGCAATCGGATGCGGTTGTGTGCACATCGAACCAAGGATATGACCGCTGGAAAAATAAAAATCACGCTGCTGAAAACTTTCCAGCTCTTTGAATATTTTCATTCTTTTTTTCTTATCAACAGAGACCATTGCAAGGGATAAGACATATCCGTTTAAAAAAAGATACTGTTCTAAAAAAACCACTAAAGTATTGAAATCTTCCCTCTGTTCCTAGATCATATTAAAAAATAACGGTCAGTACATTGAAGATATAAAAATTGCATTTCTCCTTCAGATTTCACCGCAGAGACCAGTTTTTTATCCAAAGATTTATCAATAGAAGGAAAATATAATATAATTGAGTTAATTATATCCGTGGAGGAAAATCAATGAAAACAAGAGTAATGAGAAACCTTGTTGTAATCTGCTCGGTAATAATACTACTTTTAACAAATATTTCCGTTGCATCAGGCCGACCTGAGCAAGGTAAAAATAAACAAGATCTTTTTAATCTTCAGTTCGTCATGAATATCACATGGGGGAATGAAACCAATACACCTATCCATCCTGGAGAAGTCAGAGAAGTCCATCTCAATATTACATATACGGTAACCCGTGGAGCATTTGGGGGAATGCTTCTCCGACTTCTTCAAGGTAGACCATTTCCTATGCGACTTTCAATAGAAGATAAACCAGATTGGTGTACAGCTCAGATCTTCCCTGAAAATATTACAGGTGTCATTGAACCTGATGAGGTACAAAACGAGATTTCAAAGTTATTTATTTCTCTCAACGAAGGTGCACCACTCAATTATACGCTTGGATATGTGAAAATCCATGGCGTGATAGACGATATGAAAGGACCATTCAACATACTGACTCTTATCCAGGGGTATGAATCAAACGTTACACTATCTTTTGTAACAAGCTCGTACTAGAATAATTCAATGAATCTAAGAAGATACCATTCATTTTTAATAGAGAAGACGTGTACAACAACGTTTTAATAAAAGAACATATATAGTAATAGTGCGTGAAAAACATGGCGACAAAGCTTCCGAAAAAGAAAGATCAGGAAATACCTCTGAAACCTGTGGTGGAAAAATCCACACCTTTATTAGAAGAACATAAAGAAACTCCGAAAAAACAAAAACTATCCATCAGCATTCCTGGGTTTCAAACCCTCAACACCCTTATGAAGCTTCGCGTCGTCATAACCACTCTTTTTGTATTATTCACCTTCGCAATACTGTTGATTTTTGCAAACGGCTATATGATTTCTGCGGTTCTTATTTTCATCAGCTATGTCCTCCTTCTTATTCTGATGATCAAGTTATTCAGAACAAAGAAACTGTGATACTCGATTGTAAGATTAATAATAAAACCATCACATTTTAATATAGGTAAATGTATTTTGATTACATGACGCAAAAAGACACTTGGAAGCCGGAAGAGGTCACCTCTTTTCTCAAATTACCGGTCTATACTCGTGAAGGGGTCTATGTTGGTCATGTCAAAAACGTGTTTTTAGAGATGGACGAAAAGAGAGTCGGAAGCCTGCTTGTCACAAACACCAATCCATCGCTTGTTGAAGGGAGCGTCGACGTCGCTGTTCCATACCGATGGGTCAACGCGGTTGGCGATATTATTATTCTCTCTAATTTCCCTGGGAAAGTCGCAACAAAGAAGGACAAGGGATCGGATAAAACGAAAAAAACGCAAGAAGGCGACACGAAAATCGACATGATTGAGTAAGATCAGGGTATTCTTCACCGGTCATCAGCAGAAAAGATACTACAGGTATCTTCCTTTTTTCCTTTTTTATAGATAAATCATCTATTCTAATGCAAATATTTTTATATCAAGTAAGTTATATATTAACATGTACATACTGCTTCCTACAACGAGGAAGAACTGTACAACAAGCTTTAAATACTCAGAAAAGAAAGTAATATGTGTAGAAACAGGAAAAATGGTGGAAAAATGACTAAAAGATTCAAAACGGTCAAAGCAAGTATCGTTACAGGAATAGTTCTTGTCAGTGTAATCGTTGCTGTTTTACCCACCACGTCAGCAGGTTTTATTTTCAACCTTCAAAGTGTTGTAACTGTTTCGTGGGCTGGTGCTGAAGCAGGAAAACCCGTTGTTCCTCGAGGAGAATTACGAATATTAACATTAAATATTACATATTATGTTACAAAAGGCTTCTTTGGGGCAGGAATGCTACAAGCGTACAGCGGTAAACAAATTGTTATAACCATTGAAATTACAGAGACACCCTCCTGGTGTACAGCAAATATCGCACAAGGAACTATAGCAGCAATTGTTGTGCCAGGAGGAAAATATTATGCATCAACGACATTAACACTACAAGTAGCAGATGATGCACCAGCATATGGCCTGGGAAGTATAAAAGTGAAAGCAACAGCACAAGCAGGGGGTCTAATCAAGGGATATGAAAACGATTTTACTCTTAGTTTTATACCGGATTACAAACCATTAATAAAACCATCATTACTAGAAACAAATACAAAAGAAATAGGACCGATGGATACCGCAACATTCCCCATTAATATACAAAACCTTGGCAATGCGAGAACTATCGTTTATTTAAACGTTGTCAGTGTGCCAAAGGATTGGGTTGCAATCGTCACATCTCAAGTAACATTAGAAGAAGGATCAGATTCCTCAGCAACTGCGTATCTCGTGGTAAAACCACAAAAAGGATTTGGATATCACGATGACCAAAAAACAATTACCATCTCCTTGCAACCAGTCAAAGCAGATGATTCCACAAAAAAAGGAGAAATCACCTATGAAACGGTTCTTGTGCAAAGTAGAGGGTTTTCGACACCTGGATTTGAAGCGATAACATTTATTGGTGCTTTAGCAATATTATTTATCATCATGACCTGTATCCGGAAAAGGAAAAAATAAACCCATTTGTTCAGAAGAAAGGGGGAATCTTCCATAAAAAACAATAAATTCATTACATTGATCATTATTGCATTTATTTTATGCCCAATCCTTATTCCAGAGATTCGAATATCGGAAGCAGCACCTACTCGAAAAAGATGGCAATTCCCACTCATTAATGCTACTGGTAATGTATTAGGAAAAATAATCCAAATAATTAGTTTTGCAGATGCTTATAAGGCAATCCCTTCAAATATCACCATTGGTTATAACGAAAATGTAACTATTAAAGTTGGAGTTTGTGACATGGAAACTGGTCAATTTGAACCTCCAGCTTTCCTTTATGTTTTAACAGCCCATTACTTATCTTTTTCGGCTGAATTCCCACAAGGTAACCCCGGTGGTTCTTGGTTTGTAAATTTTAATCCACCACTTGTTTATCAAAATACACCCACAGATCTATTAGTTACAAATGCAACCATTTCATTAACATCTCCACCTAGTGTAAACAACCCAATTCAGAGTACAATCATTCGGATAAAAATCGCTAATGTATGGGTTGCAGGGAATTTTTGGTTGGCAGGAAATCAACCAGGTTACGAAACCTTTTTATCAAAATTTTTTTGGTTCGCTGGAGCTTTTACTGCAGGATATGGAAAATTTAGCGGAAAAATCCTCACAGATTATATCAATGTCGATGTCCTCGTCAATGTAAAACCGTACCATGCCGTAAAAATCCAAGCACTACAACCAGACAAACTTTCCCCAAATCAGATCGCTACTATCCCCGTACTTGTTGAAAATCAAGGAAACTACAACGATACCTTTAATTTCCGTATCAAGACAGAAACCGGGTATCCCCTAGCCTTGACAAGTAACAACACCATAACCCTTCAACCAGGGGAACAAGGACAGGCATTAGTCGGAGTGGCAGCCTCGCCCAATACGTTAGATACCGGAACCCTCCATTCAATCATAATTGAATCCTACTCCGCCGAACAACCAAACACCAGCATTGCAACTCAACGAATCTTCCTTGAGACACAAGGATTCTATTTCTCTGAACAAAACAGTGTCTATACCATAGGATTTGGTTTCTTCATTTTATTTGTTTTATCCCTCTTCATTTATTGGGGACGGAAAAAATCTGGAAAAAACAGTAAAAAACCAGAAAAACCATGGAAGATCCCTGAAGAACGACAACACCTTCAAGAACTCAAACGAACCGATAAAAAAGTATTCGAACAAGAACGCATCATGATGGAAGATGAGTACAAATCCGCGTTGCTATGGTATGAAGGGTACAGAAAGTCATTACGAAAAAAACCAAAAGAAAAAAAACCTAAAAAGAAACAAAAAGAAAAACCAAAGAAACGCGTACCAGCGATCTTGAAAAAATCAATAGAAAAACCAAAAGAAGAAAAAGTTGAATCCATCGTACCTGTTGAAGACAAAAGCAAAGAAAAAGCTTTGGCAAAAATTAAGAGCGAACAGGAAAAACAACTCCGAAAGATGAAAGAAAAATAATCACATCTTTCTGTTCTTATTATTAATTAATGCTAGCACCAATGTGGATAACAGAACCAGAACAGACAACCCATACAACCAGAAACCAATCCCTGGGCCCCACTCACAGAACACAGATGTTGCCGTTCCCTCAACTTGAACAGAGACATCAATGATTCCTTGCCCTAGGAAACTGCCGACCCCGACGTCTGTGAACGCAGACATCGCAATGGAAAATAATACAAGCGAACAAATCAGGATAAAAAGAGCACATACCAAGGAAAAGAGATACGATTTTTTCTTATCAACTCGTTTGAAAACCAGGCTTAAAAGAATAAGAAAACAACAAACAGTGGTTAGAACAGGAAGCGTAGTCATGACATTAACAAAGATATCAGGGAAAAAAGAAAGCTCCCCTCCAATAAATTGAGATGTTTTCGTCGTCGTGACTAAATCTAAAGGGATCAGATACAGTACCGAGGAGGTCTGCACATCAGAGGAGGATCCTTGAAGCGTCCACCAGGGAGATACGATCCCGACAACAGAAAGACCCAGGACAAGGACCACAAGAAAATAGAAGGGGTCCTTCTTCATTATACTCATCGAAAGACCAATCAGTACAATAATACCAGCTACAACAATGACAAGCAATGGAAACACCGGCTCCTGAGTAGTAAAAAGATCAACACTCCGCTCACTTACTACATTTAACGATCGCTGGCTAATAATCTGACCTTGAGAAAGGACAGACACAACATAAGAACCAGGCGGAACCGACAGCACAGTTCCAGAACTGTTACTTTTTAGATCAACGGTTTTACCACCCCGACTGAGTTGAATTGTTGCATCACCTATCTTCATACCTCGAGAATCCAGCACCCGGAACGTAATCGGAAACATCGCAGGGAAAACCAATGTCACATCATTTGAAGGGATCTGGATCTTTTTTTCAACAAGGAATGATTTATATTGGATCTGCAACTGGTACCCTGCGGAAACAAGATGAGTGAAGTGATACAGGTCGTTACTCCGCGGTTCTGCAAAAAGTACCATTGGCGTTTCCATCTCATCACTAGTAAGCTGAGGCGTAACATCGATTTCTAACGGTAACTCCCACAGATCAATAAGTTTTAAAGTCCACTCGTCCTGATGAAGTTCCAATGATTTTTTAAGGGAAACCAAGGAATGCACATATCCAAAGCGGATTGTTTCATTCTCCACTACAAAACCACGATACAGAATGATAAGTTGATACTGTTGCATAAAACCGCATGGGGCGGTGAGCAATGCATGCCCGTTAATCGTTGTATTTCGAGCTACTACAACGCCATCATGCATAAGTAGTGCACTGGCGCCATCGATTCCGTTCCCCTCTTGATCAACTAACGAAATCAAACAAGACCCCTGCCGTCTACAAAATGTATGGATTTTTGTATCCTTGGTAAGATCAATAATCGTATATCCGATATATCGTCGTTCATTTCCTAGCAAAGAATTGTCCCGAAACACTTTGATGAGATAGCGACCGGCGTCAAGTTGTTGAAAATCGATTTTTTTACACACCGAAAAATTACGAACATCAAAGATATGGGCAGTGGTAATGAAACGTTGCGCAAAGGAAGATTGCTCAGACGAAGAGAGAGGGTTGAGCGGGAGTCGTATCGCGGACCCAGAACTGACTAACTCTTCCTCACGATATACCTCCACGGTGATATATGGAAAATTACGCCCAGTAAGCGCTGAAAGTGCAGAACCGAAAGGAACCGAGGGAGCATTATGGACATACACCGTCAGTGAATAACGGTCTTGAGTCTGATTATTTTCCGAAGAACTATTCGCTTCCGATGCTGGTTTCAGTTTCACCAATGCTTGGAAAATCTCTGCCTCGGTTTCCACTAAAGGATACCCTCCCACAGGTGAGGAAAAGAACTCAGCGTCAAAAGATGCAACAAATCCTTTTGGGATCACCATATCTTTCGTAGCATTCCCTGCTTCATACGCATTCCGAGTAAATTGAAACGACGCTATATCATATTCCAGCCCAGGAAGATGCGGATAATCCGATTCATAGACCTTCAACTGAATCCCATCTCGTTCATCTTCTCCTGCTTTCACCACCGAAGAGGAACCAAACACGAGCGCATGAACCGAACCGGTGGTTCCTTCATCAAATGACGCCCAGGCGTTTTTCCCGACATCGACATCATCAGTGGTTTTTATGAGTCGGATAACCGGATCTTCTGGGATGTAATCAGGGTTTGTCTCAACTCGGTATTCCTCCACGGTATCATGTTCTGTAAAGACGTGCAGATACGGGTATAATGTACCAAAGTTCAGGTCTTGAATAGACGTGCTATGTATCCCACCGCATTGCAACGACCCATAGGTGCCATCGGTGTTGCTTGTTGGATATATTACACATTCTTTCAACGCCTGATGGGAAATATGTACCTGGATTCGTTTATACTCCATGGGACAATAGTAATATGTGTAAACCGCAGTGGTTTGGAGGTCATCACCAGTTGACCGGCTCACAATCTCACAGGATACCATGAGATTTCCATCGCAGAGTATCTTCTTTGAAACAAGCTGTTGACTTGTTGAATTATACTGCCACATTTCTTCGTTATAGTAATAGGTGAAGTCAAACGATGCAGCTGCTTCTCCGTTCTTTGGCATCATCTCGGTTGATCCTTCCTTTAATTTTGTCACGTACTGCGAGGTACTATACCAGAGAAACTGTCCTTGCTGTGCCACTGCATAGGTAATTGATTCTTCCTGGGAGATTTTATAATACTGGGATTTTAAGGGGTATCCTGAGATAGGTTCATAGAAATAAGAAGAATCCTCGATAGACACATGATCGGGATACATCGGAGAAGCAGTCTCTGATTCATCATAATACACATAATACTGTCCGATTTCATCTACCTCTTTAGGAGTAAGAAAGACGAGGTTACATGAGGCAATATGACTGTCATCGCTATGGACGAGGCCATAAATCTGAGATTCAAGTTCTGTATCAGCTTGGTAAATAACGCGAATCGAGTGTTGCAGTTCATCGCGCGCCCAACAAGAATTATCAAATATGATAGTCGTATCAACTGGCTGGAAAGCCGCCAGGTCTGAACTAGTATTGAAAGGAATCACAAGTTCCTGGCGAAACGACCAATGGGTATTCCACCACCGATCCTCAGCCACGACGGTATTTATCGAAAACAGGGGAAATAGGAGAAAACCTGCCACGAGTACAACGCCTATTGATTTTGAAACCATGATGGTCCACGAATCTCTGTTTTTAAATATTACTCTACAAATAATTATTGTCGTATTCATATATTAGAGTTGCGACATAAAAAAATAAGAAAACTTACAGTACACGACCCTTTTTTACCACGGTTTTAACCAGGTTCACCCCGAAATGATAGGGGAGAAACTGATGGTTCGGACAATCAAGGATAATACAATCAGCCTGTTTGCCTTTCTCCAGACTCCCGACGGTGTTGTGCATCCCAATAGCACACGCGGCGTTAAACGTCGCCGCAGTCACCGCTTCTGCAGCAGTCATCTGCATCTTCAAACAAGCAAGCTGAATCATCAACTGCATACTCTCCGTCCAACAATTCGGGTTCAAATCAGTCGCTAACGCAACCGGAACACCACATTCAATGATCTGTCGTGCTGGTGCGTACCGCTGCATCATCAAACAAAACGGAGTCCCTGGCAGAAGCACCCCAATCACACCCTTCTGCGCCATTGCCCTTAAACCAGTCTCAGATGACATCAACAAATGATCTGCACTGATCGCACCAACCTCTGCCGCGAGAGATGCACCCCCAGTATCCACAATCTCATCCGCATGAATCTTCGGGATAAGACCATATTGTTTTCCAGCATCAAGGATTTTTCTTGATTGAGCAACCGTAAAAACTCCTTTCTCACAAAACACGTCACAGAACCGCGCCAGACCCTTGGTTTTCGGAAGCATCTCTGTAATCACCGTTCGTATGTACTCAGTAGCTTGCTGATCCTTTGGAATCGCATGCGCACCCAGGAACGTCGAAACCAAATCCATCGGATGAGCCTCCTGAAGTTTCTTCTGAACCTTCAGCATCTTTATCTCAGTTTCAACATCCAATCCATATCCAGTTTTCGCCTCACAAGAAGTTGTCCCATACGAAAGCATCGTATCAAGACGTTTCTTACTCTGCTGCAACAACTGTGTAGGAGAGGCGTTTCGTGTTTCATTCACGGTATAAATTATCCCGCCCCCGCGCTTCAGAATCTCCATATACGGAACACCAGCAAGCTTCAAATCCAGCTCAAACTCACGGGACCCTGCAAACACCACATGTGTATGAGGATCCACAAACCCAGGCATCACGAGCTTCCCAGAAGCATCTATGGTTGTTTCCGCCTTGTATCGAAGATTCCGCCCGACATCAACGATCAGACCATTCTTTACGGCAACCGACCCGTTCTTAATGATGGAAAGTCTCTTCATCTGCTCCCGTGTCCTGGGTTTTTTTGGCCCTTTCAACGTCAGCAGTTCGCTTGCATTAGTGATAAGGAGGTCAACAGATTCCATACCGTGTTCCCAAATAGTTAAATGAAGGACTCCCGATTAAGGTTTACGGTGAATCCCTATGGCAAGACTGATAGAATGTGTACCGAATTTCAGCGAAGGAAAAAACAAAGAGACTATTGAGACAATCCATAACTTAATTAAGAAACATAAAGACATCACTTTACTTGATTTTACTCCTGATGCTGATCATAATCGCACAGATGTCACTCTTATCGGTACTCCAGAAGCGGTCAAGGCAGCTGCACTAGAGATAGCACTCAAATGCGTCGACCTCATAGATATGAACAAACACAGAGGAGAACACCCCCGCATGGGAGCAATCGACGTGGTCCCTTTTATTCCAATCACAGAAGTTGACATGGGAGAATGCATTCAACTCGCCAACGAGTTTGCAAAAGAGTTCTCTGAAAAAACCAATGTCCCCTGCTACCTCTATGAAGAAGCTGCGAAACGAGAAGACCGGCGAAACCTCGCCGATGTACGACGAGGTGAGTACGAAGGACTTAAAGCAGAAATAGGAAAGAACCCTGACAAAGTCCCAGACTATGGTCCAAACAAGATGCATCCAACCGCTGGAGCAACCGCAGTAGGAGCACGATTTTTCCTTATCGCCTTCAACGTCAACCTTGGTACTACCAATATCAAGATAGCAGAGGAGATTGCTAAGGTAGTACGACACAGCAGTGGCGGCTACCGATACGTGAAAGCAAAAGGATTTGAGATTAAAGAACGGGGTATCGTCCAGGTATCGATGAATCTGACGAATTTCCAAAAAACCTCGATTTTTCGTGTGTTTGAAACCATAAAAAATGAGGCAGACAGATATGGCGTCCCGGTGATCGGCAGCGAGATCGTTGGGCTGATTCCGATAGAAGCATTGGTTGATGTCACGAATCATTACCTCCGACTTGAGAAGTTCACCGTTGATCAAGTTCTAGAAAAAAGACTTTTAGAAATAAAAAAGTGAGCAACATGACGAAACTAGTGAAAATGAACATAAAAATGTTTCTCGATGAACTTGCGTCAAGTAGCCCGGCACCAGGCGGTGGGAGTGTGGCTGCATTATCAGGCGCGTTGGGCGCTGCGCTTTCATCAATGGTCTGCAACCTCACAAGAGGAAAACAAGGCTACGAAGCAGCACAAGACGAGATAAAAGAAATCTTACAACGAAGTGAAGAACTCAGGAAACATCTCACTGAGCTTATTGACAAGGACACAGAAGCATTCAATGAAGTCATGAAAGCACTAACAATGCCAAAAGAAACAGAAGACCAGAAAGAACACAGACGGCACGCAATGCAGAACGCGTTTAAACATGCAGCAGACGTGCCGTTAGAGACAGCACGAAAATGCACGCAAATCCTTGATGTCGCACGAATTGTCGCAGAGAAAGGGAACAAAAACTCAATTAGCGACGCAGCGGTTTCAGCATTGATGGCACAAACAGGGTTACAGGCTGCGATGCTGAATGTCCGAATCAACCTCTGTTCCATCAAAGATGCTGAGTATGTCCAAAAGGTTTCTACTGAGTTGGATGAACTCCTGCAAAACGCCATGGAAAAATCAGCAGAAATTCTTGGTATCGTCGAAAAATCCCTTTAAATATATTTTACAGGAAGAGCTGCGATGACGATTTCACCAAAGACCCTCTACGACCTGTTGTTGGATAATTTTGGGCATCAGCACTGGTGGCCTTTCGATAAAAATTATCATCAAAAACAGAAGAGCGACCCACGGTTTGAAATCATAGTCGGAGCAATCCTCACCCAGAACACTGCCTGGGCCAACGTGGAAAAAGCACTAGACAACCTCAAGAAACACAAGGTACTAACGATTAACGCCTTCGTTCATATAAATGAAGAAAACCTTAAAATCATGATACAACCCTCCGGGTTCTTCAATCAAAAAGCACGACGTCTCAAGCTCTTTGCCGCCTATTTACATAAGAAATATCAAGATGATCTTCAGAAGTTTTTTTCAGGAGATGAAGCAGAGATCCGCCATGAGTTACTTTCCTTGCAGGGGATCGGCCCGGAAACAGCGGATTCCATGCTCTTATACGCGGGAAATCATCCCACCTTTGTAGTTGATGCGTATACGAAACGTATCTGTAAAAGAGTACCGTTTCAAGTATTAAACGATTCTTACGATGATATCAAGTACTTTTTTGAAAACGAGCTTCAACACACAATCCCAAAAAAAGAACTGGTACCGGTATACAAAGAACTCCATGCACTTCTCGTAAAACTCGCAAAAAACAACTGCCGGAAAAAAAAACCGGACTGCCACACCTGCCCTCTCACCAGACTATGCGAGAAGTCTCTCTAACTTACACCGCAACACCTCAGCAGGGATATCAGGAAGAGAGATAAGCTGCGAGGTCCCAAGCTGACCTTTTCCCGAGAGCTTCACTCGGATAAATCCAGCTTGTTCAATATCTTTCAGATAGTTCCAAAACATCGTATGCGCCCTAGTTTCCTCGTTATATTCCTCACAGGTGATCGCATAGGTTTTCTCCACTTCACCAGTGTTCGCGTACGCAGTACCATCCTTCTGCAGTCGTTTTGCAACCGATAGTAACGTAAGCAATTGATGTTTTCCTAGATTCTTCAACTTCGTTTCAGTGACCACCGAATAGGTTTCTGCTTTGGCGGCACGCACATGCTCAGGCACCACCTGCTTTGCATGTTTCTCATCAGCGTACATCCCTGCCGTCCATAACAGTTCAATAGAAAACCGTGCATCACCAAACTCGCTGGCGATATCAGCGATGAGATCAACACTCTCACCAAGGACCGTGTTTGCGTGAAACGCAAGACCCACACGCTGCCGTATGATATCACAAAGCTCATCACGGGCATATTTCTCCAAGACCATCGCGTTACTCCGTTTAAACGTGCTGAGTGCTGCGGCGTCCAGCTCGGAGAACACATCCTTCTGCGAAATCATGATAACAGATACAGGATTGCTTGTTTTCATGGTTTCATCGTTGAACCGGGTGAGATCATAAATAAGGTTTGGCCCGCTTTTTTTCAACAACACATCTGCCTCATCAAGTACAAGAAGGAGCTGTGCTTCTTTTCGTTGGAGGTGCGTACGAAGAACCTGCAACATTTCCTGCACCGAGAACCCCCGGTCAGGGAACCGTGAATCAAAATGTGTCAGAACACCAAGAAGAACCATCGCATCCGTGGACCGTTTCCGACAGTTGATATGGATGTATTCGATCATCGTTCCTTGTTTCCGTGCGATCTGAACAAGCGACTGACAGAAATGCTTCGTCATCGCGGTTTTCCCTGTTCCTACTGGCCCTCTGATGAATGCATTCTGCGCGATATTGGTAAGGAGTGGTTTGAACATCTGAGCTAGTTTTTTGAGCTGTTCGGTTCTATGAGGCAACTCCGCGGGAACGTAATCAAAATCAAGCGCATGAAGGTCTTTGATCACGGATGACGAGAATAGTTCATCCTCAATAATACTACCCATACCACAGGGTAATGTCTACCGTTAATAAAACTTTATCTCCCCGGGTGGATAAAGATTATACACCGGTATGATATTTTGATTGTTCACCATGGGAGACGATCCTTCAGCTCAAAGATCATTAGAATTCCTGAAAAACTCGTTTCAAACGTATTACGCATCAAATAAAATAGGACTCCCGGATCGTTTTGGACGCAGGGAATTTGCGTTTCTGTTCTTTGGTGGAAAAGGTATGGTGCGACACCTGGGTTTTGAGAAAAGAGAAATGGTCTGGAATTTCCTCGCGGAACGGGTTCCACAGCATACCTACTATTCATCTGCGTATTACCAGCACCCAGATGCAGCAAAGATGGCGGAGAAAACCTGGATGGGTGCTGAACTTATCTTCGATTTGGATTCTGATCATCTTCCCAACGCAGAAAAAATGGGATACGTCGAGTCACTTGTTGAAGTGAAAAAGGAATTTATTAAATTGATTGAGGAGTTTTTACTTGGTGATTTTGGGTTCAAAGAAAAAAATATAGAGCTGTATTTCAGCGGGGGGCGAGGGTATCATTGTCATGTGAAAGATCCTGCAGTTCTTGATTTGGATAGCAATGAACGACGGGAGATCGTTGATTATATCACGGGGCGTGATCTGCAGGATTCCATTATCTTCCATGAACAAGTCACCGGGAGAAAAAGCTACGGAAGCTACTCATTTGCCAGTGGGAAAAGCTTGAAGATGCCAACACCCGATCAGGATGGGTGGAAGGGGAGGATTAGTCGGGGGATCATTGAGCTTGTTGATGAAATCAAAAAAAGCGATGATCCTGAGAAAAAATTGCAGGAGTATGGAGTGAGCCAGCGCGATGCAGAGCGACTGGTGCAGGAGCTATCTGAAGAGCGGGTGAATCGGATAAAAACCGGGTTGCTTGATCAGTCAAAGACCATTCGTAAGTTCTTCTTAAATAGCGCTCTCCGAAAAACCGCGGTATCACTAAGTGCAGGGGAAACTGATGAGCCGGTCACCTGTGATGTGAAACGACTTATTCGAATGCCATCTTCGCTACATGGAAAGACCGGGTTAAAGGTCGTAAAAATCACAGTTGATGATTTGAAAGAATTTGACCCACTGAGAGACGCGGTCGTGTTACCTGATGACCCTGTGCGTATCGCAGTGCATCGACCGGTATCATTAGAGATGAATGATCAGAGTTTCCACCTGAGCGAAGGCGAACAGAAGGTTCCAACCTACCTTGCCGTCTTCCTCATAGGACGAAAAGAAGCAACACTCGTTTAACCTACCTGTTTTTTGTCATTACCGCCATCTTTATCGAATAGAAAGAATAATAAAGAGGTACGTTCTCTTTATTAGGGGGATGATTTATGAGAAAACGCACGATTGCTCTCAGTATTATTCTAGTAGGAATGCTTGTTGTTCCATCACTGAGCACAGCATCGTTGTGGATATCACCAAAAAATGATCTCACACTCAAAACTGTTCGTGAACAACGCCTGAGAGACATACAGAACCATTTTCCCATTATTACCCCACCAGGTCTGTATCACACCTATGATGAAATGACCGCACTCCTGCAGGGTCTTGCAACAAGCTATTCTGATATCATGTCTCTTACCTCGATTGGGAAAACATACGAGGGCCGAGATCTGTGGATGGTGAAACTCTCCGATAACGTCAATCAACAGGAAAACGAACCTGAATTACTCTTTATGGGTGCCCATCATGGGAATGAAAAACCAAGCTATGAAGTCTTAATCTATTTCATCCAGTATATGATTGAACATTATGAGAATAACAGCGCAGGCGAAGTGCAAGACGCTATTAACAACACCCAAATCTATGTCCTCCCCATGGTGAACCCTGATGGTGTAGAAGCAGGAACACGAAAAAACCGTGTACCAAATCATGGTTCCTTTGGATTTCAAACAGAGGTTACCTCTCTCGGCGTCGACCTGAATAGGAACTACGGGTACCGCTGGCTCCGTTTATTCCTATTGCCTCTCTTATATTTTCGCTCAACCAGTTATCTTGATCGCAGTGATTCGTATCGAGGGAAACAACCGTTTAGTGAAAACGAAACACAAGCCATCCGACAGTTCGTGGACACACACAACATCACGATTTCAATATCGTATCACACCTACGGGGAATTAATTCTTTATCCGTGGGGGTATACGTTAATTCCAACAAAGGACAAACCTGTTTTTGTTTCCATTGGGGAAAACATCTCTAACATCAATCACTACCTCCTCGCTCAATCAATCAACTTATACCCGACGCTCGGGGACGCATGTGATTGGATGTATGGCACACAGGGCGTGTTAGCCTATACAATTGAACTTGGGGATAGCTTTGCTCCAAGTGACCCAGACGTCCTCCAAGAGATGTATCTTCTTCATACGAATGTGAATCTCTACGTCTGTCAGCGTGCTCAATTACTGTAAAAAAAGCGTAACCCGGTTCTTTTAGACAAATCGAATGCTCTCAAGGTTCAAGGGGGCTGCGGTATTCATGTTGAGTCGTTTATGAATTGTCGATGACAGATCAAGGCATTTTGATTCTTCACCATGACCAAACACGACGCGTTCGGGACGGGGCGACATGTTATTAATGAAACCCACGAGTTGTCTGCGGTCACTATGCCCGGAGAACCCATCGCAGGTCTCCACATTCATTTCAACAGGGAGACTTACGAGATTACCTCCGATATTCATAGGGATTTCCTTTGCGCCTCGCTGAATCCTCCGCCCGATGGTGCCCTCCGCCTGATATCCGACGAACACCAACGTATTTTTGCTTTCCCCCGACCAGTGTTTGAAGTACTCCATAACCGGGCCACCGTTCATCATACCGCTAGTGGCCAGCACCACACAGGGATCCTTCTCACCAAGGATTTTTTCTCGCATCTCACCGCTATCAACGCGTTTGAAAATCTCAGATAGTAAGGGGTTATCTCCTTGTTGGAAAATCTGTGTTCTCAGCTTGTTGTTCAAATATTCTGGGTACGCAGTATGGATAGCGGTAGCCTCCCAGATCATCCCATCAAGGTACACGGGGACTTCCGGGATTTCTTTCATTTTCACGAGATTCTCCAGGACAATCATGACTTCCTGGCTCCGCCCTACTGCGAACACAGGAACAAGAACTTTTCCTTTCTTCTTCATCGAGGTACGGATAATATCCTTCAGTCGATCCGTCGCCTCTTTCCTACTGGGTTGGAAGTCATCATGTCCTCCATACGTGGATTCAATGACGAGAGCCTCAGCCCGAGGGAAATGATTTACCGCAGGGTTGAACAGCCATGTGCGTTCAAACTTAATGTCACCGGAGAACGCTATGTTGTACAATCCATCTCCAATATGGAAATGACAGATAGAAGAGCCAAGGATATGGCCAGCGTTATGGAACGTGAGTCGAATATCGGGAGTGATATCGGTCGTGTCCCCGTAGCCCATCACGATACAATGTTTAATGACATTACGAATATTTTCAGAGGAGTAGGGGACTTTCTTTCCGTCAGCAGCAGCAACCTTAATGTAATCCATCTGCAGCAACGTCATAAGATCTCTGGTAGGTGGCGTGCAATAGATAGGACCATCGTATCCGTATTTGTACAATATAGGAACTAACCCACTGTGATCAAGGTGCGCGTGCGTGATCACGACCGCATCAATCTTCTCCAAGGGAATTACCTCAGGCATATGAATGTACGGTGATCCGTTATTCTCCGCAGACACATCAATACCACAGTCAATCAACACTTTGCTATCCTGGGTATGCAACATAGCGCAGGATCGGCCAACCTCTCGGAACCCACCAAGGGCGATCATACGAACGTATTTCTCCCCGGTTGAGGCACCACGGTGGATCTTTCGCCCTATCTTCCGCAGAATATCTTTCCGTTCATCACTCATTGAACGGAGATACCCACGAATCTCCTGCACGGTTTTTGATTGAATCGGTGGTGCTCGAACAATACTAGGAGCCCAGTTAATCTTCCTGCGTATCTCATTCAATAGTTGGCCTTCTCGCCCAATCGCAGCACCAGGCTTCAACGCCTCAATCGTGACCTCACCGACATCAGGTTGAAAATAAATATTCGTGATTTCTGCTTCTTTGGGGATAATCTGCCGGATCTTCTTTTCTGCAATATCAATATCGGTGAGAACCGTCGGATCAGGGCGAACCACGATCCGTTTCTGGAGGCTCTTTGCCATATTTTTAACTAAATCCTTGTTATTGGCAAATTTATCTGGCGTCTTGGTGTAAATAACAAGAAGCGCCCCTTCGAATTCTACTTCAGAGATGTCAACACTTGCAGGTATTGAACCTCGGATCTTGCCTCGTATTTCTGCTAAAACATCATCAACGGTCATTTTCTACCTTTTTGAAAGCTTGTAAAACGAACTTTTGTATTCTTTTTTATCTGGTAAGATTCCTTTGAGAATACTGACCTTTTACTTCCCCATTTTCTGTAAACGTTTTTTAATTTCTTCTTCAGGAATCATCTTAAATTCTTTCTCCGTGATCACTGCTACATCAGCTCCGTTTCCTGAGGCTGAATCTCGACCCATCGCAGCAGTAACCGCCCTGAGAGCAAGATCAATGCCGTCATTCACGGTCATATCATCTCGGAATGAGTCCTCTAAAACACCGAACACATAGGGTGACCCAGAGCCACCAGCGGTATATTTATCAGGGATAGAACCACCAGCTGCGTCCAATGAATACACATGTCCTCCTTCAGAATCCCAACCGCCAAGAATCAACTGGACATAATACGGGTAGAATTTGTGGGAATTCAGGATATTGGACATGAGTGTTGCAGCACTCTGCACTGACATTTCCGCATCTCGTTTTAGGCTGTATAATTTCACCTCTGCCTTCAGATATCGAGAAAGAACCTGGAGATCACCAACAAGTCCTGCAGTTGCAAGCGCGAGATGATTATCGATTTGATACAGTTTCTTTGTCGCCTTATGAGCAATGAGCGTACCCATGGTTGCCCTTCGCTCTGTTGCAATAACAACACCGTCTTTACATACCATACCAAGAATGGTGGTACCAGTTTTCTTTAAATCATCTGTCATAAATTACTCTCCAGTAAACACCAGAAAAACACTGGATAACGAATCTCAGATCTTTTATATATACTTTGTGCAAAGGTGAAAAGAGGAGAAAAACATGATGCCTTCTCCCTCAAATAGGATTAGATAATGGATAATTGTTTCCCTAGTTTCTCGAATTTATCGAGGGCGAAGTCTAAATCCTTCTGTGTCAGACCCGCGTTCATCATGGTTCGAATCCGGGCTTTATCTCGCGCAACCATCGGGAAGACAATCGGCAGTGCGAACACACCTTCATCGTACAATCGGTTGCTTAACTCTTTTGCTTTTCCAGATTCTCCAACAATAACAGGAGTGATTGGTGTTTCACTTTCACCAGTGTTGAATCCCAAGGATTTCAATTCATTTTTGAAATACTTCGTGTTATCCCACAGTCGTTTCACATGTTCAGGTTCTGTTTCTAACACATCAATTGCAGCAAGTTGAGCCCCAGAAACAGCTGGTGGGTGCGAACCACTAAGCAGCCAGGTCCGTGATTTGTTATATGCAAAGTTCACAAGGTCTTTGCTCCCTGCAATCAGGCCACCGACAACACCAAACGCTTTACTGAAAGTCCCCATCTCCACATCGATTTTCCCTTCGATATGGAAATGCGCGCCAATCCCACGTCCATCAGGGCCAATGACACCTTCACCATGAGCGTCATCAACATAGGTCATTGCACCATATTCATTTGCAAGCTTCACAATTTTGTCCATCGGAGCGATATCCCCATCCATACTGAACACTCCATCGGTAATGATGAGGATACGACGGTATTTCTTATCAGCATCTTTCAACACCTTTTCTAGGTCGCTCATATCCCGGTGTTCATAAACTGCCCGTTCCGCTTTTGAAAGTCTGACACCATCAATAATACTACCGTGGTTCAATTTATCGCTGATAACGATATCTCCATCGCCAACAAGTTGAGGAATCAGACCAGCATTTGCAGCAAAACCAGTTTGATAGATCAAAGCAGATTCCGTTCGTTTGAATCGTGCGAGGCGTTTTTCTACTTCTGTGTGGATTTGAAGCGTTCCTGCAATCGCGCGAACAGAACCGGACCCCGCACCGTATTTCTTTGCTGCCTCGATTGATCCTTTAATGAGTCGGGGATGATTGCTGAGGTTCAGGTAGTTATTCGAACACATCATGATGACCTCTTTGCCATTGACAATCGAATGAGGTTTTGATCCGCTCTCAAGAACGCGGATATTCCACTCAAGATGGTTCTTCACTAAATCATCATATTCGTCTTTCAAAAATTTATTTGCATTTCGTTTTGTAATTTGTGTCATCATGTTGCCTCCAATAGTGATAAGCCCCAGCCCCAAAGGGGGTCAGTGAATTAGATTCGAATATTAAAAGCTGTTGGTTTGTAGTTTCACCACCCTGCTAAGCCGGTATCCAATGACCACCATGAGGTACCCCTGCGTGGCAAAAAGACGATCCAGCTTTTTATCACCTGTGTCTACACGCAGGATAGGGGTATGCATAAGCTTAGAGGGTGTGGCAACGACGATGATGTTGTCGACTCCTATTTTATTGATGACAGCAGGGCTGAGTTGCAGGTTTCCACGACCAAGGATGAACCCTTGTGCTCCAATCGGACTGAGAAGAATTTTCGTCTTTGGATATTTTTTCAGCAGCGTCAGGATTTGTTCTTCGTTCACATCTTTTCCCACAAGCTGTTTTTGGTAGACCGCATCGATACCTAATAATGTATGTTGAATGTTGAGTTTTTTTGCGATGTAATCAATGGTTCCGCCGGAACAAAATAAAAACAACCAGTCAGGGTGTTTTTCCAGTTCATCGTTGATATGTTCAGCAAGCTCGCCTTTAACCTCGTCATCAGAAACCGATTCAAAACAAGCTTTTCCCACCTGTATATAGGTCGGTTCGACGATCCCTTTTGCGACACCAAACAATCGAACCTTCCATTCTCCTCTGCGGTAGAGCTCTTCGTCAAGATCCATAATCTCAGCATCGCCGATCGTAAGTCGCTCATTGATAAATTCATGGAGCATTTTTGCCGCAGCAGTCGTATTGATTCCGAAGACACCGGAATGCATCTTTACTCCTGCAGGGATGCCGAGGAGCGGGATCTTTTTATCGACGATGGTGAAGATATCTCGTGTGGTTCCATCACCGCCACAGAAAACAAGTAAATCAATACGGTGTTCCAGAAGTTTTTTGCATGCGTTTTTCGTGTCATCTGCCGAGGTCGTGTTCCCAGATGGTGAGTAGACGACCTGTTTATTTTTGATGCCAACAGCTTCTAATTCGCTATTCCCCATGTCTCCACCGCAGGTGATCCATTGAAGATCACGGTGGTTTGTAGAAATTGCACAAAACTCACGGAGCATTTCTTCTGCTTTCTGTGGTGCAACAGGTTTTGCGCCTAACATAACAGCTTTGTTGAGAACACCATCGGTTCCTTTCAGTCCGACTCGACCACCCATCCCCGCAATGGGGTTGACAAGAAAACCAATTTGTACGGTCATCGCATCACTCAGGGATTGCTTTCAATATGAACCTTGTTTAAAAATTAATTGGTCATGGTACTATTACTTTTTCATTTTGGGATTTTCACACGATGCATTTAAATACTTTTGATGACAGAGTGGAATAGTGGTGAGGAAGGGCGACGTTCGGTGGGGTCTTGTCTTCCCGATCTGCGCTCTTGTCTTCCGGTGACGCTGGTGTTTGCGTGGGCTGCGTTGCGTCGGTTCGGCGCGTTGCTGCGTGCCTCGTTTCCCCTCCTTCCTTACCTGTTTTGGTTGGGCGATTATTTTTTTTGGCTTCGTTGCATTCGTGATCGTACGATATCAAGGTCGATGGTTCCTTTGGAATATGCCTCAAGAAATGTTCTCGTATCAATGCTATACAGACTCGTATCGCACATGAGATGATATTCATTACAGGCAGCGCTTTTCACTTCATTGATGACTTCCTTGGTGATAGCTGAGGTAAAATGAAAGTCTTCTGAGAGGAAGAGATCAACGCCGTTTTTTAGGGCAGACACAAGGATATTACAATCATTTACCACATGATTTCCAGGGACCCCATGATCTTCCATTGAACGGATACATGCTTGACCTAGAGCATCAGAAAGCAGCCGATTTTTAAAATCAATCACAGTCGCATGTGCATGTGTCCAGCGTTTTATCGCTTTTTTATAGGTCGATTCGGTGATACGCCCCCAGATTTTCAATTGCTCAAGCTCCGAGGCAACAGTAGCGGTGACAAAACAGGCAATATGGTCACGGGCTAATGCATCCATGACTCTATCAACGAATGAATCATCTTTAAGTAAGAACGATGTATCAAACGAGACACTTCGAATCTGAAGTTGTTCGACCATTTTTTCCGCTCCGCGTTTTCATAATATGTACCCATAACTCTTTTCTATGTATCGAGGGAAAAGATTGAGCGGACCTATGGGGATTTGAACCCCAGTATCCGGCTCCGAAGGCCGGAAGGATATCCAGACTACCTCATAGGCCCACAACGCAGAAGGGAATTGTACACCTACTATAAAACTTAGAGTGGTCTTGTTACATTTTGTTTGTTTTTTTTCAGTTGTTCGAACTGGCATTTTGTCACGAAATTTTTATATAGTGTCATGGTCACAATACAACATGTTAACGAGTATCAATAGGAGAAAGATAGGCGATAGTCCATGAGGAAAAATATTCTGATTGTCGACGATGACCCCGATGTTCGTACCTCTGTAAAAAACATTTTTGAACACGAAGGACACGAAGTATGGAGCGTCGAAAACGGGGTCGAATGTCTCGAACTCCTTGAAAAAGGTTTCACCGGGATTCTTCTTATTGATCTCATGATGCCACAGATGGACGGATGGGCAACTATCAAAGAAATAGTAAAAAGAGGCCTCCAAAAAAACGTTAATATCATCGTCATCACGGCGATCGGCACCTATCGCCATCACAAGATGAAAGGACTCGAACCTTACGTCCATGATTATATCGCAAAACCATTTGATATAAAAGAGCTTATTGGAAACATTAAAAAAATAAATTAAAAAAAAATGAAAAGAGAAGCTACTCGTGTAGCTTTCTATTTGTTTTTACCGCACAAAGTCGATGTTTCCGACCTTGGGGTTTGTCATGACTCTTCGTGCCGGGATCAAGGGTGCGGTCGGACTTGTGCGCCGTTCAGGTCGAGAACTCAGCAGATTCGGTGATTGTACACCAGTCATGATTGCCATCACTCTGCATTTCCCTTCAAAAGCTGGGTCCACACGTGCTCCAAGGATAACATTGGAGTAACAATCCATATCCTCGGTGAGTGCCTTGGCGACATCTTGGACGTATTTCAAGCTCATGTTCGGGCCACCGGTGATGTGAACCAGTGCGCTGTGTGCACCGTGGTAATCAACATTGAGTAGCGGGTGATTCAACGCTTCTTTCACAATGGTGTCGACTCCTGCATCCTCATCTGCTTCTCCCCAGAGCATAACGGAGAGACCACCAGAATCCATGACAGCTTTCATATCTGCAAAGTCCAGGTTGATTAACGAGGGAACCGAGATTGTCTCAGAAATTCCCTTCACCGTTTCTGCAACCAATTGGTCCATCACGGAGAACGCTTGGTTGATCGGCAGGTTTGGCACAAATTCAAGTAATCGGTTATTATCAAGCACAACCGTGCTGTCTGCGGTGACACGCAGTTTATCAAGACCTTCATCTGCCTTCACGAGGCGTGCGCGCTCTACGTTGAATGGAGTGGAAACCATACAGGTGACGATTGACCCAAGTTTCTTTGCGATTTCTGCAACAACTGGGGCAGCTCCGGTACCCGTACCACCACCCATACCAGCGCAGACAAAGACAAGGTCAGCACCCTGCAACATTTCTTCAAGCTCCCTACTTGATTCTCGTGCAGCACGCTCACCCATCTCGGGGAACCCTCCTGCACCGAGTCCTCGTGTCAGGTTTTTTCCGATGAGAAGTTTTTTATCAGCATCGACAAGATCAAGTGCAATTTTATCGGTGTTGATGGCAATGGTTTCTGCTCCTTTTACGCCTAATTTGTGGAGTCGGGTAATTGTATTTCCTCCAGCCCCACCACATCCAACGATTACAATACGAGCACTGCCAAAGAGTCCGTCATCAATCTTCTGCTTGCTTTCCTCACTTACCTTATTCTCTATTGCAGCCTCAACAAAGGACTGCATTTTATTTTCGGCCATTTCTTCGTTCCTCCTATTCTGGTAGTTGGGAAGGCCGTCCTAAGGACGGCCTTCACTAAAGGGGTGCATCCTATCCCCTGCTTTTACCTTGATTTTATTTTTTCATGTAAGGTTCTATAGCAGCGGCCGCAGCTTCCAATTCTTGTATCTTCTTGAATTTGTCGGCTTTTGCAAGAATACGGGTTGTATGATTTTCGATATATTCTTTTACCGCATGCCGTAATACCTCAGATCGTGTTGAAAATTCGCCAAGTCGAATTAAAAGGTCGATTTGTCTGAGATCAATTTGAGGTAATCGGATTGTGATGCGGTCGTTTTCCATAGTTCTCCTCACATTCTTCGTGTCTGTCAGAAAGACGTCATTTTTATGTCGATCGTACGTCACACGTACGTCGGACAAGTGCCAAACGACATCATTTGTCTGACAAACGTAGAAACGAATACGTCCTTGTGTTTATATAATTTTCTATTTTTTTGGTTCTGTATAATTAACCGTGCTAACATTTGTTTTACGCAAAATTTTTTTTTTTCCCTATCTGGAAATCTGTAAAAATGTAGATCTGATTCATAAAAAATACGCAGGTAATAATGCACGTACTAACGCGTATATTGAATTTGAAATTTTTGGTTTTTCGTAAAAAACTATGGTTCTTATTGTGTGACACGACCGAACGCAACAGTACCAGAAATTTTTTCTATCTTTGCTTTCACAGTAGCGCCTTTAATAGCTCCAGGAATATAGACGACGTACTTATCAAAAAACGCGACGCCATCTCCTCGTTTTCCAATATCTTTGATCGTGAGTTCGTAAATCTCCCCTTCCTTAAACACCTCACTTGGCACAACTGTTTTTCTCTTCTTCATAGAGCCGATCGACCGAAACGCACCACACGCATCACAGCGAATCAACAGCGTCCTGTCCTTCTTCACCAAGTGGGTATCAGGTCGGTTGCATTCTGAACAAATCACATAGGTATTGACATACTCATCGAGCCTATCTTGTATTGTCCTCATCGGGATTTTCCCCTGGAAAATCACACGACCATTTGAGATATCTCCAGCAGTACCAACACTTCCTAATAAAAATTTTAAAAAATGATCTGCATCACGATTTAAAACATCAATGATCTTATCAAAATTCTTCAGAACTGTCGTATTTCCTTCATAAAAAACATCAACTTTTGGTACCTTAAAACGATCATCATCGATGCGTTCTTTTGCAGTAGCGCTATGCACTCGTTTCAGTAGATTTTTGTAATTTAACTCTGCCATAATCTAAGATGGCTAAATACCAAAGAGTAATAAAAATCTTCCGCAGATGAAAAAGAGAAAAAGAAAAGGAGAAAAAAATACTTTACTGTTCTGATGTTAAGGGGTTCACGCGGGCACCCATAACAAAAAAACCTTCTTTCATTGCTTGTTCAGCACGGTCAATTTGCGTCGTATAAACCTTTTTATTTCCTTTCGTCCAATGCCAAATGAACTCGGACATGAATTACTCTCCCCCAACCAAACTGGTTGCGAACGTAGAAATCAATACTTATTTAAATATTTTTGGAAAAAAACCAGTAAAAAAATCTAAGCGTGTACTCTCTTCCTTAAATATACACCTGAATCAAAAAATCCTAATTTGCGATAATAGGGTTTCACACCAACACCACTAAGAACAAACAACTGTTTTTTATTAAAATCTTCGATACAGATTCGTTCTGCTTCAGTAATTAATTGTTTCCCATAACCACGATGCTGAAAACCCTCCCGTGAGCGCATACCCATGGAAAGTTCTCGACCGAGAATCTTCACCTCACGGATAAGCATACATGGTTCACGCATGAGTTCCCATCGATGCGGATGAATAATATCCCTCAGTCGTAAATAGCCAACTACAAGGTCACATGTTGGATCTTCGAGAGAAAGAAAAATTTCATGTCCACCACTTGCAGGATACTCATGACGGATAATCAATAAACTGAGTGTATCGACATCGATCTTTTTTTTCAGAGATTGCAGACCAATCTCTCGACAGCGGATACATCGACAGGCAGTTCCATGATTTTTCATTTCTTTTTCCACAAGTTGACGAAGGTTGCTTTTCATCACACCAGCTGCAATCTTTGAAGCGGGGATATCCCGTTGAATCCGCTGGATACGTACCCAGGGCGGAATATCGTTTTTCATTTGTGCGATGAGAACGGTCGCTTGTTCCGTGGTCAAGGGTTTAAAATCTCCTGCTTTCCACTGATCATACAACTTTGTTCCTTTGATAATAAGCGTAGGATAGATTTTAATCATATCTGGTTTCAATCGATCATCTGTAAACAACATCTGAAAAGCTGCAAGGTCCTTTTTTTTATCTGAGCCTGGTAACCCAGGCATCATATGGTAACACACCTTAAAACCAGCTTCCTTCGCAATACGGGTCGCATAAAACGTATCCTCCACCGTATGACCGCGACAGATCATATGCAAAA
>Ga0315279_10002243_pt1 | contig 29641 bp, 26 predicted proteins | sample YL17G06_20_MG_FD_203694 | JGI IMG/M metagenome (GOLD analysis project Ga0315279, IMG submission 203694) | Sediment microbial communities from Yellowstone Lake, YNP, Wyoming, USA - YL17G06_20 | ecosystem: Environmental > Aquatic > Freshwater > Lake > Sediment | place: USA: Wyoming | collected...
TGAAATCATCCTCCATCATAAGAGCGGAACAAAAATCATCGTGCGTAAAAATGGCGCGGTGATTATTGAGGCGCAGGATAAAATTCACCTACTCGAGGAGAACGCGGCCGATACCTGCCCGACTGCCCAGCGGTTGACCCAACGGTTAAATCAAGTCGTCCAGGAAGTGAATGCTTTCGTCCAGGTTTTCAATACGCATACCCAGGTCGGTAATTTGGGTGCGCCGATACCGCCGCCGGCCGCGCCGGCAACTCCGCTCACCCAGGTTCAGAAAACGGAAATTGAGCAGGCAAATGTCCTTATACCATAAGGGGGATTTATGGCGATGAATGGTGACGCCCTGGCAAATCAATTAATCGCTCAGCTGGGAACGGTGCCGGCGGAAGCGGAGAATAATATCCGTATCCTTTGCCGCGTGCTTGTGCAATACATCCAGCAGAATGCTCAAGTGGCACCGGGTATCACGGTGGTCGGTGCGTGTCCAGCCGGTGCGGTTAGCGGCGCGACTACAACACCCGGGCAGGTCCTGTGAAATATCTCGGTTCGGATATCGGGCTGGATTCGGAAGGCGCGCTGTCCGTGGAGAATGGCGATATCGGAATCGTTGCAGGACTGGATGGATTATCCGGGAATCTTCTGGACCGGGTTTTTTCAGGGATCGGCGAACTAATCATGCACCCGGATTTCGGCGCCGGGCTGATGGACAAGGTGAGCCTGCCCTTGTCCCAGGATCGGATCGATGACACGGTAGTGACCGTGAAACACGAACTGCTCAAGGATCCCCGGGTGGCGGAAGTGACTTACATCGATGGCACGGCGGAAGGCCGGATATTTTACGTTTCGGCGGGGATCAAGACCGTAACCGGACAGGTGATCGGCAACCTAGTTTTCCCGTTTGAACTGGAGATGGCATGAAATACGCAAGCGACATATATCAAACGATTCGGAATAAATTTTTAACCCTGAACCAGACGATTACAAATTTCAACGTGGGTTCGCGGATCCGATCGCTTTTCGAGGCGGTCGCGCTCCCGATTGAGGAGATCTGGTTCCGCATCGATTCCATGTACCAGGGATTATTCGCGGCGACGGCCCGGAGCGACGATCTGGATCTGCGGGCATTGGAGCTTGGCGTCCAGCGCCGGGCGGCACAGAAGGCAACCGGCTACGTACGTTTTTCCACATGCTGAATGGGGAATGCTCCGATCATCCCAGTTGGGACGATCTGCTCAACGGAACCGACGGTGGAACCAGTTATTGAATTCCTGACCACTGAGGAAAAACAGATATCCGCCCAGACCGGTTACGTCGACGTGCCGGTCGAAGCAAAGACGGCGGCCGCGGGAGGCAATGTAGAAGCGGACAAGGTTACTTATCTACCCCAAGCGATCGCGCAGGTGGATACGATTACTAATTTGAATCCGATCACGGGCGGCGCGGATATCGAGGATGACGACAGTCTGCGCAAACGGCTGGTCCTGAGATGGTACGGAACGAGCTGGGGCGGGTGCGAAGAATCTTTCCGGTCCATGGCGCTCGAGGTGACAGGTGTCGCCGAAGCCCAGGCCATCGCGTGTTATCAAGGTCCGGGAACGGTCAAGGTTTTGATCTGGTCACGGAACGAAGCCGGAACACTGGTTCCAGGTTCGGATAACCTGGTAACAGTGGTGCAGGATTATCTGGATGAACGAAAACCGATCTGCACGAAAGTGCTGGTGGCTCAGCCGGCCGGGATCACCCAGGACGTATTCATCTACCTCGAGGTGGAAACCGGATATACTTATTCGGTGATCAGCGAAAACGTCAAGGCGGCCGTAATGACGTTCTTTGGCGGTTTGGGGATTAATGAAAATCTAATCGTCGCGCAACTCTTGGCCTCGATCATGGCCGTGACCGGAGTCAAGGATGTAACGATCGGCAAGCCGAAGAACAATGTATTCGGTTCGCCGCTGCAGACTATTTTACTCGGGCGTTGCATAATCCAATCCAAGTCCGGAGAGACACAATATGCTGACTGGTAATCGCATCGAACAATTTCTGCCCGGCTTTTTGAAACGGGCATTAGGCGGAGTCCATGATATCCGCCTGGCGATCGGTGAGTCCCTGGACCAAGCAATTACCGCCGCGCAATTACTGAAGGCTCAGCTCATGGCCAATCGGTTAAACGGATTTGACGAGTATTACGCATCGGCACAACGGGCTGCGGACCTGAATTTGATCGGCGCCTCGCGTTTCGTTTTCAAGCGGGACGATGAGACCTGGGACGATTTTGAAACGCGGTTAAGATTTTTTCCAACCGACGTCCGCTGGTTCGGGACCATGGCCGGGATCATCCAAGAGTTGGAGCGAACCGGCTTGACTGTGGATTCGATCGAGGAGTTGAGAGATGAACGGAACCGTTTCATCGTTTTAGCCCTGGCGGATCAATGCGGTATAACGGAAGACCAGTTATCGCACGTTTTCGGTCTTGGGGATGAAGATCCGTATGTGCGCGGGGATCGTGGCTACGGGCTTGAGGACTGCGAAGACTTCATGTTTTTAGTGCGGTTATCGGGTGCGAGTCCGTATGCCAAGCAGGATATCAAATCAATTTTAAAACAGGTTAAACCGCCTTATACAAAAGCATTCGTGTTCTTTCCGAATGAACAAGTGGCCGAGGAGGTTGTATGAGACACTGGGAGCATTTTTCCGGATTTAAACCGGCGATGGAAGATTTTCATTTTGAACGGGATGCCAAAGAAGCCGCAATCAAAGATCACGTTTTGGATCTGACCGGCAATGCGGTCGGCGGTTCCGGAATTTTAAAGGGGATCACTGATGAGATCCAAGTGTACGTGGATAACCCGGCTCAATTTTTAAATTGCAAGGTGAAGGCGGGCGCGGCATATATCCGGGGTGAGAAGGTTTTGATCTCCGCGATCCAGACGGTTAATTTGACGGACGTCGAAACCGAAGCGAATATCATCTGGCTTAAATATAAACTGATCGATTCGAGCGATCCGAATGCCGTGCGGTACCAGTATATCAATGGGCAGCCTTATGTGGTATGGAAAGTAGATTCCTTTGAACTGGGCGCGACCAAAGAATCACAATACATCCAGTCAATCAGTGAAATCAAACTGGCCCGGGTGGCGAAGGTATCCGGTCAGCTGGTAGTGACCAATGATTACCGGTTATATTTAAAATTCAATCCGGAGTGCTGGCCTAATTATACACCGGATTCGGATTTTTATGTGGGCGGTCCAGCCGGCACGGGAAGAAAAGTGCTGGTCAAACAATTTGCGCCGCCGGTTCCGACCAGATTAACGTTGTCGACCGGTTGGGATCAAATATACCGCAAGAACGGTGAAGCGGCCGGTTTGCTGAGCGTGCGGCCGGCATATATCAAAATCGTCTTCGGAGACCAGGGTTCGGGTAACGCCTCGGGGAACACGTTCGCCTGGGTTACAAACCGGATCGGTAACTGGACCACGAACGAATGGGCCGATCGATATTTAACCTGCTCGGACGGTAATTCATGGAAGGTTGTATCCAATACCTCCAACACCTTGACGCTCGAGGCGGCCGCCGTACCGGTGACCGGTATTTTCTGGTTGGGCCCGCTGGCGGCCGGTTATAAATTCATTCTGCAAATTTTGGCTCCTACGGATGATACCGTACAAGGGACCATGGAAGCAGAGGCATCCGCTGCGGAATCACCGGTAAAGATGGAATATATCTGGCATGGCCTGACGCCGGATGTTAAGTACTCGATAAAAGTAGCCAGCCGGGGCGGTTGGTTCCAGGACGAGTGGTCGGCATTCTCCGCAGCGCAAACGATCACGGCGGGCGGAACGAAAGTGATCCCCGATAATTGCGCAAGCACGGTCAAGGACGTGGTTGTTGCAGCTGAGGATGACGGGATACGTATTTCCTGGGACATCGACAATGTTTATGTTAATGACGTAGCCGGATTGGAGATTGTGTGGACGGACGATGGCTCGGACCCAGATTTCGATACCCTCGGCCATAAAAAAGTTTTTACGGATCGGAAGGCGATCGTCATCCCTTCAAAACATTCGACGGACCTCACGAACATCACCGTTAAAGCAAAACTCCGGGCGGTGGACAAAGCGGGCCGGCACTGCGTAACGCCGATTTCGATTACGCCGACGATCGCAAAAAAATATCTTGGAAACATCGAGACATACATTACGGAATTAAAAACCGCGCGGGGTAGTGCTCCATCCCTCAATGATCGGATGAGTATAAGCCTGGAACCATCCGGAAAGAATAAATCAATTACGGAAGCGGAAACGGAAATGGGTGATGCGCGGGCAGGTTTTGCTACGATTGGTGAACGGATGACCAGTTTCTCCTTATCAAACATCGACTGGGAATATACCAGAGTTGTCGCTAAGAATGGAACGGCTTATCAAACGATTCAAGCGGCGGTTAACAGCGTCCCGGATTATACTTCAGGGGTTCCCAATAAATACGAGATATGGATCATGCCCGGGGTCTATGTGGAAAGAGTGTCAACCGTTGGTAAAGCATTTCTTATGTTCCGGAGTTTTGGTGCGGTTTTATATGGCAGCATTAATAATGATGCGGCTCTTGGTGATTGGCAAAATATAATTTTGATGGAGGGGTTACGGATTATTAATAGTTCGAGCGGTTATGACCCGTTCCATTATTGTGGAGCCGCTACAGACAAGAACGAGTATTTAGAGGTGAGAAATTGTGCTTTCATCAACAATGCAACTGCAGTGGGTGATAGAGCATTTTACACTCTCGGCCCTTCGAAGCTATTGATCAAAAATTGTTATATGAGGGCCAGCGGTGATAATTCAACTGCTGAAATTGGTGTGGTGGTTGGCACCGGTAAATTTAAAATACTTCACTCGGAATTCCAGGCAGACAGCCCCAATGCAACCACCAAGGCAGTCATTACAAATGCTTCCGGTTGTGCTTATGCAAAAATACTACACTGCATCATGAATGCTGCGAGTCTCGCTCCGGCTATTCGTTCCAGCGGAACGCTCATAAAAATGGCCCACAATTCTTATACTGTTGCGCCGGCAGGAGCTGCGGGATATGACTACGGAGCATTAAACAATATAAGTAACGTCCTTTTCGATGCGGGTGATTTATTGGATTTTGATGAATGGACTTATACAATACCCACTCCATAGAGAGGTGATATCCCATGGGAATTGATAAAACCGTTAAAAGGCACGGAGGATACGCCGATCTTGGTCAGAGCACCATTGCGTTATGGCATCTTATAAAAAATCAATTTCCATTCATCGATTTTTTAAACAAGATGATTTCTCTGCAAGGTATACCGAGTATCCTTACCGGTAAAAATGCCGAGATTATCGTGCAAGATAAGGGCGAGGTGATCGGACAACGACGACAAATAAATTTTATCGCCGGGACCGGGATCTCGATCACTGTCGCCGACGATCCGACGAATAATCGAATTAACATTACGATAGAGGCCGCCGGCGGGATCATCCCCGAATAAAATGGAAATAGCCACTATATTCCGAAACCAAATCATCCAGGGCAACGTTTTAACGGAACTCCGGCAGCTGCCGAATGACAGCATCGATACCATCATCACCAGTCCGCCTTATTGGGGATTACGCAATTATGGTGAGCAAACCAAAGCCATATTTGACGGGACTCCAGACTGCGCTCATGAGTGGGCGTTGAACCGTGACCATACCGGTACCTGTATGAAATGCAATGCCTGGTTTGGTCAACTGGGTTTAGAACCAACACTGGAAATGTTCATCGATCATTTTATTCAAATCACCCTCGAATTGCACCGCGTATTAAAACCAACCGGCGTGTTGTTCTGGAATCATGGCGATGCTTACGCCTCCAATGGAATAAAACAATTTGAAAATAATAAATACGGAGGAAAATCGGGCACCTATTGCGGTCGTGCACGAACCCGGGAATACCCAGCCAAGTCAATGCTTTTACAAAATTATCGTTTGATTACCGATATGATCGATCGTCAGGATTGGGTTTTAAGAAACGTCATCATCTGGCATAAACCCAATCACATGCCATCGAGCATGAAAGACCGTTTTGCCAACGCTTACGATTCGGTTTTTATGGTCGTTAAAAACACGGAAACACAGTTCTATTTTAATGAAAAGACCATGGAGTCCGCGACCTTTAAACCCGAGGTATTAAAACGCAACCTTGATTGGAAATGGAGTAGATGTCCAAGGTGTGAAGGACGCGGAAAATTGGCCGGGAGGAAACGATCTATTGTATGCGCGAGATGCTCTGGCAATGGACGTATAAAACGGTCCCACTGGCATGGATTTGATTATTGGTTTGATTTAGACGCAGTGAGAATTCCGCATAGTCTATCGACCATTAAACGTACAAAATATCCTCTAGCGCCTTATGGTGATGGAGGAAAGGGCATTGGTTGCAGGATGGCAGGCTCGATGAAATTAAATTTAGATCAGAAATATGTCGATTTGAATCCGGCCGGGAAAAACCCGGGCGATGTTTGGCTGATACCAACGCACGCTTTTCCTGGTAAACACTTCGCTACGTATCCTGAAAAATTAATTGAACCGATGATTAAAGCAGGATGCCCGCTTCAGATCTGCAATAAATGTGGGAAGCCCAGGGTAAGGGTTTCGGTAGCTAAATACATACACGCCGGGCAGAAAAATCCGCTAAGTAAAATGCTCAGTAAGGAGGCGCGACGTAGTGGATCATTCTCTGGCCCCGCAGCCATGAAATTTGGGCGTGCTTTTGGGCAGCACTATACAAAGGGATGGACTGACTGCTTATGTAACGCAGGATGGCATAAGGGCATCGTCCTGGACCCTTTTATGGGCAGTGGAACAACGGCAGTGGTGGCATTAAAACTGGGGCGGGACTATCTGGGAATTGAAATCAATCCGGAGTACGTAAAGATGGCAAACGACCGGATTAAAAACCTCCCATTAAACCAGGAGCCGGTCATTAAATCAGTAAAAAAAGCAGCTTAAACCACTGTCAACTTTTGGGGTCAAAAGCACTGTTTTTGTGCAAAAAGTTGACACTTTTGACCATACTTTGACACCCTCGGAAGTGACCAAATGACACCGACAAAGTTTAAATTTTTCGCAATCCGCAACAGACGCTTGATTTTTATGGAAATTCGATTATAATAATGGCCCATGGAAAAGGTCCAGAAAATAATCGCTCAATATCCCGACGGACCGGGCAGTATCATTCAAATCCTCCAGGATATTCAAAATGTATACAATTATTTGCCCCGCGAGGTGTTGGATTACGTGGCGGAATCACTACACGTCCCGGCCAGTAAGGTTTTCAGCATCGCGACTTTTTATACCGCCTTCAGTTTGAAACCCCGGGGTAAATACCACATCACCGTTTGTCTGGGCACGGCCTGCCACGTCCGGGGCGCGGAGGCGATCCTGTCCGAATTCGAGCGCAAGCTGGGGATCAAGCCGTCGGAGAACACGGCGGACATGAAGTTCAGTTTGGAAACGGTCAACTGCCTGGGTTGCTGCGCGATCGGTCCGATCGTCGTCTGCAACGGAAAATATCACGGCGAGTTCAAGCTCAAGGACGTGGCCCGTCTCATCGAAGGTGCCAAGTGAAGCCGGTCCTGGTCATCTCCGCCGGGACCTGCGGCCTGGCCCGGGGCGCGGAAGACCTGATCCGCGTCGCGCGCGAATACCAGGCGCAGAAAGGTCTTAAAGACAATTTCGAGATCAAAATCACCGGCTGCCACGGACTCTGCGAATCCGAACCGAACATCCTCGTCAAGCGGGACGGGAAAAAGATTTATTATCAAAAGTTAAAGCCGGAGAACATCCGGGAAATAATCGATAAAACCGTGATGCGCGCGGAAATCATCGAACGGTATTTGGTGCGCGAGGATGGAAAATCCTTTGTCGATATCGACGAAGTTCCTTTTTATCGCAAGCAGAAGCGGTTGCTGCTCGGTAATAATATCCATAACGATCCGACCCGGATCGAAGATTATATCGGGCTCGGCGGTTACCAGACATTAAAAAAGGTGGTCCAGGGCATGAAACCGGCCGAGGTCGTCGCCCTAGTCAAGGCTTCCGGCTTGCGCGGCCGGGGCGGCGCTGGGTTTCCGGCCGGTAAGAAATGGGAATTGACCGCCCAAGCTAAATCCGACGTCAAGTATATCGTTTGTAACGCCGACGAGGGCGATCCGGGCGCTTACATGGATCGCAGCCTGCTTGAAGGAAATCCGCACCTGGTGCTGGAGGGCATGATCATCGGCGCCTACGCGGTCGGCGCCACCGAGGGCGTGATGTACGTCCGCAACGAATATCCCTTGGCCGTGAAAAACGTGGGGATCGCCCTGGAACAGGCCCGGCAAAACGGTTTTCTCGGCCGGAACATCCTCGGCAGCAAATTTAGTTTCGATATCAAACCCGTGCGCGGCGCGGGCGCCTTTGTCTGCGGCGAGGAAACCGCGCTCATCGCCTCGATCGAAGGTCAGGTCGGACGGCCCCGACCCCGGCCGCCATACCCGGCGGAAAAAGGATTGTGGGGCAAGCCGACGAACATCAACAACGTCGAAACCTGGGGTAATATATCCATGATCATCGCGAACGGTCCGGACTGGTACAAGGCGATCGGCACCGCCGCCAGCGCCGGAACCAAGATCTTTTCCCTGGTGGGCAAGATCCGGAACACGGGCCTGGTCGAGGTGCCCATGGGTATAACCCTCCGCGAGATAATTTACGACATCGGCGGCGGCATCCCTCTCGACCGTCCCTTCAAGGCGGTCCAGACCGGCGGCCCGTCCGGCGGCTGCATACCCCGTGAACACCTGGATATGAAGATCGACTACGACAGCCTCGCCCAGGTCGGTTCGATCATGGGTTCGGGCGGCATGATCGTGATGGATGAGGATACCTGCATGGTCGACGTCGCGAAGTATTTTCTGAATTTTACCCAGCAGGAATCCTGCGGCAAATGCCCGTCCTGCCGGTTGGGCACCAGGCAGATGGTCGAGATCCTGAACCGCATCACCGAGGGCCGGGGCGAGGAAGGCGACATCGAGCGGCTCGAGGATCTGGGCCATAGCATCCAGCGTTCTTCCCTGTGCGGCCTGGGGCAGACCGCGCCCAATCCCGCGCTTTCCACGATCAAGTATTTCCGGGCCGAATACGAGGCTCATATCCGTCAGAAGAAATGCCCGGCCGTGGTCTGCAAGGAGATCATCTATCCGCCCTGCCAGTATACCTGCCCGATCGACACCGAGGCCTCAGTTTATATCGCCTACGCCGCCCGCGGCCAGTATCGCGAGGCGTTCGATATCATTAAAAAAGACAACCCGATCCCGGGCGTGGTCGGCCGGGTTTGCCACCACCCGTGCGAGGTAAAGTGCCGCGCCGGCGAAATGGACAAACCGATCAGCATCCGGGGTCTTAAGCGTTTCATCACGGACTGGGCGCGCGCGAACCAGGTTGTTTATCCCGTGAAACCCGGGATCCCGACCGGTAAGCGCGTGGCGGTCATCGGGTCCGGGCCGGCGGGTTTGACCGCGGCGTACAACCTCGTCCTCAAGGGACACGCGGTGACGGTCTTCGAAGCGGAAGATAAGCCCGGCGGCATGCTCTACCTGGGCATCCCCGAATACCGCCTGCCGCGCGCGATACTCGAGCACGACATAAAAAGCATCATGCTCCCCGGCATCGAACTCCGGTTGAGCACCCGGGTCGGCCGGGACATAACGATCGACCAGATCATCACCCAGAGTTATCAGGCGGTCTTCATCGCGGTCGGCGCGTATAAAAGCATGAAGTTGGGGATTCCCGGCGAGGACGTCGCCGACGTCATTTATTCCATGGAATTCCTGAACGCGGTCCATACCGGGAAAAAGGTCAGCCTCGGCAAAAGGGTGGCGGTCGTGGGCGGCGGCAATTCCGCCGTGGACGCGGCCCGGGTCGCCCGCCGCATGGGCCGCGAAGTGACGATCCTCTACCGCCGGACCCACAAAGAGATGCCCGCGTTCAAGGAAGAAGTGGAGAACGCCCTGCTCGAGGGGGTCGCGATCAGTTTTCTGACCGCGCCGGTCCGGGTGATCGCCGAAAACGGCCGGCTGAAAGCCGTCGAGTGTATAAAAATGGAACTGGGCGCCCCGGACGCGAGCGGCCGCCGCCGGCCCGTGCCGATCAATGGTTCCGAATATATTGTCGACGTTGACACTCTGATCGCCGCGATCAGCGAAGAACCGGATACCGAATTCCTCAAGGGTCGAATCCCGCTTACCAAATGGCACACCGTGGAAGTTGACGGAGAGACCCTGATGACTTCTCGGCAAGGCGTTTTCGCGGGCGGCGACGCGATCCGGGGCCCGAGCACCGTGATCGAGGCGATCCGTGACGGCCGGGCCGCTGCCGAATCGATCGACCATTATTTATCGAACCGAATTTGGAGCCGGCCCTACCGGGTCGCGCGGCCGTCGGTATGGGTGCCGCCCCTGGAACTGACCGAGGCCGAACGGGCCGGCCAGAAAAAGGTCGATTTGCCGGTTCTCGAGCCGAATCAGCGGTCCGGAAATTTCAAGGAAGTCGAACTGGGATACAACGAAAACCAGGCCGGGAAGGAAGCCTGCCGATGCCTCCGCTGCGAGCTGGAAACTAAGGAAGGCCGGGAGTTCTATCAAAACCTGAAAAGGGGAGCCGATCATCAAGCTGACGATTAACGGCATCCCGGTCGAAGTTGAAGCGGGGACGACGGTCCTCGAAGCTGCGCGGAAAATGGATATCCATATCCCCACCCTCTGTTACCTGGATTCGCTCACGCCCTACGGAGGCTGCCGGATCTGCCTGGTCGAAGTTGCGGGCTCACTCCGGCCGATGACTTCCTGCACCTTGCCCTGCGCCGAAGGCATGACGGTCCGGACCGATACCGAAGAATTGAAGAAACTAAGGCGTTTTTCACTCCAGCTCATATTGTCCGAGCATCCCTACAGCTGTCTGATCTGCACGAAAAAAGATGAGTGCGCCAAGTTCATGGACTGCATCCAGAAGGAACCGGTCACGTTCGGGTGCAAGTACTGCGCCAAGAACGGATCCTGCGAACTGCAAAAGCTGGTCGACGAACTGGAGATCAAGGAAGTGCCGTTCCCATTCCATTACCGGGGGCTCGAGGTCGAGCGTTACGATCCCTTTTTCGAGCGCGACTATAACCTGTGCGTGCTCTGCGGCCGGTGCGTGCGCACCTGCATGGAAGCCCGGGGCGCGTCGACGATCGATTTCCACCATCGCGGCCCGCGCACCCTGGTCGGCACCGCGTTCAACCGGCCCCACCTTGACGCCCGCTGCCAATTCTGCGGCGCCTGCGTCGATGCCTGCCCGACCGGAGCCATGGCCGAGCGGTTCAGTAAGTACGAGGGCAAGCCCGAGCTGACGGTGGCGACCAGCTGTCCCTTATGCAGCCTCGGCTGCCCGGTAAATTTGAACGTAAAGAGCGGGCGGTTGATCAGTTCCGCCCCCGCCGGAGAACCGGTTTGCGCGCGCGGCCGTTTCGGGATCACGCCGATCGTCAATCACGACCTGCGGATCACGTCACCGCTCATCCGGAGGGACGGCCGGGTCGTGGAAGTGGATTGGCCCGAGGCCCTTGATCACGCGGCCGTCCGTTTGAACGAGTTCCGTCAGAAAACCGGTATCCTGTTCAGCCCGGACCTGAACCTGGAAGCGATCGACGCGGCGACCGCGCTCGGTTCGAAACTCGGGGCAAGGCGCGTCGGTTCCAGTGTGATCCCGGGGGCCGGGTCGGGTCCCCTTACGTGGCCGCTTTCGCCCGAAGCGCTGATCGCGGTCGGGATCGACCTCGTCACCGACTTTTCCGTCCTTATGCTCCGCCTGCGGGCCGCCGTCCGGAAACCGTTCCCGATCATCGTGATCGACCCCCTGCGTACCCGGGCGGCCGAGTCCGCCACCCTTTGGTTAAGGCCCAAACCGGGCAAGGAAGCCGAACTTCTGAACCACATTTTCGGTACCGGACCGGCCCGGAACACGACCGGGGTCCCGACTACCGAGATCGACCGGGCTAAAGAATTGCTGGCCGGCCGCAAAGCCGACATCCTGACCGATCCCGCTTTCGCGCTATCCAACGCCGGGATCGATAATGACCGCGGTCGGATCCTCGCGCTTCCCGGCGAGATCAACAAATCTCGCGTCAGCCGGTTAGGCGTGGTCGATTACCAGGAAGTATTGAACGACGCGGATCTGGATTGTCTATACCTGATCGGCGAAACGCCGAAGCTGGACCGGAAATATCGGTTCGTCATCATCCAGGACTGCTTCCGACCCGATTCCGAATTCGATCTTTTCCTGCCCTGCGCGACGCTGGCCGAAACCGACGGGACCTTCGAAGACGTCACGGGCAGGGTTCAGCACCTCCACCGAGCCGTGGGGCCGGCGGAGAGATCCCAGCCCGACCTGTGGATCCTGAACGAGATCGGGCGCCGGATCACGGTCCCCGCCGCTCTGGCCAAAACCGATGTCCTCGCGGCCAAACCGCAGTCCGCTAAAAAACTCAAAGTTACCAAGGCTTACCCTTTTTACCTTATGGTCCGGGATAATTTCTACCGTTACCGAAGCCGCCTGCTTTCGTCTCTAATGAAGGGATTCCTGCGCTACCGCAATGACGAGCGCCTTTGGATCAACCCGGAGGACGCCCGTGCTTTAAAATTGTCCGACGCCGACGAAGTTTCGATCCGGGGTAAGGGGCTCGAGGTCAAGATGAATATTTTTATCACCGACCGGGTTTCCCGGGGCGTCCTGGCGGCATACGCGAACCCGGCCCGAGGCATGTACCGGGATAAGATCGTGAGGATTGGAGAATAAATGTACCGGATCCTAAAGAAAAAACAGATCGTTCCGAACATCCATCTCTTGGTCATCGAATCCGAGGTCGTACCCAGGAATACCCGGCCCGGCGAGTTCGTGGTGGTCCGTGTCGACGAGACCGGCGAACGGATCCCCCTGAACGTGGTCGATTGGAACGAAAAAAGCGTGAGCGTCGTGTTCATGGAAGTCGGCACTTCGACCCGAAAACTGGCGGCCCTGAAGGCGGGCGACGAACTGGCGACCCTGGCCGGACCCCTGGGCCGGCCGACGGTGATCCCGGAAAATAAATCGATCCTGACCGTCGCCGGTTGCTACGGCATCGGCGCGATCTACCCGGTGATCCGGGAGTTCCAAGCCCGGCATAACCGCGTGACGACGATCATCGAGGGCCGGACCGAGATGCTTCTTTACTGGCCGAACAAATTGCATAAATACAGCGAGCGGCTGATCGAGATCACCCGCGACGGGACCCGGGGCGTAAAAGGGCATATCAACGATTTCCTGCCCGGATACTTGGAGAAAAATCCGACCGACTTGATCTACTGCCAGGGTTGTACCTACCTGACCTATCTCGTCTCCCAGCTGACCCGGCCGCTTGCGGTCAAGACGATCGTCGGCTTGAACCCGATCATGATCGACGCCACGGGCATGTGCGGCGTGTGCCGGGTGATCGTGAACAACGAAACCAAATTCGCCTGCGTGGACGGCCCGGAGTTCGACGGCCACCTGGTGAACTGGGAAAACCTTTTGAGCCGGCGTCACACTTACCTGGAGCACGAGCGCCGATCCCTGAGTTTCCTGGAGTGCGAGAAATATGGCTAGCAAGATCGTTCCCAAAAAGACCGCGATGCGGGAGCAGCCCGCGAAGGAAAGGGTCAAGAACTTCCAGGAAGTGCCCTACGGTTACAGCGAGGCCGAGGCGGTCCAGGAAGCCAAGCGCTGCATCATGTGCAAGAACCCGACCTGCATCGCCGGTTGTCCCGTGGAAATCGATATTCCCGGGTTTATTAAAGCAATCGCTGAAGGCGATTTCCGGGGTTCGATCCGACAATTGAAGGAGAAGAACGTCCTGCCCGCAGTCTGCGGCCGCGTCTGTCCTCAGGAAGGGCAGTGTGAAAAAGTCTGCGTCCTGGCCAAGAAGTTCGAACCGGTCGCGATCGGCCGGCTCGAGCGTTTCGCAGCGGACTGGGAAGCAGAGCAGGGCGAGGCGCCGGTTCCCAAACGGCCTCCCACGACGGGAAAGAAAGCAGCGATCATCGGCAGCGGCCCGGGCGGTTTGACCGCGGCCGGTGACCTGATCCGGCTCGGTCACGATGTGACGATCTTCGAGGCGCTCCATAAACCGGGCGGCGTCCTGGTTTACGGCATCCCCGAGTTCCGGCTCCCCAAGGCCATCGTCTACCGCGAGGTCGACTATATGGTCCGGAGCGGGGTAAGGTTGGTCCTCGATTTCATCGTCGGCAAGACCGCCACCATCGACCAGTTGTTAAAGGATTTCGACGCGCTGTATATCGGCACCGGCGCGGGCCTGCCCTGGTTCATGAACATCCCGGGCGAGAACTTGAACGGCGTGTATTCGGCCAACGAATACCTGACCCGGTCCAATCTGATGAAGGCTTACCTTTTTCCCCGGTATGACACGCCGATCATCAAGGGTAAGAACGTGGCCGTGGTCGGCGGCGGCAACGTCGCCATGGACTGCGCCCGGACCGCCCTGCGCCTGGGCGCGAACGAAGTGCACATCGTCTACCGCCGTTCCAAAACCGAAATGCCGGCTCGGATCGAGGAGATCCACCACGCCGAGCAGGAGGGCATCATCTTCGACTGGCTGACCCTGCCTATTCGGTACATGGGCGACGAGTTCAACTGGGTGAAGGAAATGGAATGCATCCGCATGGAACTGGGCGAGCCGGACGCCTCGGGCCGCCGTAGGCCGGTCCCGATCAAAGATTCGAATTTCATTTCCCCGACCGACGTTGTGGTGTGCGCGATCGGCCAGAGCCCGAACCCGCTCATTTCCCAGACCACGTCCGATCTGAAAGTGTCCAAGTGGGGCAATATCGAAATCGACAAGGCGACGATGAAGACTTCCAAACGCGCTTGCTGGGCCGGCGGTGACGTGGTACGCGGCGGAGCGACCGTGATCCTGGCCATGGGCGACGCCCGGATCGCCGCTCGGTCCATGGACGAATACTTCAAAACCGGCGTCTGGTAAGAATCCCTTAACAGAGTTTATCTAGTTTCTCTAGTCTTTTTCGTCTTTCTAGTTTTAAAACCAGAAAGACCAGACAGACCAAAAAAACATTGCTTTTCGCTCCATCCTTGCTATAATTCTCCGTGAAGCATAACATCAAGGCTTATTCCCTGGCCGAACTGACGAAAGAAATGGAAGATATTGGCGTCGAGTCTTATCGCGGTCCGCAAATATTCCAATGGCTCTGGCCGAAGAATGCTCGCGAGTTCAAAGACATGACGAATTTAGCCAAGGACTTCCGCCGCCTTCTCGAGGACCGGTTCGAAATTTCCGGACCAGTGCAGGTGGGGAAAACCACGGCCCGCGACGGAACGGAAAAATTCCTTTTCCGGCTGGCCGACGGTCATCATATCGAAACGGTTTTTATTCCCGAAGGCAAGCGCCGGACGATCTGCGTCTCCACCCAGGTCGGCTGCCCCTTGGGATGTAAATTCTGCGCCACCGCCCTCATGGGCTTTAAACGCAACCTGTCGGCCCACGAGATCGCCGGTCAGGTCCAGGCGGTAGCGGCCGCGACCGGCGTCAAACCGACCAACGTCGTATTCATGGGCATGGGCGAACCCCTGCTGAACATCCCGGCGGTCGAGGACGCGATCGTCATTCTGTCCGCGGAGACCGGATTGGGGATCAGCCAGCGTCACATCACGATTTCGACCGTCGGCCTGCTCGACGGCATCCGGCATTTTTTACAATCCCCCAGCAAGATCAAACTGGCGATCTCCCTGAATTTTGCCGATCCGGACCTGCGTGAGAAAATGATGCCCGCGACCCGAAAAAATCCCCTGCCCGAACTGCTGGCCCTGGCCCGGGAGTACGCCCGGATCAAACACCGGGTCACTTTCGAGTATGTCATGATCGGGGGTCTGAACGACCGGATCAAGGATGCCGGCCGGTTGGTGAAGATCCTAAGGGGAATCCCTTCTAAGATCAACCTGATCCCGTACAATATCTTTCCAGACCTGCCTTTTCAAAAACCCGACCCGCTGCGCCAGGAAAAATTCTACCAGTTCTTATTGCTCTCCCGGCATGTGGTTACGCTTCGCAAGTCCCACGGTCCGGAGATCTTCGCGGCTTGCGGGCAGTTGGCAGGAAACAGGGAACAGGTCACAGGTCGCAGGGGCTAATGAACAGGGAACAGGTTACAGGACACAGGGAAAAGGGGTCAGGGAAAAAGGATCGGGGATAGGTTACCTTGACAGATTTTATTATTTCCGTATACTATTCTCAAACGTCGTAAGCCTAAAACACAAAAGGAGGTTAACATGGACGATATGTTCAATACCCTGTTGAAACTAGGACTGGGAACCATGGTTCTGACCCGGGAACGGGCAAAGAAACTGGTCGACGAACTCACCCGGCAGGGTGAGGTCAGCAAGGGCGACGCCCAAAAATTACTGAAAGAGCTGGTTAAAAAAGGCGAACAGAGCGAAAAGGAACTGCGCCGGGAGATCCTCCGGCTCATCGAAAAGATCATGAAAAAATTCGACATCCCAAGCCGGAAAGAGATCAACTCGCTCCGGGCCGAGATCGCTTCCCTGAAAAAGGCACGCAAAAAGCGTTCCTCCAAAAAGTGATCGGGACCGGTTAAATATCGGACTCTAGCGATGCGGCTCAATAGCTTGACCCATCGGATCCGGGATATCCGGCGGACGCGCCAGATCCTCACGATCCTGGTTCGTTACGGCTTCGGCTATTTTGTCGACCGCATGAACCTCGGCCAGCATTTACTGGGCAAGAAAATCGTCCGTTTCCGGCTGATCCGAAAGATGCAGGTTTTCGATCTATCACCCTGTGTGCGGTTGCGCAAAACCCTGGAAGCACTGGGCCCGACCTTTATCAAGCTCGGCCAGATCATGAGCACCCGTCCCGATATCCTGCCGATTGAATATTGCCGCGAACTGGAGGCCCTGCAGGACAAGGTCCCGGCTTTCGATTATTCGAAAGTGGCGGAACAGGTCCAGCACGAGCTGAAACACCCCATCGCGGAAGTCTTTGCCGAATTCTCCCGTGAACCGGTCGCCGCCGCGTCCCTGGCCCAGGCGCATACCGCCCGGCTGAAAACCGGGGAGAAGGTCATCGTCAAGGTCCAGCGGCTGGGCATTGAAAAAACGATCCAGACCGATTTGGAAATACTCGAGGAGATCGCCCGTCTGGCCGAGAAACATATCGAGGAAAGCCGGGTCTTTAATCCCGTCGGTCTGGTCGCCGAATTCCGGCAGGCGATACTCCAGGAACTCGATTACACCCGTGAGGCGGACAACATCGCTCGTTTTCATACCCAGTTTGCCGGCGATGAGACGGCGTATATACCGAAACACTATCCCGAATTTTCCGGCCGCCGCGTCCTAACCATGGAGCAGGTGGAGGGGATTAAGATCAATCAGCTGGACAAAATCGAAAAAGCCGGCTTGGACCGTAAAAAGCTCGCGCTTCACGGCGCCAAAGCGTTCCTGAAACAGATCTTCGAACACGGTTTTTTCCATGCCGATCCACATCCGGGAAACCTAATGGCCCAGCCCGGCAACCGCGTGGCTTTCATCGATTTCGGCATGGTGGGCCGGATCCACCACGAGACCAAAATCTTTCTTTCCGACATCCTGATCGGCGTGGCCGACCGCGATATCGACAAGATCGCGGATCGGTTCCTGGCCTTGGGCGCGATCGACGAGAACACGGACATAAAAAAATTCGAGCTCGACATTGAGGATTTCCTGGACCGTCATCTGGTCGCAACCCTGAAGGAGATCAAGGTCGGCCAGTTCCTGGTCGACCTGGTGACCATGGTCGCGAACAACCGGATAAAACTGCCGACCGATCTCTACCTGCTCAGCAAAGCCATGGTCATGATCGAGGGTGTCGGCGTCGAGCTCGATCCCGATTTCGACATGGTCAAACTGATCCGTCCCTATGTCCGCAAGCTGGTCATCCGGCGCCGCAGCCCGGGCACGGTTTTCAAGGAGTTGAAGAAGTTCTTTGAGATCCTCTACGACTGGTCACTTTCTTTCCCGAAAGACATAAAGACCGTTTTCGACAAGTTGAAGAAAGGTACCCTGAAGGTGGAGTTCGAACACCGGGGATTGGAAAACCTCATCACCGAGCTGGACAAGGATTCGAACCGCGTGGCGTTCAGCGTAATCGTTGCGGCGATCATCGTCGGCTCGTCGCTGATCATCCAGAGCGACAAGGGGCCGCATTTATTAGGTTATCCGCTGATCGGGATCATCGGCTACGTCATCGCCGGGTTCATGGGTTTATGGCTCCTGATCGCGATCCTTAGGTCCGGGCGCCTTTAAGGTTAGGGTATCATATAAAAAACACCCCCACCTTAATCCTTCCCATTAAATTTCCCGTTGTCATCCCCCGGCTCGACCGGGGGATCTAATTTCCTTGGATTATCCGATCAAGTCGGATAATGACATGAATTATGAGGAGGAGGGAAAGGGAGGGGGGAGAATAAAAAGGAGAGGTCATGAAGAAAACATTCTTGCCGGTCGCCTTGGGAATTATACTTTGCGCGGGGGTTCTAAATGCGAAGTCGACCTTCGGCTATCTGGACGAAACGGGCGATGCGGACCATTTCGTCCTTAACGCGAGCAAAGACACGGTCTGGGTTACTTTCACCGTCCCGGCGGACGCGGAATTTGCGGTGGTCGTGCTCGGTTCGGCCGGCGCCAACCTCGGATACTTTGAGCTGAACGAGGAAGAAGGTTACGATATAAAATTAACCGGCGGCGGGAATTTCACCCTGGTCATTATCTGCCGGACCGGAGAAGGCAAATGGACCGCGTCCTGGTGACGGTTATTAACGAGTAAAAGCCCTCGTTTTTTTAAAGACCGGTTTTGATTTGTTCGGTAGTAATACTATGTATTACATCCCAGAACCATTTCTCCGCCACTTCACGGCATTTTTTCAAATGCTCGGCGTCCTTCACGAAATATAGTTTCCTCAGTTCCTCGACCACCCCGTCGGGGAGTTCATGATACGCGTAGGTAGTATGAAAATTGTAATGGAGGGGACGGTATTTTATATTCAATACCTCGACCAAAGGCCGGAAAGTCATGCCCAGATAATATCCCAGCGCGTCTATGTCCTGACTGCGGTTGAGTCCTTTGAGGACCAGGACCTGGAATAGGGGAAAGGTGATTTTCATAATTTCCAGACGACCTTGGATCTTCTTGATCAGTCCGTCCTTATCCACGGGGTCGTCATGGACCAGGCCGGTTTTATCGAAATGGACGATCGGAGCGCCGTGGATGGCGTACTGGAGAAATTTATCCGGGCTCGATTTTTTCATGACCACGATGTCGAGGAAGAGGAAGGGGCTCGAGTCCTTCAAGCGCCAGAACACCTGGGAATGGCCGTGCCAGTTCGGTTCGGGAAGACGGAATTTCAAATCGAGTTCCGATATTTTTAAAAACGCCTGTTCCATGACTTGAAAAACGTCTTCCACTTTATCGTCGTCGCTGACCACATATAGGTCGATATCCGACCAGGCGTCAGACCGGTTAAAACTTATCGACCCCGCTTCCCATAAAGCGTGAACAAAATCCAACGGTTTTAAAGCGCTGATCAGAGTGTCAATAACTGCTTGCCGGTTGATTTTTTCCATGGTCTCTCTTTTGCTATTATCTATAAATATTTGAATTTGTCAATTAATACTCACAACCGATTCACAACCGGAAACCGGAGTTCGTTCTTCCCGACCGGTAAAATGTAACGGAATATCGAAAGAATAATAAATTGATAAATTATCGGTAAAACTTAATATTGCCTATTGACAAAGTTTTGAAATTGTGTATACTATAAATGCTACAAGCTGTGTCGTTTATTTGTGTTGTCGGCTGAAAGTTTGGTAATTACGCCATACCTCAAGTACGAAACCAATAAACAGATTAAAGCTTGGAAGGAGTCACAATATGCCTACTTTTGGAAAAGTGAAGTGGTTTGATAGCCGTAAAGGCTACGGCTTCATCGAGAAAGATGGTGGTGGCGATGTTTTCGCGCACTTCCAGGAAATCGTCGGTGAAGGTTACCGCTCCCTGAACGAAGGTGATCGGGTAAAGTTTGAAGTTATCCAGTCGCCCAAAGGGGAAAAAGCCACGAAAATCGAGCGCGTCGAAGGTTAAACGCGTTACGGCAAAAGAGCCCCCGGAAGGGGGCTCTTTTTTTTGATAGGGAATATCTTTCTTTTTGTCATTGCGAGGTAACGAAGTTACCGTGGCAATCTCGGTTCCTTCCTTGTCATCCCCCGATTTAATCGGGGGATGAATTATTATTCCTTCAAAGGTCAGTTTATCCCGTTAGAGAAAACCACCGATTTTAATCGGTGGTTATTTCCGAATAAAGCTGACGGGGATTTAATACCGCCGTCAGCGCATTCCCGTTAGAGGACGTAGTTCTCTAACGGGATTTATTAAGTCCGTTGACAAGATGGCTGGTATCGGTATAATCACATCATGCCAGCGTAGCTCAGATAGCAGAGCAGCGGTTTCGTAAACCGCTTCCAACCATTTTTCGACACCAAAATTAATTTTCCAGAGATCCGCAAATGCAATCCAGTTCATCGTTTAAACGATTTTCGACGTCGCTGAGTAAATTTGTCGAACTGTGCCAACTGTGCCAAAATTGGGCCATTTTTATGGCACAGCTGGCACAGCCAGGCTTTTTTACGAATCCCCCCAAAATGATAAAATTATAATTTTTAAGTCAATTTCAAGTACTTTCATGTGCTTAAAAAAATTGATGTTGCTTCATCGAATTTTGATATTCAAAAAATCCAATTAACATACTTGCGTAGAGATGAAAACAAAATGGCTAGTATGGTTTTCAAATATTTTATATACCCAACGAATTAAATATCATTAGTGCATTGTAAATTTGATATTTATGTGATTATTTTAGGTATACTAAAGTATGAAAACAATCTCTATAACTGTTGCGATATTGCAACGTTAAGAAAATTATATATCTGTATTGAATCGGAGGAGAAATGAAGATTTTTAGGGAATCAACCAAACTAATTGTTACCGGAATATGGGCCATGTTTATTGTCACCGCACTTAATGCCCAAAAAACCCGGATGTCAAACAACATTGCTAGAATTACCGATCCGTCCCACTGTTACCAATTCAATGACTCTAGATTTGGTGAATTTTTGATTGATCCAAATATCATAATTACACCATTGGGGGGCGACGATCCACATATTACCTTTGACGGCACAAATTTCTTTTTAATATGGTGTGAGAATAGAATGGGTTTCCAATCGCAAATTTGGGGGGCGCGAGTAAATCGTAATGGTGTGCCTCTTGATACGGGCGGGATACCTATTTCGACGACAGATGGCAATAAACAATTTACCGGAGTTTCTTTTGATGGCACCAACTACTTTGTTGTCTGGTATGACATACGTAATGGCAATGGTGACATATATGGAACCCGGGTGACAACCGGTGGCATTGTGCTTGATCCCCAGGGCATCCCGATTAGTACCCCCAGTACCGGTCAAATAGATCCGGCCGTATGTTTTGACGGCAGTAATTTCTTAGTCATCTGGTCAGATGCTCGTTTGGGAACCTGGGATATTTACGGCGCGCGAGTGACCCAGTCCGGGACGGTTCTGGATCCCCAGGGTTTCCCAATCTCGACCGCTCCCGATATGCAGGGTGATGCTAAGCTCGCATTTGATGGTTTGAATTATTTGGTCGTATGGTACGACACACGCAATAGTTCCACAAGTGATGCGGACATATATGGAGCCCGGGTATCTCCCGCCGGTATCGTGCTAGATACGTTGGGGGTACCGATTTGCACCGCCCGCAACCTGCAGGGCGCCCCGCGCCTCGCCTTTGATGGAACTAATTATTTGGTTATTTGGTATGATTCGCGCGAGGTTGCGGATATCTGCGATGTCTATGGCACCCGGGTTACACCCGAGGGTGTCGTTTTGGATATCACCGGTATCCCGATTGCAAAGCCCGGTAATAATTGGGATTGGACACCCGCGATCGCTTTTGATGGAACAAATTACCTGGCGGTATGGGAAGATCGTTCGGATTCAACGTGGATTGAAATATATGGTAAGCGGGTCAGTCCTTCGGGGGTTGTTCTGGATTCTATGAATATACCAATATGTACCGGATTTGAAACCTCATATCAACCATGCCTGGGCTTTGATGGTATAAACTATTTAGCCGCCTGGGCAGGGGAAAATTTGGGTGATGCTTGGGGAGGTGTTTATGGTAAAAGGATCAGCCCTTCGGGTATTATTCAGGATTCAACGTATTTATTAATATCCAATGCAGCCAATTACCAAAATAATCCCACGGTTGATTTTGACGGCGTCAACTACTTGGTGGTTTGGAATGATAATCGGAATGACCTCTATTCGGACTCTTCCGGTTGGGATTTATACGGTACACGCATTACCCCATCCGGTGCTTCGTTGGACTCTGTCGGGATTCCGGTCGCGATTAATATCAGACATCAGATGTCTCCTTCCCTCGCTTTTGACGGTGTTAATTACTTGGTCGCCTACTCGAGCGAAGCCGATTATTATCATTATGATCTTTATGGAGTTAGGGTGTCGCCATCAGGGATTGTCTTGGATTCAATTATGATCCCGATCGCAGTGGGAGCTGGCTGGAAAGAAAATTTGAATTTGGCGTACGGCGGTCCGAACTTTCTCTGTTTGTGGGAGGATAACCGGAATGGCAACTGGGACATTTTCGGCTCCCGAATCACGCCGGCGGGAACCGTACTCGATTCGTCCGGTTTACGAATATGTTTTAATACCAATACCCAAAAATACCCGGCCATCACCTTCGGTGATACAAACTTTTACGCTCTCTGGCAGGACAATCGTACGGGTGTGTACAACATTTTTGGAACGCGGATCAACACCTCCGGTATCGTCCTGGATACGGACGGGATCGCGATAACGAATCTCAGCCGCAACCAGACCAAACCGGTCGTGGCATTTGACGGCGTCAACTACCTTGCGGTCTGGCAGGGCTTCCGGAACGACACCTGTGACATCTGTGCAGCGCGGATTAACCAGGCCGGCAGGTTGATCGATACCAGCGCGATTGTCGTCTGCGGGATCACCGGTCGTCAGGAAGCGCCGACCGTAACCTTTGACGGCACAAACTATGTGATTATATGGCAGAATAGCCCTTTTGGTTCGTATCAATGCGATCTCTATGGAGCCAAAGTAAGTCCTGCCGGGATTGTGATCGATTCTTTTATAGTTTCAAGCCAAACAGGACTTCAGATACAACCGAACCTCATCCATGGTCCGGCTGATCAGGTCTTGGTCGTCTATACAGGCTGGACTGACTCGATCAACCATCATTCGGCGAAGACAATGCGGATTTGGGGCAAGTTATACCCGCCCTATGGGATCGCGGAAGGACAGCAATTTAAGGTAGGTTCGGATCGGATTAATATCGATTTATTCCCGAATCCGATGAATAACACCGCATATCTTCATTACAATCTTATTCAGGATACCCATGTAAAGACATCGGTATATGACGTGACCGGTCGGCTGGTTAAGGGTATTGTCAATAAAAAGCAGAAAGAAGGTGATTATCGGATGGTTCTGGATTTATCCGATCTGTCTCAAGGTATATATTTCCTGCGATCTGATTTTAACAGCGACACAACAATAAAAAAGATTATTTTGATTAAATGATAACCAATAATTATTTAGTCGATTTTAAAGATTGCTTTGTAAATGAAATTATTTCAGTCAAAAATTATTACAAAAAGAAGAAAAAGGGGAGAGCTTATAATTTATTTTATCAGGGGATGGATTCATCTAACGAAATTTTATTAAAAATTTATTGTTAATCCAGTCCGCGCACGGCGGTGTTCTGTTTCAACGTCCTCCGGACACATTGCATTTTTTTCATCGAAGCTTGTGGTTTGGCCCTCCGTTGCTCGACCTCACGATCACCCGTAAAACCAGGAATTAGGACATCCCTAAATTGTATCTGTGCCGGTTTTGTGCCAGGTAGAAAGTAGGGGATACGCACAACATCGGGAATAAGATGATAATCTTTAACTACGCGCTAAGCTCTGTATTTTAATATCTGTAGTTATCTGCGCCCGTAGATCAATTGGATAGAGCAAAGAATTCCGGATGCGAATCCTTGACTTTCAATAACCTCAATAATTTCAAGATAAAACCGCATAGAAGCAGTCTGGCACTTGATTTAGGCTCTTTTGCACATTGACGAGGATTCTGTCCGTTACCATACTTTTTGACATAAAAATGGCACAAATTTGGCACAAGGATCAACATAGGATCAAATAGCTGTTTTCCGACTACAACATCCTGGTGTTATAGACAACAAACAGGCAGTAAATGTATCAGAATTCCGTTCGAAATTACATGTACGATTGTTAAATAAAACATTGATTCAATTCAATAATTGGTTATCCCGTTAGGGATCGTTTATACCTATGGGAATTTTGACAAGAAACGATGCCACTCCCCATTTTTTCAGACCGCTCTGAGTTCGGCGATGAGTTCCTGGATGAGTTCCTTGACCGTGACGATCTGATTGACACGGTACGCATTCTGTCCGCAGAAGATCAAGCCGTGATCCACATCGCCAAAATATGAATTAAGCAAAGCCAGGGCGATACAGTACTGTGCTGATTCGACCTTGCACAGAGTAAGGCACTGGTAGGGACATTTGATCTTCTGTTTCCCCTTGATCTCCAATTCTTTCAAAAAGTTATTTTTGATCGCCCGGCCGGGCATGCCCACGGGACTTTTAATAATAACGATGTCTTCTTCCCTGGCATCTATATAAGCCTGTTTGAATTCCCGCGACACATCGCATTCTTCAGTACACACGAACCGCGTCGCCATCTGAACGCCCGAAGCACCCAGAGAAAGCATCCGGGCGATATCTTTCCCGTCGTAAATACCGCCTCCGGCGATAACCGGTATCTTCTTTCCATACTTATCCTCGTAGAGTTTGATCGATTCCAGGACTTCCGGCAAAAGCTTTTCAAGGGAATATTCCTCAGGGTGTTCCAGCTGTTCTTCAGAGAACCCAAGATGCCCCCCGGCTAAAGGTCCTTCCAGGATCAATCCGTCCGCGGTTCTTTTATACCGCTTATCCCAGACTCGCAGGATCAATTCCGCGACCCGGGCCGAACTGATGATGGGCACAAGATTGACGCTGTGGTCACTGACCAATTCCGGAAGTCTCGTCGGCAACCCGGCGCCAAAAATGATCATTTTGACACCCTCGGCGATCGCGGTTTTTATTAGATCATCGACGTTGCTGAGCACACCCATGAAGTTTACGGCGATATGACCATTGGTTTTACTTCTTGCCTTGTGGATTTCGCGGATTAATGCTTCCCTTGACATTCTTTCATACTCCTGCTTTAAAGCCTCGATGTCCCCGAGACCAATACTGGACAGCGTACCGATCCCTCCTTCATTTGCTACGGCTGAAGAAAGCGACGCAAGAGAAACCCTGACTCCCATGCCGCCCTGGACAATGGGGATGTCAGCAATCATATTACCGATCGTTAACTTTGGTATTTCCATTTACGTTGCCGTTCCGGGGTTGTGGGTGGGTCGTATTCATTTATCAGGCGCGATATCTCAAGACCGTCGTCCGTTTTCCTGACATCCAGCACGCTGGTCAGACTCGTGACCCACGCTATGCCCTTGATCGTCTTGATAGCTCGTGTTGAGGAATTAACGTGAGCGATGCAATCGCTGGTATCAACGAATAATTTCACTTTCCAGTCGGTTCTCCAAACTGTCAGCAAGTATCGGAAAAAAATCATACCCTGATATCTCTTCGAGCCGATCAACCGATATTTGATAATCAACCGGTGAACCAGGTATGGATTCTTTTTGATTCGGCATCAAGAACGCTTGCATCTTATAACCTCCATTCCTGTCTTTAAAGAGCAGGACTTTAAAGCAGTGTGTAGGGACCACAACGCTATCCGGACCGATGAATACCGCAGGCTTAACAAAATGGCTATCCGGGTTTAGAAACACATTTCCCGTAAATATCCAGGCTTCTCCCCCGTTTAAAACCATATTTCGTATCTGCTCTTCCAGTCTTCGCCATATATTCCGGTTCAACAGCGGTGTTTGGGGACTCATATTTGATAACAGAAAAGTCATTGCCATCGCTTCATTACTGCGTTTTAAAATCAGCGGCAGGAGCGTTATGGCCCTTATCATAACCGCTTTTACGATAGTCTATTAACTCAGATCTGGAACCAACGGGTAAATTAGGATCGGGTTTAAATTTATTCGCTCTACTGGCTGTTCCTTTAAGGCTTGAATCAGAAGCATAGTAAGCGACCCAATACGGGATTTTCCAGGTGTTGTTGTGGTTGATAACAAAATACCCCTTATCCAAAATCGCTCCTTTTGTGCTGACAATTCCATAGAGAATGTTGGAGTTGTTAGATATTGTATCGCCCCTTACAGTTACTTGCGAAAAACAAAGTGAAAAATATAATAGAAGGATTTGTAAATATACTAAATTTATAATAATAAACATCCTTTTAATCTTACTGTTTTTAAGAGGAATTATTTTTCTTCGGGTTTCTTCTTTTCGTCATCGTCGGGGATTTCGGTCACATTACTTAATCCCTTTTTGAATTCCTTAACCCCGCGACCTAGACTTTTAGCCATTTCGGGTATTTTCTTCGCACCAAAAAGGATCAAAACGATCAGCAGGATCAACAGTATCTCTTGCCAGCCGAGGTTCATTGAGCCTCCAGTAAATAATTATATTGGAAATTGTCTATATGTCAAGATTTGCCCGCCATGTTATGTTTCAGCGTAAATCGGATTTTTTGACTGCTTGGCGTTAAATGCTTACCATATTTATCGATCATATTTACTACCCACCATAGTATAAGATAATTTTATTGTCAGTCAACGGGAAAAATATGCGGATCAACAAGCAAAGGGACAAATTACAAAAAGTACGATTATATGGTGAAGAGGATTATCCCTCCGTTGCTTTCCCCATATACGGAATGAAAAAGCAGAGAATTATCATACCCAAATTGTGCTTGTGCCAAATCTGAGCCAAGTTGAAAACGGTAGATCCATAGCATATACACAGCCAATAAATTCACTGCGATCCATGTGAAGCTATCAATTTATGTATATATAATGGTGAAATTGGAGGTTAATGATTGTACATCCTCACAGGATAGCATCTGGGGATTTAACAGTAAACATAAAAAAATCAAAAGCCACTGGTTTTATAGACCGCAGCTCAATGCTGAATTCAGTCGAAAAACCGGGGGATTTAATGCTCTTGTGACATGGCTGTGCCAGAATTGTAGAAAGAGGGGGTAAATTTCGTCATTTTATAGCTGGACAGTTTTTTGTTGCCTGCTTTTGAAACACGCCATTCTATCCGTTTTACTGAACGCCGGATATCCAACGCTTTTGATATTGCCGGTTAATCGAAGGTGAATGCTTTCTCTTTAAATAACTTCCGGCAGGCGTCGGATACCCGTTTATCATACTTATCCGGATTGTCGGTGAGTTCTTGCAGGGCGGCGTCGATACCCAGGGCCGGACGATAAGGCCGGTGCGATGACATGGCCTCGACTACGTCTGCCACTGCCAAAATCCGGGCCTCTAGGATGATCGCATCTCCTTTCAATCCCTGGGGATAGCCCGAGCCATCCATCCGTTCATGATGCTGGTATATCATTTGGTCAATTTTCCAGGGGAATTCGATCGATTGCATTATATCATACCCGACCTGGGGATGTATCTTGATGATGTCGAATTCCACTATCGACAGTTTGATCGGCTTGCTGAGAATTTCGGACGGAACCGAGATCTTGCCGATGTCGTGAAGAATTCCCGCGAGATAAAGGCCATCGATCCGGTCGTGAGGTAGGCTCAGTTCCTGGGCGATTGAGCAGGCAAGTCTGGTAACCCGCTGCTGGTGGCCGCTGGTATAGGGATCCCGTTTTTCGATTACGCAGGCCAAAGTCTTGACCGCCTCCTCCAGTCCGCGGCGTATTTTTTTCAGACTATTGGTAAGCTCGTCGCGGGCCTGGGCATGAAGGATGCTCACGCGCTGGGTCATAACTCCATAAGCCAGATCGTCGGCGAGCTCCGTCAGCATGGCTACTTCTCCAGTGTCGAAAATATCAACGATTGATGAACCGATGCCCAGGAGACCGATTTTTTCGCCGCCGGAGACCAGGGGCAGGGCGATAAACGAAGTGCAACCGAGGTCGACCGCCTCTTTCGTCCAGGGTAGAACGGCGTCTGTTGAAAGTCCGGCGCGAACGTACGGTTTGTTCGCCGCTATGGCTTTAACAAAAGTTTTGGTTAATCGGGCGGGACTCGGCCAGGCATTCCCTCCGAGGTTGATGCTTTCTTTTTGCGAAACCTCGTGTGCAATTAGTTGCAGGATGCCTTTATCATCATGTTCCATAAAACCGACCCAGGCCATTCGGAAGCCGCCAATGTTGATGAGGATTCGGCATATCAAATCTATCAATTCACGCTCGTTCGCGGATCTGACCAGGACCTGGTTCGCGGCGTTAATGGTTTTCAGCAGCCGGTTGATCCGAACGAACTCCAATTCCGCCTTTTTACGATCGGATATGTCCTGAGAAAGCACCACGATGCCCCCGGGAACGGGTTGGATACTGAGGTCAAACCATCCCTTGCGGCCGTCCGGATACGTGAATTCGTTATCCATACGATGGGAAATCCTCTTTTTCATACTGCGTTTGAGGAGTGAGAACATCTCGGTTGCTTCTATTCCTGGATACGACTCCATCATGGTCTTGCCCATCAGTTCATCTTTGGTTTTGCGGCCATGGCGGGCGGCGGCGTCGTTTAAATACAGATAACGCCAGTCATAACCGATTATTTGAAAGCCTTCCAGCATATTGTCGAGTGTGCCATGAAATCGCTCTTCCGCATCGCTTAGTGTTTTAACGATTCGTTCCTTCTCGACGGTTGACTTTTTCAACTGGGCAATCCGCTGGCGGAGTGTCTTGATTTGATAAACGGGTTTAATCCTAACCTGATTTTTATTTTTCATTTTTCTACCTCTGAATACCGATATATTATTATAATGATAAATTATAAAAAAACCACAAATTAAATCAATGGGCAATTATACGCATTTCCCTGCTATAGGGATCAAAATTGATATCCGGATCGAAGAGGTGGATAAACCGGTGTTTTTTACGAATTAATCCTCCAAATGCGAAAAATATTTGCTGGATTAAAATCTATTCCGGTAATTTGGTTACTACTGTAGTTCGTTATTCTTGAGTGCTATCAGGAAAACCTCCACAAGTTGAGGATCGAACTGCTTGCCGGCGTTTTTCTTGAGTTCATTAATCGCGTAATCCTTTGTTTTTGCCTTACGGTAGGGGCGTTCCGAGGTCATGGCGTCATAAGAATCCGCAATGGCAATGATTCGGCCAATCAACGATATGTTCTCGCCTACAAGACCCCCC
>Ga0315279_10002245_pt1 | contig 29596 bp, 21 predicted proteins | sample YL17G06_20_MG_FD_203694 | JGI IMG/M metagenome (GOLD analysis project Ga0315279, IMG submission 203694) | Sediment microbial communities from Yellowstone Lake, YNP, Wyoming, USA - YL17G06_20 | ecosystem: Environmental > Aquatic > Freshwater > Lake > Sediment | place: USA: Wyoming | collected...
TTACTGGCCGATTCGTTCCAGCAGCTTTCTGGCCTCGGCCGAGTCGGGATCGAGCGTGAGCGCGCGCTGCACTTCAGCGCGCGCGGACGGGAGGTCCTTGCTCTGGATGTACGCCTCGGCGAGCGCGAGATGCGCGGGGACGGTTTCCTGGCTCCACAGCGAGATCTTGAGCTCGTCCACCGCGTCGCGCAGCCGGCCGCTGCGCAGGTAGATCCGCCCGAGCAGCAGGTGCGATTCCGCGTCGTAGGGCGACAGGTAGATCGCGCGCTTCAACTCCGCGGTGGCGTCGCGGTCGCTCTCGCGTTCGAACAGCCGCCGGCCCTGTTCGAGATGGAATTTCGCCAGGTCCTGCTGGTCCTTCTGTTCGGCCGTCTGAAACGCGAGATCGCCGCGCGCCAACAGCGACGGCTCGAGGTCTTCCTTCACGCGCTCCAGCCCCCTCGGGATCGGGTCGCTCGAGGGGCGCTTGTCCCACTCGGCGTAGCGTGACGACAGGCGGCGCGCCAGGTCCTTCTCGCGTCCGCCCTCCGTCGCAGCCCCGGTGGCGGTCAGCGCGATGCCGAGCACGTAATGCGCGTCGCCGTCGGCCGGATTGCCGCGCACCGCCTCGCGCAGCCAGTAGATGCCGGCCTGCGGATCGCGCTCGAGCAGAAACGCGTACCCCAGGTTGAAGGCGTAGTCGGAATCGTCGTCGAGTTTGTGGGCCTCGTGGAAGTAGTAACTGGCGGTACCGCCCTGCCCCGACGCCCCGCGGCGCAACTGGACCACGCCCAGGTTGTTGAAGATCGTCGGCGCCGGCCGCTCCACGGCGAGCGGCCGCAACGTCGCGAACGCCTGGTCGTACTGCTCGAGCTGCAGTTGGGAGAGCGCGGCGAGGAATCGCGCCCGGCGGAACGCGGGAGACGTCTCTGGCACGGCGAGCGCGGCGGCCAGCGCCCTGGCGTGGTCACCCTGCGCGGCGTACACCTGCCACAAGGCCAGCCGCGCCGCGTCGTAACCAGGATAGCTGTCGATGGCCGCCTGGAGGAACTTCACCTGCCCGGCGCCGGTCTCGGCGATGAGGCCCTTGATGTAGTTCTCGAACGCCGGCAGCGGGGCGTGGCTCTTCTCGTCGTGGGCCGGCGGCGCGATCAACACCGGGAACAGCCGGATGACCAGCCGGTCGAAGATGCGGAAGAGGTCGCCGAGCGGCGCCTGCTCGGTCATCTCGGCCTGCATCTGACCGGAGTCGAGCCGGATGGTGCGCGCCCGGACGCTGAGCTTGTCGCCGTCCAGCGCCAGCGACCCGACGACGATGGACGAGGCGCCGAGCAGCTGGCCGACCCTGATCACGGTCGCCTCGCTGAGGTTCGCGCTGGCCGGCACGCCAAGGCGCTCGAACGCCTTCAGGCGCTCCTCGCGGCCGATCGGCGTCGCGCCGCACGCGCGCAGAGCGTCGGCGAGCAGCACCGCCGACGCCTCCCGCAGCCAGTAGAGGCGCCCTTCCCCGGACGGATTCTCGAACGGCATCACCAGGACGCGATCGATCGCGGCGGTCTGCGCGGGAGCACCCGCCGCCGCGCTCCCCAGGCTCCGAGCGGGCGGGTGCCCTTCAGCTCGGAGCCCGAGGGCCGAGGTCATCGCCAGCGTCAGTGCGATGACGGCTGCCGCCTTCATTCAGCCCCCAGGAATTGACGAGACGTGTCCTTTGCCGGCCGTGTGCCGTGCACGGCGATCGCGACGAGGCAGCCGGGGTCGCCCACGGCCCGGCACTCGGTGACGCGAGCCTGCGCCTGGAGGTTGAACAACAGGAACACGCGCGCGGTGGCGCTCGCATAATAGCGGCACAACGGCTCGACCGACCGTTCGCGAACGCCGCAGAAAATCGAGCCGCGCACGCTGATGCTGCCGGCCCCGCGGCGCAGCCTGACGACCGCGCGGCTGCCCATGCAGGATCGTTGAATGAGCCGCCGCGACACCTTCATCGCGGACCGGGCGCGGAGGGCCGCCGGCAGCCGGCGAATCATCCATCGCCTGAGCCGCGACATCCCCGCGACCGTCCATTCGGCCGCGTACTCGCCCGCGCGGTCGGTGATCAGGTCGTAGGGTTCCCCCTCGCGCCGAAGGAAACTGAGGACCGCGAGCAGCGGCGCCAGCCCGATGGTCCCGTTGCGCAGGCCCGTCGGGTTGAGCCAGTTCTCGTAGAACTCGAGCCGCGAAGGAAGGAGATCGGCGATTCCCTGGTGCAGGCTGGCCACGAGGACGCGTCCGATACCGGCTTCCGCCATTTTTTGCTAAGGTAGCTAGCGAAGCTCACGCTTCGATGAGCCGATTAACGAGGTGACAGGTCGCAGTCCGAGCTTCGCTATGGAGGCGCTGCGCGCCCCGGCCACCAGGAAACGGGCGATTCTCGAGCACACTGGCAACCAGTGAAGCTGCGCCTCAAGCCGCCGAGCACGGAGAACAGGCGTGGCGCAGCTTCCCTGGTAGGCGGGCCGCCAACGGCCCGCGAAGCGGGCCCTAAGACAGCTTCCGAGGCGCGCCAGTTGAAACTTGCTGCACTCGTCACGATTCCGGCCTTGGAAGATGTCTAGGCCCATCTGCGGGACCGAGTGTCGCGGTCTCGTTCGGGCAGATGGGACCATGCTGTGGACAGCCGCGATCATCGCCGGAGGACCTGCCAGCCGGCTCGGAGGCCGTGACAAGAGCGGCCTGCCCGTCAACGGCCGCTCGATCCTCGATCGGCAGCTCGCGGCGCTCGGTCCGCTGACCGATCGGATCCTGGTCGTCGCCAATCACCCCGATCGATTCCGCGCCTCGGGACTCCCGGTCGTGCGCGACGTGCTACCGGGCGCCGCGGCGCTCGGCGGCATCTACACGGCGCTCATCAGCGCGCCGACGGAGTACGTGCTGGTCGTCGCGTGCGATCTACCGTTTCTGACCGGGCGCTTCCTCGACCATCTCGCCTGCTCCGCGCCGGGCGTCGACCTGGCGATCCCGCGGTCCGCGGACGGCTACCAGCCGATGTGCGCGTGCTACTCGCGCGAGTGCCTCGAGCCGATTCGCAGGCGCATCGCGGACGGCTCGCTCCGCGTCCAGGACCTGGCGACAGAGGTCCGGACGCGTGAAATCGGGCCGGAAGAGCTCGCCGCCTACGACCCGGACGGGCTGCTCTTCTTCAACGTGAACACGCCCGGCGACTACGAACGGGCGCAACATCTGGCCAGGCGACTGGACGGCCGGCCGGAAGCCTCCGACGATGGTATCACGCGGCGCGGCCTGCCGGAGGCACACAAAGCCGGCACGCGGCGCTAGCCTCGCGCACAACGGGCCGGGCACTTTGCACGACTGACGCAGACAGCAGGGCCGATGATTCTCCTGATTCACGATCGCATCCGTGCCGCGACCCTCGACGCCGTCGAGCGACTCTACGGCCTGGACCGCGCCACCCTTCCACCCGTCGTCGTCGACTACGCGCCCAGCCGCGAGATGGGCGATCTCGCAGTACCCATCGCATTCGATCTCGCCCGGCGGCTGCGCAAGGCGCCGCGGCTGATTGCGCAGGAACTTGCCGGCGCCGTGGCGCCCGTGGCCGGCGTGGCGCGAGTGGAAGCGACGCCGTCCGGCTACCTGAACTGGTTCCTCGATCGACCGCAGTTCCTCGCCGCGCGCTTGCGCGCGGACTCGTCCGCCCCCGGAGGCCTCGAACCCGGAGTCGAAGGCGAGCACCGGACACCGGAGAAGACGATCGTCGAACACACGGCGATCAATCCCAACAAGGCGGCGCACATCGGCCACCTGCGGAACGCGGCGCTCGGCGATACGCTGGGCCGCCTGCTGCGCTTCCGCGGCGTCCCGGTGGAAATCCAGAACTACATCGATGACACCGGCGTGCAGGTTGCCGACGTCGTCGTGGGCTTTCGCGAGCGGGAGGGCAAGGACCTCGACGCGATCCGCCAGGTCGCCGATACTACCCGTTTCGACTTCTACTGCTGGGATCTTTATGCCCGCGTCACCGACTGGTACGAGGGCGACCCGGAGCGGCTGAAGATCCGGGCATCCACGCTGCACGACATCGAGCGGGGCGACACGGACGCCGCGGCCGCCGCCCGCTTCATCGCGGACCGCATTGTGCGGCGCCATCTCGAAACGATGGCGCGGATGAACGTGGACTATGACCTGCTCGCGTGGGAAGGCGACATCCTGCGGCTGCACTTCTGGGCGCGGGCGTTCGACGTCCTGAAGGAACAGGGGGCGGTGGCGTTGCAGGCGCAGGGGCCGCTGGCCGGCTGCTGGGTGATGAAGATCGACGACCCGGCGGCCGAGGAAACGCCGCCGGAAGGCGCGAACAAGGAAGGCGCGGCCGCCGGCGAGCCGGACCAGGGCAAGCCGGCAGATGAAGACGTAGAGAGCCGCGAGAAGGTGATCGTCCGGTCGAATGGAACCGTCACCTACGTGGGCAAGGACATCGCGTACCAGTTCTGGAAGTTCGGCGTCCTCGGGCGCGATTTCCACTACCGGGTGTTCGAGCGGCGCCGCGACGGCCGGCTGCTCTGGGCGACGACGCCCGAACCGACGCCGGACGAGGCCGGTCATCCACCCTTCGGTCACGCGACGAGCGTCTACAACGTGATCGACGTGCGCCAGTCGTACCTGCAGAAACTGCTGAAGCAGGCGCTGGCCGCAATCGGCCACCCGGAGCAGGCCGCGCGGTCGGTGCACTTCTCCTACGAGATGGTGGCCCTGTCGCACGACACGGCGCGGCAGCTGGGATACGCGATTCCCGCCTCCGAGGCTGCCCGCCCGTTCGTCGAAGTGTCGGGGCGCAAGGGGCTGGGCGTAAAGGCCGACGACCTGCTCGACGCCCTGGCGCAGAAGGCGGCCGCCGAGGTCGCCAAGCGGAACCTGGATCTGCCCCCCTCCGAGGCGCGGCGCGTGGCCGAGATGATCGCGGTGGCCGCCGTCCGCTACTTCATGGTCCGCTACTCGCGCGGCAAGGTGATCGTGTTCGATATCGACGAAGCGCTGAATTTCGAGGGTGAAAGCGGGCCGTACCTGCAGTATGCTGTCGTCCGCGCGAACAACATCTTCCAGAAGCTGCGCGATCGAGAGGGCGTGAGCGAGCAGGCGATGCTCGCAGGGCTTCCCGAAACACCAGCCGGCGAACTGAACGGGGAAGGCGGCACCCAGGATCTGTGGAACCTGGTGCTCGAGGCCGCCCGCCTCGATGAGGTCGTGGAACAGGCGGTTCGTACGCTGGAGCTCTCTGTGCTCGCCAAGTACGCGTTCGGCGTGGCGCAGACCTTCAACGCGTTCTATCACCGGTATCAGATACTGAACGAGGAGCGGCAGGATCTGCGGCGCTGGCGCGCGGCCGGCGTCGCGTACTTCCGGGCGCAGATGACGCGCGCCCTCGATCTGATGGGCATCCCGGTGCCGCCGCGCATGTAGTATCAAATCGTCCGAAGTCCGAAGTCCGACGTCGGCTGCGCACCTCTGGCGTCCGACATCGGACCTCGGACACCGGACGACGTCATCGCCGGTCGTTGCTTCCCGCTCAAGGACACGTATGCCGCCGATCATCGGGGTCGCGCCCTGCCGTTCGCCCTTCGATTACCTGCAGTCGATCAAACGCGCCGGGGGCGAGCCGCGCGTGCTCGACCCGGCGACGGATCACGGCGCGGCGATCGTCGAGAGCGTACACGGCCTGCTGCTCACCGGTGGCCCCGACATCGATCCCACGCGGTACGGTGAAGCGCGGCAGGTGGCGGTCTCGTCGATCGACCCGCAGCGCGACGAGTTCGAAATCGATCTGATCGGCCGGGCCGTCGCCAGGGGGGTGCCCGTCTTCGGGATCTGCCGGGGCATGCAGATCCTGAACGTCGCCCTCGGCGGCAACCTGATCCAGGACCTGCCCTCGCAGGCCTCGACGACGCTCGAGCACTCGAAAACGACGCCGCTGTGCGCGATCGCCCACGAAGTGTGGATCAGCCGCGGCAGCGTGCTGGCGTCGCTGATGCCCGAGAAACTGGCGGAAGCGGATTCCTGCGCGGTGAACAGCCGCCATCACCAGGCGGTCAAGCGCGTGGCCGACGGCTTCGAGGTGACGGCCACCGCGCCCGACGGCATCATCGAGGCAATCGAGAACCGGGGTCTGCCCTTCTGTGTCGCGGTGCAGTGGCACCCGGAGAACTTCTGGCGCACCGGCGAGTTCCGCGAACTGTTCGAGGGGTTCATCGAGGCCGCACGCAGGCGTGCGTAGGGGCGAGGCACAGCTTCACGATCGCCTCCACGTGCGCCGTGTTCGGAAACAAGTCGAAGCCTTCGATGTGCTCCATGACGTACCCGGCGTCCACCAGCCGGCGAACGTCGCGCGCGAGCGTGGCGACGTCGCACGACACGTAGATGATGGCGCGGGCGCCGCACCCGGCGATGCCGGTGATCGCCGCACGCGAGATGCCGGTACGGGGCGGATCGACGATGAGCGTCGCGTCGGGCAACGCGGCACGTCGGGCGATGAAGCGCTCGACCGTCTCGTGAACGACCTCGATCGCCGGCCCGTACGCCGCCGCGTTGGCCTTCAGGTCCTGCGCGCTCACGCGGTCGCCCTCCACGGCGGCGATGCCGGACCGGCCGCAGGCGGCCAGCGCCACGCCGAACAACCCCACGCCGGCATACAAATCGAACACCGGACCCGCATCCACCAGCGAGACGACGCGCGTGACGAGCGTGGGAAGCAGGTACCGGTTGCCCTGGAAGAACGCGCGCACGTTGCGCTGCAGGGTCATCGCGTGCTCGCCGCCCGGGGTGACGATCAGCACACGATCGAAGACGAGGGGACTGCCTGACACCGATGCCGGCATGCCACTGAAGGGGCCCGAGTAGCTGAGCCCGGTCAAACCTGGCCCGGACAGATCGGCCACGCGCGTGAGATCGAGGGGGTGATCCACCTCCACGTGCAGCGCGCGCTCGTCGCCGGGGATGTTCTCCGACAGGTCGATGGACGACAGGCCGTGCACGCGCTCGCGCTGCAGGGCGACGGCGAATCGATCGAGCACGTCGAGCGTCTGCGGAAGGAGCTGGCCCGTGGCGGCCGGATCGCACAGGTCGTGCGTGCCTTCCCGGTAGAAGCCGATCCGCGTGCCGCGAACGTGCAGCCGCGCGCGCATCCGGTAGCCGGACTCCGGACTTCGGACGACATGTGTCGCCACGAGCGGCATGTGCGCAATGCGCGCAAAGGCGTCGCCGATGACCGCGGCCTTGATCTCGAGCTGACGCGCATACGCGACGTGCGCGTAGACGTTGCCGCCGCAGAGCCAGTCGCCGTTGACCGGGCGCCGGTCGCTCGACGGGTGCAGCACGTCCACGGTCGTCGCGTAGATCAGATGCCTGGAGACCCGTTCCACGCGCGCGCGCACCCGCTCGCCCGGAATCGCGCCGGCGACGAGCACCACCTGTCCCTGGTGCCGCGCGATCATCCGGCCGCCGGCCGCCGGCTTTTCGACGGTAAGATCGAGGTGGGAAGGGATCATCGTGACGGGTCGAGGCACGCTCGGCCCCTACTGGTCGTCGTATGCGATGGTCGGCAGCAAGGTCCGCTCGCGCAGCAGCCGTGTTGCGCTCGCCGCAACCGCCCGCCGGTGGGCGTCTTCGGGCATGCCGCCCTTGAACGCGGCAAGCTCGTCACGCGCTTCGCGCTCGAGCGCCTGCCACTCGTGGGCGCCAATGGACTCGCGCAGTGCCGATACGAGTTGGAGGTCGAGGTCGCGGAGCCGCCCGATGCAGGTATCCCGCGCCTCGCCGCGCAGGTGTGCGGCACTGCTGCGCGCCGTATCGAGCTCCCGGATGGCCGCCGCCACCGCCGCATCGGCCTCAGGTGCGAGCCGCCCGCCCGCCCGCAACGTCGTCAGGCGCACGATGACGCGGTCGAGATGGGCCGGCAGCGACCCGCGCCGGGCCCGTCCGCCTTCCGCCCCCCGCCCTCCGCCTTCCGCCTGCTGTTTGCCGCCTCCCGCCTGCACGCCGACCGCCCGCCGCCACTGGTCGAACACGGCGAGCACATCGTCCTCGCAGAAGTCGATGTGCACCGGGCGGCGCCGCGGCCCCCGGGAGTAGTACCGTTCGAAATATCGATCGATGCCGCGGCAGACGACGTTGAGCGGGATGGCCCGCTCCGCCCACCCGCAGACGCGGGCGAATGACGGGCCCGCGATGCGAATCAGGTGCCCCTCGTTCTTGCGGCACAAGTACGCCTCGACCTGGCGGCAGTACTCGCCGGCATCCTCGCCGTCCGCCGGCCGCTGGCCGGCATCCTCGTCGCTCATGCCCCTCACTGGTTCCTCTCCCACACGAGGCGCAGTCCGACCAGCGTCAGGTCCGGCTCGACGGCTTCGATCACCCTCGTTTCGGGCGCAATGATCTCGGCCAGGCCGCCCGTCGCGATGCACGCCGCCCCTTCGCCGAGCTCGTGCCGCATTCTCTGCACGATGCCTTCGACGAGGCCGACGTATCCGAAGAACAGCCCGGCCTGCATCGACGCGATCGTGTTCCGGCCGATGATGCCCGCCGGCTTGCGCACGTCGATACGCGGCAACCGCGCCGCACGCTGGAAGAGCGCGTCGGCGGAAATCTGGACGCCCGGGCAGATGGCCCCGCCCAGGTACTCGCCTTGCCCGGAGATCGCGTCGAAGGTCGTGGCCGTGCCGAAGTCCACCACGATCACCGGGCGGCCGGTCGGACGCCCGTAGCGCTCGAACGCCGCGATCGCGTTCACGAGGCGATCGGCGCCGACCTCGGCCGGCGCGTCGTAGCGCACCGGCATGCCGGTGTGGGCGACGCCATCCACGTTCATCGGCGTCCGCCCGAAATACCGGATGCCCATCGCGATGGTCGTCGCGGTCAGCGGCGGGACCACGCAGGCCATGACGAGGCCATCGATCCCTCGCGGATCGATGCTCCGGTGCACCAGCAGCCCGGTGGTGAGGATGCCGAGTTCGTCGGCGGTTCGGCCCCGATCGGTCGCAAGGCGCCAGCTCGCGACCAGGCTCGACCCGTCGAAGATGCCGAGGACGATGTTCGTGTTGCCGACGTCAATGGCTAGAAGCATGGTCGTTGGTCGTCAGTCGTTGGTCGTCAAGTGAGCCAGCGGACTTCGCCGGCGATGATGCGCTCGAGGCGATCGTCGGTTCGCACCAGCAACCCGCCGTCGCGATCGATTCCCTCGGTAACGCCCGACGCGATCCCCGCCTGCGCGGCCCACTCGACCCGTGCGCCGCGCGAGGAAGGCGCGAGGCTCTGCCAGCGTTCGAGAATGCGCTCCGCCTTTCCCGCCCGCAGCGCATCGTTCCACGCCGCGACCGACGCCAGGCACTCGGCCAGCAGTCTGCCCCGCTCGACTGCGCGGCCGAGTTCGACCTCGATCGACGTGGCGCGATCGGCGAGGCCGGGAGGGTACGCGGCCGGCCGCAGGTTGATGCCGAAGCCGAGGATCAGGTAATCGATGCCGTCGGAGCCCGACGCTTCGGTCAGGATACCCGCCAGCTTGCGGCACCCGACGACGAGATCGTTGGGCCACTTGATCTCGACCGGCAGGTGCGTGCACCTGCGAACGGCTTCGGCCAGCGCCACGCCGGCGGCAAGCGTGACCAGCGACAAAGAAGAGCGGTCCCGCCCACCGGGGTCGGAGATTGAACCCGGTCCAATTTCGGGGCGGAGGACGACCGAGGCGTACAGGCCGGCGCCCGGCGGCGAATACCAGGCGCGACCGAGACGTCCTCGTCCGGCCGTTTGCAGTTCCGCAACCACCGTTGTGCCGTCGGGCGCGCCGCGATCGGCCAGCCGGGCGGCCACATCGTTGGTGGACGTGACCGAGGCAAAATACAGGACCTGCGCAGCGCCCGCGCCGAAGCGCACGGGCTCGAGCGCCTCGGCAACGTCGTCGGGAATCCCAATCGGAGACGGGAAGTCGTCGGCCATGCGCATGACGGAAGAAGGTGCGACGTGCCAGTGCTACGCCGGGTACACCTCGAAACTGATGTCGGCTGACGGCGCCGAGTGCGTCAAGGCGCCGATGGAGACGAACTCAGCGCCGGTCTCGGCCAGTTCCGGGATGCGTGCAAGCGTGACGCCGCCCGAGATCTCGATCCTGGCGCGCCCGCGGCTGCGGCGGACCGCCTCGCCGATGTCGGCGGTGCTCATGTTGTCGAGCAGCAGCACGTCCGCCTCGGCCTCGAGCGCCGCGTCCACGTCGGCAAGCGTCTCAACCTCCACTTCGATCCGCAACCCGTGGTCGCCGGCACGGGCACGCGCGACGGCCTGCCGCACGCCGCCGGCGAGCCGCAGGTGGTTGTCTTTGATGAGCATGCCGTCGTCCAGGCCCATGCGGTGATTGGTGGCGCCGCCCGTGCGGACCGCGTATTTTTCCAGCGCCCGGAACAACGGCGTGGTCTTGCGCGTGTCGAGGATCGTGATGCGGCCGCCGCTCGCGTCCACGAAGCGGCGTGCCAGTGTCGCAATGCCGGTGAGACGCTGCAGGAAGTTCAGCGCGGTCCGTTCTCCCGCCAGCAGCGCCCGGGCCGCACCCGTCACCTGCGCGATGTCGTCGCCGGCCTGGCACGCGTTGCCGTCACACCGCCCCACGTGAATCGTCACCGCCGGGTCGAGTTGCCGGAACGTCTCGAAGGCGATGTCGAGGCCGGCCACGACGCACGCCGACTTCGCCAGCAGCACGCCCCGGGCGCGGGCGTCGGCGTCGACGGTCGTCTGGCTCGTGATGTCGCCGCGTCCCATGTCCTCTGCCAGCGCGCGGCGGACGAGATCGGCGTAATCACAGGGCTGGAGCCCCGTGCCACTTTCGTCGAAGGATTTCATGCCCACTGCGTCACCGATCCCCTGTGCGGCGTCTCTCAGCCCCGCACCATCCCCTGTGGAGCAGGACTTCAGTCCTGCTTGCGCCTATCTCATCCCCCGAGATCCGTCAGCGTGGACTGCAGCTTCCCGCGGCGGTCCTTCAACTCCTCGACGTGATCGCGCGTCTGCTGTACAAGGGCGGCCGGCGCGCGCTCGACGAAGCTGATGTTGGTGAGCTTCGCGTCCAGGCTCGCGATGTCCTTCGTGACGTCTGCCAGCTCCTTCCGGAGCTTGTCGATCTCCGCCTGCCGATCGACGATGCCGGCCAGCGGGACATAGACGTCCGCATGCGGCAGCACTCGCTTGACGGTGTCCGGATCGAGTTCAGCGCCGGCCCGGAACTCGAGCCGCTCCAGCCCGGCCAGCAGCGCGATGTAGCGGGCGGCGTCCTTCAGCGAGCGCCGGCGCCCCTCGTCGTGCTCGTCCACGACCGCGGCGATCCTGCGCGACGGCGGCACGCTGCGCTCGGCGCGCACCGTCCGGATCGTCGTCACGATCTCCTTGAGAGCGTCGACATCGGCCACCGCGGCGGGCGCGTCCCAGCCCGGCACCTCGGCCGGAAACGCTGCGAGCGTGATCGTCGGCGGGTCGTCGGCCCTGCGCGGCAGGTGCTGCCACAGTTCTTCCGTCACGAACGGGATGATCGGGTGCAGCAGCCGCAGGACGCGGTCGTGCACCTCGAGGAGCACCGCGATCGTAGCCGGCCGCTCCGCGGCGTCCGGCCGCAGGTGCGGCTTGATCAACTCGATGTACCAGTCGGCATACTCGTGCCAGAAGAAGTGATACAGGCGATCGGCGGCGACGTCGAACCGGAAATCGCCCAGCGCCTGGTGCACGTCGGCGGCGGTGTGGCTGAGGCGATCGAGGATCCACCGATCGACCAGGCCGAGCGCCGACACCTCCGGCACCGCGGGCCGCTCGGCGAGGCCGGCGGTGTTCATCAGCACGAAGCGCGACGCGTTCCAGATCTTGTTGATGAACTGCCGATAGCCGGTCATGCGGCCTTCCGACAGCGGGATGTCCATGCCCGGCGAGGCCATCGCCGCCAGCGTGAAACGCAGGGCGTCCGCGCCGATCTCGTCCATCACCTCCAGCGGGTCCACCACGTTTCCGCTCGACTTGCTCATCTTCTTGCCGCGCTCGTCGCGCACCAGGCCGGTGATGTACACCTCGCGGAACGGCACGTCGCCGGTGAACTTCAGCCCCGCCATGATCATCCGCGCGACCCAGAAGAAGATGATGTCGAACGCGGTGAGCATCAGGTCGGTCGGGTAGTAGTGCTGCAGATCCCGGGTCTCGCCGGGCCAGCCCATCGTGCTGAACGGCCACAGCTGCGAGCTGAACCAGGTGTCGAGCACATCGTTGTCCTGCCTCACCGATCCGCCGCAGGGGCACGCCCTCGGTTCCTCTTCCGAGACGATCATCTCGCCGCACGCCTCGCAGTACCACGCGGGGATGCGGTGGCCCCACCAGAGCTGCCGGGAGATGCACCAGTCGTGGATGTTGTGCATCCACTCGTAGTACGTCTTCGTCCAGTTCTCCGGCAGGAACCGCACGCGGCCCTGTTCGACCGCCTCGATCGCCGGCCTGGCCAGCGGCTCGATCTTCACGAACCACTGGGTCGACACCAGCGGCTCGACCACCGTGTTGCACCGCTGGCAGTGCCCGACGGCGTGGCGGTGCTCCTCGATCTTCTCGAGCAGTCCCTCGTGTTCCAGTTCGGCGACGATGGCCGCGCGCGCCTTGAAGCGATCCTGCCCGGCGTACGGGCCGGCCTCCTTCGTCATCCGCCCGTCCTCGTCGATCACCGCGACCTGCGCCAGCTGGTGGCGCCGGCCCATCTGGAAGTCGTTGGGATCGTGCGCCGGCGTCACCTTCACGGCGCCGGTGCCGAAAGCGGGATCGACGAAGGCATCGGCGATCACGGGCAGGTCCCGGCCGATGATCGGCAGCCGCACGTGCCTGCCCATGAGCCCCCGGTACCGCTCGTCGTCCGGGTTCACCGCCACCGCCGTGTCGCCCAGCATCGTCTCGGGCCGCGTGGTCGCAACCGTCACCCCCGGTCCGCCGCCGATGCCTGGATACCGCACGTACCACAGCCTGCCGGTCGCCTCCTTGTGCAGCACTTCCAGGTCGGACAGCGCCGTCCGGCAGCGCGGGCACCAGTTGACGATGTAGCGGCCGCGGTAGATCAGCCCTTCGCGGTAGAGCGTGACGAAGACGCGGCGCACCGCGTGCGACAACTGCTCGTCCAGCGTGAACCGCTCGCGCGACCAGTCCACCGACTCGCCGAGCTTGCGCATCTGCGACGTGATCGTGCCGTGGCTCTGGCGCACCCACTCCCACACGCGCGCGACGAACGCCTCGCGGCCGACGTCGTGCCGGCTCTTCCCTTCCTGCGCCAGCTGTTTCTCGACGACGTTCTGGGTGGCGATGCCCGCGTGATCGGTGCCGGGCAGCCAGAGAACGTCATAGCCCTGCATCCGCTTCCATCGGGCGATGATGTCGGGCAGCGTGTGATTGAGTGCGTGCCCCATGTGCAGCGAGCCGGTGACGTTGGGCGGCGGCAGCACCATGCTGAAACGGGGCTTGCCCGAATCGGGGTTCGCGCGGAACGCGCCGATCGATTCCCAGAAGGCGTACCACTTGGGATCCACCTGGGCGTGATCGAAACCTTTTGGAAGCTCAGGCATTTCGGATCTCAGATCGGCGTTCGGCTTTGGGCCTTGGGCTTTGGGCCTTGGGCTTTGGGCAGACGGATCCTGTAATCGTAGTAGGTGAGGCGGGTTTGGCTCAAGGGCAGAGCCGCGCAAGGCCCGGCGGGTACGGTGGGCTAAAGCCCAAGGCCGACGCGAGCCCGGCGATCGGGCCGAGACAAGCTCAGCCCCTATTTCAGCGCTTTCAGGCGCTCGATTTCCTCGCGCACGAGGCGTTCGGCGATGTTCGAAACGATCTCGACAACCTGATCGCGCACGCCGCGGTCGGCGAGCCGTTCGATGACGCGCCGGACCACCTCGTCGACAATCGTGTCCATAGCAACCGAGCGCGACCCGGCCGGGGCCGGCAGGGTGTCGGACGGCAGGGGTTGGCCCTGTTCGGCAGCCAGCAGCCAGTCGAATGCAGCGGCAATCTCCGGCGAGATGCCGGTAATGGCCGGGGCCGGCGGTGTCGGCGCCGTGCGATCCGCACTGGCCGGCGGCGCCGGCTGAATCCAGCCGGCGTCGCCGGGCTGCGACGCCCAGTCGTCGGCGGGGCGACCGGCCGGCCCAGGCGCTTCGCCGGACGTCTCCCGGGTCGCGAACGCCACATCCAGCTGGTCGAAGTACTCGTCGAGCGAGGCGCGCGAGTCGGGCACGTCGCTGGCCGGCAGCTTCAGGTCGTCGAGACCTTCGCCGATCTGCGCAGGCGTCGTCGATGGAACGTGCAGCGGCCGATCGTCGAACCCGACCTCTGAGAGCACCGAGGCCCGGTCGGACGTCGTTCTCTCACCGGGCGACGTCGCCAGCAGCTCCTTCACCCGCGCAATCAGCAACTGCGGTTCGAACGGCTTGACGAGAACGCCGTCACACCCAACCCCGCGGACCCGATTCTCGTCCACCGGCTCGAACGCACCGGTCAGGAGCAGAACAGGGATATGGCGAAGTTCGGGGTCCTGCTTCACGAACGCCGCCACCTCGAAGCCATCCCGTTCGGGCATGCCAACGTCCGCGAGCACGATATCGGGACGGTCCGTGCGGATGCGTTCGATCGCCTGCTGGCCATCGCCGACGGCGATGACCTCGATGTCCTCGTCCGCAAAGGTCAGCTCGATGACCCGCTGGATGGTGACGCTGTCGTCTGCGAGCAAAAGCTTGTGCGTCATGGCTATTCGGATTATCGGCTCGAACCGACCGGGAGATTACTGGCACGAAGCGGATGAGATGGGCGAAGTGTTCGAAAGCCGGACAGTCGGCTGAGGATTGAGGCCAGAGACCAGCGACGAGGGATCGGGGATCCGGGGGGCCCAAGGACCAGGGCCCAAGGACCAGGGCCCAAGGACCAGGGTCCAGGGATTAGACGTGCTCGACGCGCGGGCGGACGTTCTTCTCGATGAACTCGACGATGTCGCGCATCGGGCTGCCGGGGCGGAAGACGCCCCGGATGCCGATTTCCTGCAGTTTCGGGACGTCGACGTCGGGGATGATCCCGCCCACCACCACGAGCACGTCGTCGAGTCCGTTCTCGTGGAGCAACTGCACGACCCGCGGACAGATGTGATTGTGGGCGCCCGACAAGATCGACAACCCGACGACGTCGGCATCTTCCTGCAGCGCCGCCGCGACGATCTGCTCGGGCGTCTGGCGCAGGCCGGTGTAGATCACCTCCATGCCGGCGTCACGCAGCGCACGCGCAATCACCTTCGCGCCGCGGTCGTGGCCGTCGAGACCCGGTTTCGCAATAACCACACGAGTTTTTCGCATCAGCGCCTCGTGTCGAATCGGACATCGGACGAGAAGAATCCAAATAGTCCGAAGTCCGAAGTCCGAGGTCCGAAGTCCGACATCGGACACCGGACACCGGACACCGGACACCGGACGATGCATGACTTAGATCAGCGGCACTTCCTCGTACTCGCCCCAGACCTCGCGCAGCGCGTCGCACATCTCGCCCGCCGTCACATAGGCGCGCACGGCCTCGAGGATCGGGTACATCAGGTTCTGCTGGCCCTCGGCGCCCGCCCGCAGCGCGTCGAGCGCCCGGCGGACACCGTCCTGGTCGCGCTCGCGCCGGAGGCGCTCGAGGCGCTGCATCTGCCGGCCGGCCGCTTCCTCGTCGATGTAAAGGGTGGGCACCGGCTCCTCTTCCGCAGCCACGTAATCGTTGACGCCGACGATGACGCGTTCCCGGCGCTCGACGGCCTGCTGGAACCGGTACGAGCTCTCGGCGATCTCGCGTTGCGGGAACCCGTTCTCGATCGCCGGCACCATCCCGCCCATGGCGTCGATCTTCTCGAAGTAGTCGAGCGCGCCGCGTTCCATGTCGAGCGTGAGGCGCTCGAGGAAGTACGACCCGGCGAGCGCGTCGACGACGTTCGCCACACCGCTCTCGAAGGCGATAATCTGCTGCGTGCGCAGCGCGAGCGTCGCGGCCTCGGCCGTCGGCAGCGCCAGCGCCTCGTCCAGCGAGTTGGTGTGCAGCGACTGGGTGCCGCCGAGCACCGCCGAGAGCGCCTGCAGCGCGGTGCGGACGACATTGTTGTAGGGCTGCTGCGCGGTCAGCGACACGCCCGCCGTCTGCGTGTGGAAGCGCAGCTTCCACGATCGCTCGTCCTTCGCGCCGAAGCGGTCGCGCATCACGTGCGCCCAGATCTTGCGCGCGGCGCGGTACTTCGCGATCTCCTCGAAGAAGTCGCTGTGCGCGTTGAAGAAGAACGAGATGCGCGGCACGAAGTCGTCGGGATCGAGGCCCGCGTCCCGGCCGTACTGGACGTACTCGACGCCGTCGCGCAGCGTGAACGCCAGTTCCTGCAGCGCCGTCGCGCCGGCCTCGCGGATGTGGTAGCCGCTGACCGAGATCGTGTTCCAGCGCGGGACCTCTTTCGCGGCGAACGCGAACACGTCGGTGATCAGCCGCATGGAGGGACGCGGCGGGTAGATGTACTCCTTCTGCGCGATGAACTCCTTCAGGATGTCGTTCTGGATCGTCCCCGAGATGCGCTTCCAGTCGGCGCCCTGCCGCTCCGCGACGACCAGGTACATCGCGAACAGCATCGGCGCCGGCGAGTTGATGGTCATCGACGTGGTGATGTCGGCCAGCGAGATCCCGTCGAAGAGCGTCTCCATGTCGGCCAGCGACGCGATGCTGACGCCGCACTTCCCCACTTCGCCGAGCGACAGGACATGATCGGGATCGCGTCCCATCAGCGTGGGCAGGTCGAAGGCCACGCTCAACCCGGTGCCGCCGGCCCGCAGCAGCTCCTTGTAGCGCTGGTTGGTTTCCTCGGGCGTCCCGAACCCCGCAAACTGCCGCATCGTCCAGAGCTTGCCGCGGTAGCCGGTGGCGTGGATGCCGCGCGTGTAGGGAAACTGCCCGGGGGCGTTCAGATCCCGCTGGTAGTCGAACCCGGCGAGATCCTCGGGGGTGTAGAGGCGCTCGATCGGACGGCCGGACACCGTCGTGAAGCTCGCGGCCCGCTCCGGCGCTTTCTTCAGCGCGGGCTCAGCCACGTCGCGTTCCCACCGTGCTCGGTCCGTCGCGGAACCGTTCGCAGCACTTTTCATACGTCCTTATTATAGCTGACCCCTTCCGCAGCCACCCGAAACGGCAGATCACCGTGTCGTGCCCGGTCCTGATGGACAGCGGCGAGATCCACGTGTTCACCGCGTACCGCGCGCAGTACAACGTCGCGCTCGGACCGGCCAACGGCGACATCCTGGCCAACGGCCGCGGGGTGACCGTCTCCTTACTTCGAGTCGGTGGAGGATCGGCACGGGCACTTCTGGTCCGAGCGCGAAGTCAACGAGCGGCCCGAGACGAAAATGTGCGAGGCGTTCGAGGCGACGCTGCACACGGCGCTGCCGTACCGCGTGGACATGCGCACGGCCGCCTGCATGGTCGCCATCAACCGCGTGGCGACCGTCACGCGCATGCGCGGCATGTACGCGTAGCGGCGCGCGACCGCCGTGGCGCGCCGCCACTAGTCGCTGCCGCAGTCCCGTGCGCTGCTGCGGCAGCGATAACTGAACGGAAAACTGAATAGACGGTTGTCTGCCTTAAAACGTTCTTACCTTGACGTTTCTCGTTGAACGTTTTTCACCAGAGCTGGTCCCGGGGGCTCGTCTAAATGCCGCAGAGGTGGTAAACTTACTGGTTGATCACCGAGAGGGGAGAGCCTCGTGAACAGCAAAACCTTCAACCCGTTCGAAATGGCCCAGGCGCAGTTCGATCGGGTGGCCGACATCCTGAACCTGGACGCGGCCACGCGCGACCTGCTGCGCTACCCGATGCGGGAGTTCAGTTTCGCGATTCCCGTCCGGATGGACGATGGGTGCGTGAAGATCTTCCGCGGCTTCCGCGTCCAGCACAACGACGCCCGGGGCCCGTGCAAGGGCGGCATCCGCTTCCATCCGCAGGAGACGCTCGACACGGTCCGCGCCCTGGCCACGTGGATGACCTGGAAGTGCTCGGTCGTGGACATCCCGCTCGGGGGCGGCAAGGGCGGCGTCATCTGCGACCCGCACAACCTCAGCATGCGCGAGCAGGAAGCCATCTGCCGCGGGTGGGCGCGCGCCATGGCGAAGAACGTCGGCTTCGCGACCGACGTGCCGGCGCCCGACGTGATGACCTCCCCGCAGCACATGGTGTGGATGCTCGACGAGATCGAGGCGATGCACGGCCACAAGGAACCGGGCTTCATCACCGGCAAGCCCGTGGGGCTGGGCGGCTCGCTCGGACGCACCGAGGCGACCGGCTACGGCCTCATCTTCACGGTGCGCGAGGCGCTGAAGGAGCTGAACCTGAAGCCGTCCGAGACGACGGCCAGCTTCCAGGGCTTCGGCAACGTCGCCCAGTACGCCGTCCGGCTGTTCCAGCAGATGGGCGGCAAGGTGATCGCCGTGTCGTCGTGGGACCAGGAAGACCAGACCTCCTACACGTTCCGCCGCCTGTCGGGCATCGACCCGGACGAACTGGTCGGTATCGCCGACCGTTTCGGCGGGATCGACAAGGCGAAAGCGCGGCCCCTCGGCTACGAGGTGCTGCCGGGCGACGCCTGGATCGAGCAGGACGTGGACATCCTGATGCCGTGCGCGCTCGAGAACCAGGTGACCGGCGAGAACGTGGGCCGGATCAAACCGCGCGTGAAGATGCTGGCCGAGGGTGCCAACGGCCCGACGACGCCGGAGGCCGACACGGTGTTGGCCGAACGCGGCATCTTCAACGTCCCGGACTTCCTCGCCAACGCCGGCGGCGTCACCTGCAGCTACTTCGAACAGGTGCAGGGCAACATGAACTACTTCTGGGAGAAGGACGAGGTCCTCGGCAAGCTGGACGTGAAGATGACGTCCGCCTTCATCGCCGTGAGCGAACTCGCGCGCCGGCAGAAGCTCTACATGCGCGACGCCGCCTACGTCGTCGCCGTGAGCCGCGTGGCCCGGGCGTGCAAGGATCGCGGGTGGGTGTAGGGGAAGTCGCGAGTAGCGAGTAGGTCGTAGGGGCGGAGCTTGCTCCGCCCGAGGCCCGCCGATCGACGACCCGCCAATCAAGGACCGGGGAGGCAGCCGCGCCTCTCCGGTCTTCGTTCTGCACGCCGCCGCGGCTGCGCGTCACGCGCGCTGGACCAGTTTCTCCGCGACCATCTTCGCCCGCGACATCTCGAGGAACTGCGCGCCCACCTCGCCGCGCAGCTTCCAGTCGCTGTACTGGACGAGCTCGTTCAACACGCGCGACACCGGCTCGGACGGCCGCGCGCAGACCTCCGCGTACGCCTCGAGGACACGCCGCCACGCCGGGATCGCGTCCACGCACCGCCATGGCACGCACGAGAGCAGGAACGCTTCCAGCCGTGACTCGAGAGCCGGGCCGAGGCGCTTGACCTCGTCGGCGTTCCTGCGATCCGCCAGGATGTCGACCAGCGCCCGTTCGACCGGATCGAGATCGGGCGGGCCGATGCGCGACAGGCATCGCGCGACGGCCAGCGCATCGGTCGGCCGGGCGAGGCCGTCGACGAGCACGCGCCCCGCCGCGTGCGCTTCCTGGCCGTACTCGGCGAGGATCGGCAGGACGACCTCGCGGCTCCCCGGATTCCCGGCGTACGCGGCCACGAGCGCCGGCACCACGGTGTCGGCGTACTGCCGGTACGTGCCGAGCACCTTGGCCGCAGACTCCTGGACGAGATCGTCTTCGTCACCGAGCGCCTCGAGCACCGCGGGCACCATGTCGGCCGTGATGCCGAGCGACTGCAGGCCCAGCAAGGCGCGAAACCGCTTGTCGCGATCGAATGGTCCCTTCAGGACGCCGTGCAGGACCGCCGCCGCCTGGGGGCAGGCTTTCTTGAGCTCGTCGATCTCGGTGGCATCGATGCTCGGCGCGGCCAGGTAGTGCTCGAGCGCCTTTTTCTCCCGTCGCTCCTGGAAACCGCCAAACAGCGCCATCACGCACCTCCTCTGTCGAGGAACCGGTTCGTGCTTCCAAGGAACCCCGGGGGCGGGATCATCCGCGTGACTGCGGGGGAAGGACAGAGTCGTAGCCAATCCACCACGCATAGGATACATCATCCGCCGATGAGGCCGACGCCTGGAGACTGCCCTGCGACGGCGTGAGCTTGAAATCGCGGAACCCGGCCTCCACGATCGCCTTGCACCCTGCGATCTGATTCCACGCGACGGGAATCCCGCTGCGAATCACAAGCCTCGATTCGGCCCAGACGCTGAGGAGAGAATGAGTTGGGGTATCCTTCAGGGTGACGTTCCGAGGAGAACCGCATGAGACCGGAAGTGAGGGAGACGGCGAGGACCCGGGGAGACGCCCTGAGCGAGCGCGACAAGGAGCTGCGGTGCCTGTACGCCGTCTCTGACGCCATGGAGAACCTCGGCCTCCCCATGGAGCAGGTCTTCCAGAAAGTGGTGGAGCGGATTCCCGACGGCTGGCAGTATTCGGAAATCTGCCGGGCGAGAATCGTCTACGGCGACCGCGCCTTCGAGACGGCAGGCTTCGAACAGACCGGCTGGACCCAGCGCGCAAACATCGTCGTACAGGGGAAGATGGTCGGCTCGATCGAAGTCGTCTACCTCGATCACGACCCGCGCCTGCACGAAGACCCATTCCTGCTCGAGGAGCGGAAACTCATCAATACCATCGCGGGATGGCTGGGCCGCTACGTCCACACGAAGACGGACGACACGGCCCGGACGCTGGTCGAGGAGGCGCGGCCGTCGAAGGCCGTCAAGCCTGAATGGGAGGTCATCCTCGACCTGTTGAAGGACACCGACACCATCCTGTGGCGCCGGCTGCTGCGCCGGTTGATGAACCACCTGTCGAAACTCGGCGTGCCGGGCGTGCAACGGCTCATCCAGCAGTTCGACCCCGCGATCTACGCCGAACGCGACCGCGACACGAGCGGCTCCAACCAGCCCCTGCCCAAGCGCGACCTCGAGACCGTCAACCGCCTGTTCGACGCGATCATCCGGGTCGCCTCCATCACGGTTCCGGCCGAAGACCTGACGGTGCTCGTCAAGCAGTGGATGCGCCAGGACAAGCTGGGTTTCCTGTCGGTCGCGACCGAACAGCGCGAGATCCCGCTCGTCGAACTCGCGGAGATGGTGAATCGCTTCTGCCGGTCGGCACGCGAAGGTGAAGCGGCGCTCTCCCCCTCCGACGATCTCAACGTCCGCGTCGCGCTGGCGCGCCGCTTCCTGACCGATCGGCTCTCGTTCATCGGCGCCGCGAAGCACTACCTCACGATTCACGATTTCGGCCGGCTGCTCAACCACGTCATCGGCCCGCCGCAGGGGACCGGCAAGCTGGGCGGCAAGACCGCGGGGCTGTTCCTCGCCGAGCACATCCTGAGGACGCGCGGCAAGGGTAATCCGCTCATCGAGAAGATCCGCGTCCCGCACGCGTGGTACATCACCTCGGACGCGCTGCTCGATTTCATTCGGTACAACAGCCTCGAAGACATCCAGAGCTTCAAGTACTGCAGCCCGGACGAGGTCCGCCAGAGCTACCCGTATCTCGAACAGACCTTCAAGCACTCGTTCTTTCCGCCGGAGCTGCTGAACGGCTTCAAGCTCGCGCTCGACGATCTCGGCGACTGGCCGCTCATCGTCCGATCGTCGAGCCTGCTCGAGGACGCCGAAGGCTCCGCGTTTTCGGGCAAGTATCGAAGCCTGTTTCTGCCGAATACCGGCTCGAAGGAGGAGCGCCTGGCCGCGTTCAGCGACGCGATCGCGGAGGTATACGCATCGATCTTCAGCCCGGATCCGATCGAGTATCGCAAGGAGCGCGGGCTGCTCGACTTCGTCGAGGAGATGGGAATCCTGGTCGAGCGCGTCGTCGGGACACGCGTCGGCGATTACTTCTTCCCGGCGTTTGCCGGCGTCGCCTTCACCAACAACGAGTTCCGCTGGTCGCCGCGCATCCGCCGCGAGGACGGCATGATTCGCCTGGTGGCCGGCCTCGGCACACGCGCGGTAGACCGGGTCGGCGACGACTACCCGGCGCTCATCTGCCCCGGGCAGCCGGGCCTGCGCGTCAACGCGACCCCGGACGAGGCGATACACTACTCGCAACGGCGCATCGATGTCCTCAACCTGTTCACCGGCCGTTTCGAATCGCCGGAGATCCGCTCGCTCGTGCGGGAGATCGGGGGCGGCTTCCCGATGCTCGACAAGATCGTCTCGGTGTACGAGCACGAGACGCTGCGCCGGCCGTCGCCGATCATGCTGCACCCCGAGAGCGACGACGTGGTGGTGACCTTCGCCGGCCTGGTGGAGGCCACGCCGTTCGTGCGGCAGATGGGCGAGGTGCTGAGAATCCTGCAGGACGGCGTGGGAGCGCCCGTCGACGTCGAGTTCGCGCACGACGGCAAGGACCTGTACCTGCTCCAGTGCCGGCCGCAAAGCAGCGCCGGCGACGAGCGCCGCGTGCCGGTGCCCGTCACCGTCCCGCCCGCACTGAGGGTCTTCTCGGCCAGCAAGCACATCTCCAACGCGCAGGTGACCGGCATCCGCTACGTCGTCTACATCGACCCGCTCGACTACGCGAAGCTGTCGACGATGAACGACATGCTGGCGGTCGGCGAGGCGGTCAGCAGGCTGAACGCGCTGCTGCCGCGCCGCAGCTTCATCCTGATGGGACCGGGCCGCTGGGGGAGTCGCGGCGACATCACGCTCGGCGTGCGCGTCACCTACGCCGGCATCAGCAATACCGTGATGCTCATCGAGATCGCACGCAAGACGGGCGGCCACGTCCCAGACCTCTCGTTCGGCACCCACTTCTTCCAGGACATGGTCGAGGCCCGCATCCGTTACCTCGCGCTCTATCCCGACGAGGAAGGCAACATTTTCAACGAGGCGTTCTTCCGGCAATCGCCGAACATCCTCGAAACGCTCCTCCCCGAGTACGGGTACCTGCGGGACGTCGTGCGGGTCATCGACGTGGCGGCTGTGAGCGACGGCCGGGAGATCCACGTGATCATGGACGGCGAGAAAGACGAGGCGCTGGCGTTTCTGGCGGATGAAAAAGGGCGGGCGCGGGTCTAAACAGCGAGGCAGGAATCAGGAGTCGGGAATCAGGAGTCAGGATCCGTAAGGACCGGGGCGAGCCCGGCTCCTGATTCCTGATTCCCGATTCCCGATTCCTGATTCCCGATTCCCGATTCCTGATTCCCGATTCTTGCCTGTCCGATCTAGGCCACGCCGGCGGGCATCGCGAGTTCGAGAATCCGCCGTGCCTCCTCCTTGTCCACGTCCATGATGTACGAAATGCCGCTGATGCGGCTGGCTTCGGGCGTCAGCGCCGCGATGTCGTCGCGGCTGATGTGCGCGACCGTGAACTTGCGGCTCCCGGCCATCAGCTGCCGCAGCCCCTGGCTGAGCCGCTCGTAGTAGGTGTAGAGGCCGAGCGCGCCGGCCGGCAACGCGTCGAACGCCTCGTCGCCCAGTTCCTTGCGCAGGTGCGTGGCGGTGACGAAGATCTCGTCCTTCGTGCTGCCGAACCGCTCGACGTACACCGGCAACTGGTTCTCCTCGATCGCCCGTCCGATCGTCTTCCCCACCATGGCCGCCGCAATCGGCGCACGCGCCATGCCCACGAGTTTTACGAACGGCGCGCCGAGCGCGATGCCCTTGAAGATGTGGTCTTCGAACGAGAAGCCGCCGTTGACGGCCACCGCCGGCACGTGGCCGCCGCGGTCGGCGATCTGTTTCAGGTAGAAATAGAGCAACGAGTGCAATTCGACCGGCGGCACGCCCCACTCGTTCATCATGTGCCACGGGCTCATGCCGGTGCCGCCGCCCGCCCCGTCCACGGTCAGCAGGTCGATGCGGTACTTGCTCGCGAAGGCGACGGCCCGGGCGAGGTCGGCCGGGCGATAGGCGCCGGTCTTGAGAAACACGTACTTCGCACCCGCCTTCCGCAGCTCCTCGACGCGAGACGCGAACCCTTCCTCGGTGACCATGCCCACGCGGGAGTGCCGCTCGAACTCCTTGAACGCCCCGTGCTCGAACGCGCGGATGACGGCGGCATCGGTCGGGTTCGGCAGGACGATGTAGCCGCGGTCGTAGAGCATCTGGGCTTTCTTGAGGTTGTTGACCTTCACCTCGCCGCCGATATCCTTCGCCCCTTGGCCCCACTTGAGCTCGACGCACCGCACCCCGAGTTTGTCGATCGCGTACTCCTGCACGCCCAGCCGCGTGTCCTCGATGTTCGCCTGCACGATGATCGCGCCGTAGCCATCGCGCACGTTGTCCATGTACAGCTTCACGCGCTGTTTCAGGTCCACGGTGTCGGCGACGCGACCCTTCTTCAACACCGTCCCCGGATCCATCCCGGCAACGTTCTCCCCGATGGTCAGGCCCGTGCCGGCCAGCGCCGAACCGATGGCGATGCCTTCCCAGTTGTTCTTGGCGATGTTGGTCGAGCCGATGCCGGAAATGATCCACGGGTATCGGAACTTGATCCCCTCGTCATGGCCGAACGCAACCTCGAGGTTCACCGCGGGGAAGATGGCTTTATCGCTGTCGGCTTCGATCCCGTGCGCGCCGACGGCCGTTCCCATGATGTTGAAGTGCGAGTAGTCCACCGGGTAGATCTTCTCGCTGGCCGTCGTGATGACGCCGAAGGGCTGAGGGTAGATCACCTCGTGGCCGCGATAGGCCGACTTGCCGATCTCGCACATGCCGACGCAACCGTCCACGCAGGTGACGCACATGCCGGAGGCGGACACGATCGACCCTTCCGTCCGGTTCTTCGTGAGCGTCGCAGCCGAGGCGTTTACTCTAGAGAGTGACATTACAGTCTCCTCCTTCTCCGCTCAGTCCTTGCGTATCTCGCAGGCCACGCAGGGAGCCATGTAGCACATCATGTCGTCGAACTGTTCCTTCTCGAGGCACGGCGGCGTCAGGTTCGCGCAGCCGCCGCAGATCGCCTTTTCGGGTTCGGTATAGGTGCAGCGGAGCTGGCACGCCGGGCAGACGTACATGCACCCGCCGCAGACGCGGCACTCCTCCGACTTGGCGTCGAACGGCGTCCCGATGCTGCGTCGCTCGCCGCGTCCCCGGAAGCCGATGGCGCCCGCCATCATCTGCTCCCGGCACATCCGCACGCACAGGCCGCACAGAATGCAGTCCTCGTACTCCTGTCTGAACCGCTGCTGCCGCACCTCGTGGGCGGAGGCGAGGTCCTGGATTATCTTCGACTGAGGGCAGGAGGCGAGCAGCAGTTCGAGGATCATCTTCCGCGCCCGCACCACCCGCGACGAGGCAGTGCGCACCGCCAGCCCTTCCTGGGCCGGATAGGTGCAGGACGACACGAGTCTGGCCTTCGCACCTGCTCCGATTTCCACCACGCACAGTCGGCACGCGCCGTAGGGAGAGAGGCCTTCCATGTGGCAGAGAGTCGGGATCGGAAACCCGAGAAAGCGCGCCGCTTCGAGTATCGTCGTCCCCTCCTCGACGGTGAGGGGCAGGCCGTTCACCTTGATCGAAATCATCTCGAGTCCTCCAGTAAGGGGTCGTCCGTCCTGTCAGACGCGGGTGAACTCCAGGTCGCATCGCAGGCAGCGTCGCGCCTCGCAGCCCGCCTCCTCGAGAGAAAGCGAGAGCTCCACCTCCGAGAAGCTGCGCTTGCGCACTTCGATGGGCAGCGTCGGCGGCGCTGCCCGCGTGGCCTGCGCCACTTCCTCCTCGGAGATCGTGACCGGCTCCACGAAGATCCGCGGCAGGCGGGGCGCGGCCGGCCTGCGCAGAGCCTCGCCGCGCAGGTAGCGATCGATCACGACCGCTGCCTTCTTTCCGGCCGCGATCGCCTCGACCACGGTGTTCGGTCCCGTCACCACGTCGCCGCCCGCGAACACGCCGGGCCGGTTGGTCTCGAGCGTGTCGCCATCCACGCGGAGGCGCCCCTTCTCGGTGATCTGCACCCCCATCGACTCGAGGTAATCGATGTCGGGCTCATCGCCAATCGTCACGATGAGCAAATCGAGCGGGACGACGAACTCGCTGCCGGGCACCGGCACCGGATTGCGGCGCCCGCTCGCATCGACCTCGCCGAGCACGTTGCGAATGCACTCGACCCCGGCGACCCGCCCGTCTTTCGACAGGATCCGCACCGGCGAGACCAGGGCCTCGAGCTTCACGTTCTCGAGCAGCGCCTCGTTGACCTCTTCGTGGAGCGCGGGCATTTCCTGCCTGGTCCGGCGGTAGAGAATCGTCACGCTCGTCACGCCCTCCTGCCTGAGCGCCACCCGGGCGGCGTCGACCGCTGAGTTGCCGCCGCCGATGACGCCGACGCGGCCCCTCGCCAGCTTCTCGCCGCGCAGGTTGAAGGCCTTCAAGAACTGGATGGCCGGATAGACGCCGAGGATTTCCTCGCCCTCGATGTTGAGCCGCCGGCTCTTGTGCGCGCCGAGCGCGAGGAACACCGCCTGGTAGCCGTCCTCGAAGAGGCCGTCCACGCTGAAGTCGCGGCCGAGTGCCGTGTCGCACCGCAGCGTGATGTTCTGGTCGAGCAGCGCCTCGATCTCGCGGCGCAGCACGTCGCGCCGCAACCGGTAGCTGGGAATGCCGCTCACGAGCATGCCGCCCGGCCGGTCGTCGGCCTCGAACACCGTCACCTGATAGCCGTCGAGCGAGAGGTAGTGCGCCGCCGTCAAGCCCGCCGGCCCGGATCCCACGACCGCGACCGTCGCCTGCGCCATCGCGTCGCCCGCGTTGCGAACCGGCTTGTAGGTCATCGGATCGATCCGATCGGTGATGAACCGCTTGAGTGCGCGGATCGCGACCGCCCGGCTGCCGGTCGTTCCGAGGCGGCACCGTTCCTCGCACGGATGGTCGCACACGCGCGCGCACACCGACGGGAACGGGTTCGCGTCGCGAATGACGCGGTACGCCTGTTCGTATTCCCCGCGCGCGATGTGCGCGACGTATCGCCAGGCCTCGGTCCCCAGCGGGCACGCCGATTGGCACGGCGCCCCGACCAGGTCCTTGCACACGAACGCATCGCAGCGCTTGTCCACGACGTGCCGCTCGTACTCCTGCCGGAAGTATCGCAGCGTGCTCAGCACGGGGTTCGACGCCGTCTGTCCCAGGCCGCACATCGTCGTGTCCTGCACGACCTGGGCGAGTTCCTTGAGCAGGTCGAGCTGCCCGAGTTCGCCCCTGCCGCGCGAGACGTCGTCGAGGATCTCGTACATGCGCTGCGTGCCCTTGCGACACGTGAAGCACTTGCCGCACGATTCGTCCTTGAGGAAGTTCATGAAGTAGCGGGCGACGTCCACCATGCAGGTGTTCTCGTCCATGACGATCATGCCGCCCGACCCCATGATGGACCCGGCACTGGAGAGGCTGTCGAAGTCGATCGGCAGGTCGAACATCCGCGCGGGAATGCAGCCGCCCGACGGTCCGCCCGTCTGCACCGCTTTGATCCGCGCCCTGCCCGGGGGCCCGCCGCCGATGTCGTGGACGACCTTGTTGATGGTGATTCCCATCGGCACTTCGACGAGGCCGGTGTTCTTGATCTTCCCGACCAGGCTGAAGATCTTGCTCCCCGAGTTGCCGGGCGTCCCGATCGCGGCGAAGCGGTCAGCACCCATGCGGAAGATGAGCGGGATGTTGGCCCACGTCTCGACGTTGTTGATCGCGGTCGGCTTCCCGTCGATCCCCTTCTCGACCGGGAACGGCGGCCGCTGCCTCGGCTCCCCCATCCTTCCCTCGACCGAGCGCATGAGCGCCGTCTCCTCGCCGCACACGAACGCGCCAGCCCCTTTGGCGATCTGGATGTCGAACGAGAACTGCGTCCCGAGAACATTGCTGCCGAGCAGGCCCAGCTCGCGGGCCTGCCGCAGCGCGATGCTCAGGTGCTTGACCGCGAGCGGATACTCGTTGCGCACGTAGACCACGCCCTCGGTCGCCCCGGTCGCGTACGCGCCGATGAGCATCCCTTCGATGATGCTGTGCGGATTGCCTTCGAGGACGCTCCGGTCCATGTACGCGCCCGGATCGCCCTCGTCCGCGTTGCAGACGATGAACTTGCCGCGGCCGTTCGGCCGCCGCGCGAGCAACTCCCACTTGACGCCGGTCGGAAAGCCCGCTCCCCCGCGTCCGCGCAGCCCGGAGCGTTTCACTTCCTCGACGGTCGAGCGCGGATCGCCCTTGCTCAGCACCTGCTCCAGCGCAAGGTAACCCTCCTGGGCGATGTAGCTGTGAATGCGGATCGGATCGATCCGCCGGTTCATCTCGAGCAGCATCCGCTGCTGGTGCTTGAAGAACGGGATGTCGTCCCACCGGTGGAACGTCTCGCCCGTGACGGGGTCCCGATACAGCAGCTTCTCGGCGTACCCGCCCGCCAGCACCGCGTCGATGATCGTCGGCACGTCGTTGAGCTTCACCTGCGTGTAGAAGGCACCCTGCGGCTCGACGAGCACGAAGGGCCCCATCTCGCAGAAACCGTGACACCCGGTCACCCGGAGCCCGAGGCGCGACGACAGGTTCTTCTCGAGGATGTGCCGCTTCGCGACGCGAAGCGTGTCGTTCGAGCCGCTTGCCTGGCAGGCCGTCCCGGCGCAGACGACGATGCGGGGTCTCGCGTCCTTGCCGCCAGCCAGGACCACCTGTCGAAGTTGTCGCAACTCGTCAATCGAACACAACCTTCGCATGTGACTCCCTCTGTTGAATGACGCGCTCGGTCAGGCAGCGCGAGTCAGAACAGGTCGAGCATCCGGCCCCTGCAACCGGTACGCGAGCACACCTGCAGCATGCCACCTGCGCCGACCACCATCGACGCCATTGGCGCCCCGCACTCGGGACAATCCCATCCCCCTGTCAGCTCCGCACGGCAGTGCGGGCAGAACACGTTGGCGACTGTCCCGGCCGGCATCGCGGTCTGCCATTCCCGCGCCTCGCTGCCGTAGAGCGACGACAAGGCCAGCGAGCCGCACTGGCCCGCGCCGGACACGATCAACCGGATCGACGGCGCCCGATCGATGACGTGGTCCGCGGCCATCAAGCTGTGATTGCACCGCGAGCAGCTGACCGACACCGGAAACAGCCGCAGGTCGGCCGCAGCATCCTCGGAGGTAAGCCCGGCACGGGCGCGAGAGAGGATCTGGCCGACCTTCGTGGTCGACACGCCGGAGAAATATCGCCCGTCCACGACGACGACCGGGCCGAGCGCGCACGCGCCCAGACAGTTGACCGTCTCCAGCGTGAATTCGCGATCGGCCGTCGTCTCGCCCGCTTTCACCTTGAGTTGCTTCTCGATCTCCTCCTCGACGCGCGGCGCGCCACGCACGTGGCACGCGGTGCCGAGGCAGACCGAGCAGAGGTGCTTGCCCCTCGGTTTGAGCCTGAAGTAGCGGTAGAAGGTCGCGAGGCCGTAGACATCGACCAGCGATCGGCCCGTTCTCGCGGCCACGACCTCCAGGGCATCGGCCAGCAGGTAGCCGTCCTGTTCCTGGAGTTCCTCGAGGATCGAGATCATTGCCCCGCGCTTCCCCTTGTGCTTCTCGACGATC